>JAEEGL010588198.1_pt1 | contig 37726 bp, 42 predicted proteins | sample 9134231 | NCBI WGS metagenome assembly JAEEGL01 (sample SAMN16246548, study PRJNA631951) | gut metagenome | biome: gut microbiome; feature: rumen; material: fiber-attached | host: Bos | place: Iran: Karaj | collected 2018-10 | reverse complement strand
AGCGCGGCAACCGTAGCGTCCAGCTGGACTTCAAGAGTCCTGTTCTCTGTCCTCAGCCGTTCGATCTCCCGGCGCAGCTGGCGGATCTCGATCGCCTTGTCCTGCAGCACGCCGCGCAGCTTTTCAAGGCGATCCTCTTTGTCGAGCAGGCTTTTCTGCAGCTCATCATATTTTCTTCGCGGTATCAGCATCGTCCCGCTCCTTTCTTCAGCTCTGGCCAGAGGGCGAGCAGGCCGCGCTCATAGTCCGCCGCCTCTTTCTCGCTCAGCTCCTCGTTGGCCCTCTTCGGATCCTCAATCTGCCGGATTCCGTATTTGTCTCTGATCTGTCCCCTGGTCATGTCTCGCCCTCCTTGGCCTCGATCATTCGTCGCAGACGGGTGATCTCCGCTTTGTCCAGTTGATGGATTTGGAACAGATCTATGATCAGCTGATCGGCCTGTTTAAGCATCATAGACATGGAAAAGCTGAGCCCGTCCCGCTCTCTTGCTGCCCGAAGGCGCCGGGTCACATCAGTGACCTCCGCTGCAATTCCTTTCATGTTCCCTCCTTCTGTATTCGTTGCACTCTCGCCAGAGCATCTTAACGACCACGGCCGCCTGGTACAGGTAGGCCCTCGCCAGCAGATCTCTCTGACTGTCTCCCGCTCCGACGAGAGCATTGTCCACGCCTTTGATAAACCATTCATACGGGAGCGCGCGGGGATAGCCCATCTGGTCGGCGCGCTTGATATCCTCCTGTCCTGTGGCGACCTCTCGCAGGAGCATATTCACCGCCTTTGCAAGTTCGATATCCGCCCGCGATTCTGCCCAATCATTCATTGCTGATAAATGGCCACATCGGGGCGCCGCAGTTCGGGCAGTATTGCGGCAGCACTTCTTCAGTGACGCCGCACCACCACGGCTCTTCCTTGCATTTGGAACAAATGTATTTATCGGTGCCGAGGGTCGCGCCCGGATCAACCCGCAGCCATTTGCCCGTCTCAGCATGTTTCTTTCCGTTGAGATCCGTAACATCCCGGGTCCCGAATACACACCAGTCGTCTTTCAGGCCCCAGCCGTGCAGGATATATGTAATTTCGTATTCATGGTTTTCGACGGAATGAGGCACGTTCAGGCCCATGCGGTCGACGACCTCATATTTGATAATGTCGCCCTTCTGATAGCCGCGATCGTTTACCCGAATCTCAAACGGCTTTGTCCCGTCGAGCACAGCGTCAGCAAATTCGATCCGCAGTTTCAGGTTGTGTATTTTCATTCGTCGTCTCCCTCCTTCCCGGCCACAAACAGCGCAAGGATCGCCATGCCGAACGCCCCGGAAACCGGGACGATCCATAAAAGATGTAAAGGATTCATACATCACACCTCCATGTGCGGCGCCAGGAGCCCGCGGAAGGCTGCCTGCAGCTTTTCGGCCAGCTCATTGTCCCGCTCGCGGATCTTCCGGATGCGAGCCTGGATCTCGTTCAGATCCAGCTGCAGCTGACGGATATACACGCCGACCTCCGCGACGTCTTTATCCGCAGCGAGCAACTTTTTCTTTGCCGTCTCCAGCTCCTCCTTCGCTCGTGCGGCCTCGGCTTTCGCTGCGGCGATCTCTTCACCAGCGCCGCTACCCGCCTTCTCTGCTTTCTCCTTGGCCTTCTCCGCCTTCTCAAGCTGCCTCTCCAGCTTCTTGATCTTCTCGGCGGCCTCGGCCTCGGCCTTCGCCTTCGCGGCGTCTGCGGCCTCCTGGATCGCTTTCTCGTCCCGCTGTACGGCCACCGGCTGCGGGCGGTTTTCCAGTTCCTTGATCTCTGCGCGGGCGGTCTCCAAGCTCTGCTTGGCCATGTCGAGTTCATCCATCAGCTTCTCGTGCTCATGCCTGGCGGACTTCCCGAATTCGGCGTCCTTCTGCAAGGCGTCGATCTTCTCCTCCAGCTCCGCGATGGCCAGACCGTGGCTGTCCTCTTCCTCGTCCAGCGCCTGCTCTGCCGCTTTTGCCCGTTTGATCCATTCGTCCCGATCGGCCAGCGCCTTTTCCAGCTCCCGGGCGGAGAGGTGCTCGGCATCGACCTCTGCGGCCACCGTTTCCCGCTCCTCTTCCGGCACCGCGAGGAGCCGCAAAGCATTGGAAATACTGAGTTTTTCCAACGTTGGAAATTTATTTTCCACGCCGAACAGGCTGCCCTGATCGGCGCCGTAGCCCTCATAGAGCTTTTCAAATCGGCTCGCCGCAGCGGCAGAGAAGTCCGTCTCGTTCTTCAGCCATTCCGCCCAGCCGTGAGGACCAACCTTTTCATGGGCGATCTTCAACCGGTACCCGATCTGGATACCGAAGCTCAGCGCCATGCGCCGAGCCTGCGCGGTCAAGAGGCGGATCTCCCCGCCGAGCTGCGCCGGCGACAGATCCTTGACCTCTGCCGTGACTGCCTGGATTTCGTTCATGCCGTTTTCTCCTCCTTATCTTTGATCGCGGGGACGATCGGATTCCCCTGCTTGTCTCTCTTGCTGCCGCGCTTGATCCACGCCAGCCATGCGTCCAGCTCTGGCCCGACGACTTCGCGCGGATTCTTCGACCCCGGCATGCGTTCGTTCTTGAATCCGTGGATCTGGATCAGCTCGGCGCCGTGCATTTCGATCGTATAGAGCGACGCCTCCGGATTCTCGGCCCGCCTCAGGAAAATGATCGCCAGCTTCCCGGCCATGTGCCGTTCGGCATAGCCGCCCACGCAATGCTGCAGGGCTTTGCCCTCGTCGACGATCTCCAGCGAGCTCTCGGCCGGGCGGAAGATAAAGCCGTCGATCTCGGCGGCGTACCTCTTTCGCCACTTCTCGAGCCGTTCGGCTGCGGCGAGCTTCTCCTGCCGCTCCTGCTCCCTGGCCTGCCGCCTCAGCTTCCGGGTCAACTCCTTGGAAGCTTCGTCGTGCTTCTCCCCCAGCATCTTCGGCAGCAGCACGGTTTCGTTTCGCAGGTCATAGCCCAACTTCACACAGGTGTCCACGTAATCGCGCCAAATGCTCATCGCCGCTGTTTTAATTGCCCACTCCTTGCCTTTGCCGCCGTGTTCGTCGATATACCGGGCAAGGCGGCCTGGCCGGAGCCCGAAGCGGATGCAGTATTTGATACCGCTTTCATACTCATAGCAAAGGATCTTCTTCGCCTCTTCCAACTCCGCAAAGCTCGCATTGACGCCGGCCTTCCGGAGCTTCTTGTAGTCTCCGATCCGGTAGGGAGAGCCGCCGCTTTCTCGCCATGCCTTGAACTCGTCGCCGCTGATCGCAATCGCTTTGCGTAGATCCGGCTCGCTCCATTTGAGGATCGCTGCGTTCTTCTTCCTCTCCACGATCAGATCACGCACCAGCGCTGTCCAGCCTGCCTTCATCATCCGCTCTACCTGCGCCGGGTACTGCGTGTAGACGGTCAGGTATTTGATGAGGTCATAGTGCAGGCTGCCCTCCGTCAGCGTCTTGACGCCGCGGTACAGCGCATACTGGCAGTATTTGAGTTCGCTGCGGGAAAGCGCTTCAAAACCGAAGACGGTGTAAGGCTCATAGCCCATATAGAGCCCGTCGCCCTTTGTGAACGGCTCATGGAGCCAGTGCTCCCGGCCATAGTTGCCTTCGATCGTCTCACGCAGGTACCTGCCGTCATAGCCGGAGCGTTCATATGCGTCCGCCCGTCCGATCCGGAACCGGCAGGCCTCTGTTTCCATGAACAGCGGCGCCGCGCCAAGCTGCCGGGCATCCATTTTCCCGTTGTACTGTTTGCGTGTCCAAAAGCCCTGGGCATACAGCACCCCCTCCTTTTCCTGCAGGAACAGCACCGGATGGTATTCCAACATCTTGACGCCGTCGCGGATGTACCTCCGTTCCTTGATACGGCCGTCAGCGCCGCACCAGGGGCAGCGGGCCGGCTCATCGTGGCTGCCATACAGCAGCTGCGCCCACTTCTCGTCCATCGTTCGCAGCGGCGCCAGCAGCTGCTCACTGTGCCCGCACCGGCTGCAGGTGATCTCCCGCATGCCCCTCTCGTCCCGGACGAAGATCCATGTTTTGAACAGGCTGTTCGCTTCCCGCTCACAGCGCTTTGTGTCCAGCGGCGGAAAGTCGGCCATTTCGTCGTCCAGCTTCTTCTCTGTGAGATACTGATAGCTTCTCATGCTTCCACCTCACAGCAGCTGATACAGATCAAGGATGACGCCCTTCGCCGGCTCTTCCTTCTGGCCGGCGGCGCCGATCAGATCGATCGTCATGGTGAAGCGGATCTTCGCGCCCGGGAAATAAAACTGCACGGCGCGCTGATAGGCGTCCAGATCACTGATGGAAGAGCCGCAGCCCTTGGCCACGGCCTTCATGCAGTCCTCGAAGCTGCCGCCCTGCACGACGGCCTGGGCGAACTCCGCGTCCTGCTTCACAAAATCCTTGAGAGCTTTGAGCACGGCGCTCTTCATGGCGCTCGCATACTTGTCATAGCTGCCGGCTTTGTATTCCTTTTCGAGCTTTTCCAGCGCCCGCTCCTGATAATCAATCATGCTTGAGCTCCTTTCTCGCCTTGGCCAGCAGCCACTTCTCGATGCACTTTTCGCAGGTCGCGTCGTCCGGATAGTGATGGCGGCATTTGTCCACCGTGTCATAGCGGCACAGGCCAGCCGCATTCATGACCACCGCGGCGATATGTACAGCTCGTCTGGCCACGTTATATTTCGCGGCCACCTGCTGCAGCAGGGTCTGTGTTTTCCCGCTCCCGGTTCGAATGGCCGGCGTCGGCGGTTCAACGATGATCGCATCGTGCTGCCACGCGCCGTCTTGACTTTTCTCCTGGATGGTGATAGTCTTTTCACAGACAGGGTTTTCTTTATCTCCCAAGTCTTTACCGCTTGTCCGGGGTCCAGCCGGGCAGGCGGTTTTTTCATTGCACATACACATAATGCTTCTGATAGAGCTCCTCCCGCAGCTCCTTCTCCTCCGCGCTGGTGACGATCTCGGTGATCGCCAGCGCAAGGATTACACCGCAGGCCCGCTCAAAGGCGCCCTTTGCCTGTCGGATATACCCCGCCGCGCGGTTCTTTTCCAGTTCTTCCACCAGGGTCTCAATCATCGTGAGGCCCATTTTCTTTTGCTCTTCGTGGGTCATATTATTCCTTTCCCCGGCACCAGGCCGGTGTAGGTATATCGACGGGATAGCCCGTCCATCCGATGGCGATCGTGCGGCGAGCGCCGAGCACAGGCTTGTCCGGATCGGTGCAGTGCACTGTGTAGCAGTCGCCGCGCTTGTGCGGCCCTTCCCGGACCATATATCCGCAGCCATCACATTGTTTCATCCGGCTTGTCCTTTTCTTTGTTTACCGGCAGTGACCGCCTGCGGCGCCACCATTTCACCGCGCTCTGCGTGCAGCCGAGCGCCGCGGCGATTTCCCTGTCAGTTAGCCCGGCATCATAGAGCGCCCTTCCCATGATCCAGTCATACTTGGTTTGCTCCTGCGTCGACGGGATCCTCTCCTTCGGTGCCGGCTTCTTGCTGTCAAACAAAGGGCAATGCTGGAAGTCGCGGCGGAGCTTGCGGTCCGGGATTTGCGCGATCCGCGAATGCCCGGTGACGATCATGTAGTTGCAGCTGTTCACGCAGTCCCGATTCGGATTGCGCCAGTATATACATTTGCGCCGCCAGCAGTAGCCCTCAAGCGCGAGCTGGCGTTTGCGTTGCGAGGCAAGGCTCTGCAGCTTGTCCATGTACGTGCAGTTGATTTCTTTGTCCGCCTCTGCGGCTCGGAGCATCCGGTCTATCTGTCCGGGCACACGCGCGTTCAGCATCGCATCCCGGTAGTCCGCATACTTAGAATTCGTCATCGTCTTCCGGCTCCCCGATCACGATGGGATCCATCCAGTCCGTGGCGTCGGCCAGCTCGCGGCGCAGGTCACTGATCCGCAGGCGGTAGATCCGGATGATCACGATCTGTACGCACACCGTGACGATCAGCAGGCTGATGATCCAGTTCGTCATTCCTCGTCGCCTCCCATCTGCGCCGCAGCCTTCTCAGGCGGGCGGGAAATGATCTTGCGGATCGGGTTCATGAAGCCGAACAGGCCGTTCTTGCGCATGCCCATGTACTTTGCCGCGCTCATGATCTGCCTCTTCCTCTCGCGGTAATGAGCCCTCTGGCTCCGGTGGCTTCTCTTTCTGTGGTTCGCTGCTGTGGACATTGTCTTTCTCCTTTCTTATGTACTGGCTCGCAGCTCCTGCGGATGCTGCGTGTAATAGTCGCTCATGCGCTCCGAAAGCCGCTGCTGTGCGTTCTCGCGGAAGCGCCGGCGCTGTTCCTCTGTCAGATCCTCAAACGGCACGGTGCTGCCGTCCTCCAGGATCATGTAGCAGACGAAGCTCAGCTCGCGCCGCTTCGCCTTCTCGGCCGTCCGTGCCGCCATACCCTCACCTCCTTTCATCCTTATTCGACCGGGCCTGTCCCCTATTCAGTCCCAGGGATTTGCTTTGCCCGGTCCGAGATAATTTTTGAGCAGTTCGGCCGCGGCCTCCCAGCCCTTGCAGACCTCCACGCGGTAGCCCTGGGCCTGCAGTGCGGGGATCCACTCTTTCTGCTCGTCGCTCAGCCGTCCGCCGGCCTGGCGCTTGAGCTCGATAAACAGGCCGTGCCACTCCCCTCTCGGTACCGGAAGAAAGAGATCCGGCACGCCGGCCTTGACGCCCTCGGCCTTGAATCGGCCGGCCTCGGCTTTGCTGCGTGCTCCCCCGTTCGGGATATGGAACAGCAGCGACAGCTCTGGCCATCGCCAGCTCTGCATCTGCGCCCAGCTCATCAGCGTTGCCTGCTCTTGGCCTTCCTTCGGCAGGAGTCTTTTATCTCTCGGCATCATTGAGTCTTTCATTGAGCTCTCCCATCTTCTCGGCGAAGATCTTTCCGAGCGTGCTCAGATCTTCCAGCATGTCGGCGGTCGCCTGTGCCGAGCATCTGATAATGGACTCCGCCAGCCTCCGGCTGTCGGGTTCCAAACACAGCGGCGCACAGCTCACGATGTACTTGACCAGCTCGATCCAACTGTCGGAGTACGCAGGTCGGTAAGAAATGACGATGTCGGCCGCCGTGCCTTTATCGTTCGCGTTGATCTCCATGGCAAAGCTCCCGGCCTGCAGAGTCAAAAGATTCTTCATGTGCTTCCTCCTTGTGCTTAATAAGTTAAACACTCTCGCCAAAAAAAAGCTCACCAAGCGAAACCCCAAGCGCAGCCGCGATTTTCTTCAGCGTGCCGCTCTTGGCATTGTGGTTTTCGTCATTCTCGATCATGCAGATGATCGCGCGCGAAAGCCCCGTTTCCTTGGCGAGTTTTTCCTGTGTCATTCCCTTTTCCATACGGATTTCCTTGATTCTGCTGCCCACATTAGCCCCTCCTCTCTGTTTAATTTACTACACAATAGCACAGATGTTTTTTCTTGTCAAGTGCGTTAAACGAATTTTGTTTAATTAATTTTACAATAATCATTGACAAGGCTCGCCGCCTTGATGTAAAATACATTAAACATTTTTAAAGGTGGTTTTTGCATGACTTTCTCTGAACTGCTTATTAAATACCGTTCCGATCATTCGTTATCTCAGCGGCGTTTTGCCGAGTTGTGTGATCTTTCGAACGGTTATATTTCCATGCTCGAAAACAATTTGAACCCGAGCACCGGAAAGCCCGTTGTTCCTACGCTTCCCGCGCTGAAGAAGATCTCGAACGGAATGGGCTTGACGCTTGATGAGCTTCTGGCTCTTGTTGACGACGACGCCGTTATCAGCCTCAAGCGTGATCCCGCTCCTGATTATTCCCCTGCGTCCCTTCCCGACAACATCATCCCCATGCCGGCCATGAACACGGTCCCGCTCCTTGGTGTGATCGCTTGCGGGGATCCGATCCTGGCCGAGGAGAACCTGGCCGGCGAGGTCTCCGTGCCGGAGCACGTCACGGCGGACTTTGCGCTGCGCTGCAAGGGCGACAGCATGATCAACGCCCGGATCCATGACGGGGATATCGTATACATCCGGCAGCAGGACAGCGTCGATAATGGTCAGATCGCCGCCGTGCTGATCGGGGACGAGGCCACGCTCAAGCGCGTGAACTACAACCCGTCCAGCAAGACGCTGATCCTCTCCCCTGCCAACGACGCTTACGCCCCCTTTGTCTTTGTTGGTGACGAGCTCGACCGCGTCCGGATCCTAGGCCGCGCCGTTGCCTTTACCAGCGCGATCCGGTGAGGATACTCTAATGAAAAAAGTAATTACAATTCTCATTACATTTTCCCTCGCTCTTTCTCTCTGCGGCTGCGGCACGTATTACACGACCGAAGATATCAACCGCATCTACAATGAGGCCTATGAAGCCGGTGAGAAAAACGGATATGATATCGGCTTCGATGACGGCAGAGAGTATGCAGAGGACGAGATCGACCTTGAGTCTTTCCGCGATCACCTGATTTACGACTCCGGTCTGCGTGAAGCGCAGCGCTACGTGGAAGATTCGTTTCGCATTGTAGAGGACATTTGTGCTGCGGATGATTATATCGAAGACGAGAACATGGAACAGCTTTTTTGTTTGCTCGATGATGCTCGTGGATATCTCAACACAGTCGAAGGAGAGATATACTCCTATGAACCATAGAGGAGGCTGATACCCCATGAAAACCGCCGCTGCGTATCTCCGCGTGTCCACGGAGGCGCAGGATGAATACAGCCTGGACAGTCAGCTCAAGCTGATCCGCAGCTATGCGGCCTCCCATGATATGGTCGTCCCGGATGAGTTTGTCTTCACGGACGACGGGATCAGCGGCCGCAGTGCGAAGAAGCGCCCGGAGTTCCAGCGTATGATCGGCTGGGCAAAAGAAAAGGACCGTCCCTTTGAGGCGATCCTTGTCTGGAAGTTTTCCCGCTTTGCCCGCAACCAGGAAGAGAGCATCGTCTACAAGTCCATGCTCGCCCGCTCCGGCGTCGAGGTCATTTCCATTTCTGAGCCGCTGGCCGAGGGTCCCTTCGGATCTCTGATCGAGCGCATCCTGGAATGGATGGATGAATTCTATTCGATCCGTCTTTCCGGCGAGGTCAAGCGCGGCATGGCCGAGAAGGTCAGCCGCGGCGAGATCGTCACCCCGCCCGCCTTCGGCTATGATGTGGACAGCGCGGCCAAGTGCTATGTGCCGAACAGCGACGCGCCCACCGTGCGCCGGATCTATGCGGACTATCTGGCCGGAAAGGGGATCACGACGATCGCCCGAGAGCTCGGCCTTGCCGGGATCCGGACCACCCGCGGCAATCCGCCGGATAACCGATACGTGAAATACATCCTGCAGAATCCTGTATACATCGGCAAGCTTCGCTGGTCGAGATCCGGCAAGTCCAATTACAGCCGCGAGAACTTCGACAGCGAGAACAGTTTCCTTGTCGACGGCCACCATGAGCCGCTGGTTGAGACAGCCGCCTGGGAAGCGGTTCAGGATCGTATCTCCCGCTCCGATCGCGGCCGGCGGAAATATCAGCGCATAGATCAGCCGGTCGACTGGATGCTCAAGGGTCTTGTCCGCTGCAGCTCCTGCGGCAGCACACTTGTGTATCAGGCTCTTGCCTGCCCTTCTATGCAGTGCCACAAGTACGCCCACGGGCAATGCCGCGTCTCGCACTCCCTGTCGATCGACAAAGCAAACCGCCAGGTGATCGCCGCGCTGGAATACGCCTGTAACAACCTCGCTTTTCCCGTGGCTCCTCACACGGTTAAGCGCTCTGCCTCCGGCCCTGACTATGCTCGTCTGATCGCGCAGGAGCGCGTAAAGTATCGCCGGATCCAGGAAGCCTATGAGACGGAGGTCTACACGCTTGAGGACTTTGCCCGGCGCAAGAAGGAGATCTTCGCCCGCATTGCCGAGCTGGAGCAGCAGCGCGACGCCGCCGACGCAGCTGCGCAGGCTGGCACACTGCAGCCTGTCGCTTTCCGAGAAACTGTACTGAACGTGCTGCAGATCGTCAAGGATCCGCAGCAGAGCGAGTCTGCGAAGAATGCGGCCCTTCGTTCTGTCCTCTCCTACATTGTATACGAGAAGCCCGAAAACCGCCTGGCGCTTTATTTTTTTACATAGTTATCGCTTTCTGCCATCCGGGCCTCCAAGTTCCAAAAACATATAATAAACAACAGCGCCCCGGTAATGGCCGAGGCGCTGTTGTTTTATTCTGTTTCTTTCGCTTCCTCCGGGATCGCATCGTCGATCTTCCCTCTGAATTTTGCGATACCCTTTGTCAGCCATTTCGGGATCGGAGCTCCCAGCTCACCTGCATTTTCTATAATAGAACCGAGCTCCGTAAATATGTACCAGATGGCCACGATCATTGTCAGATAATTCTCATACTGGATCGTCCCCAGGAGCGGCGCCGCGGTGCTTTCAAGGATAACTTTTACCGCAATATCGCACATGGCTGCGACCAGCAGTGCGACGATCTCGCCCAGCTTATGCCATAGCCCCTCTCGGGCGATCTTGCTTGACCACTCCCCTTTTGCTCTGGCTGCCCAGGACCCGGTGATGTAGTCCATGACAAGGCAGAACAGAAAGACGATCACAGCCCATCCGAGCCATCCCCACAAAGAAGTGAAGAACGTGAACATCATTGTGATCGCGGCCTTGATTTCAGTTGCTTTATCGGGTGCATTCATTTTGTTTCCTCTCCTTTTCATTTCCCTGCCGCCGCAATGGCCTTGTTTATCAGCCTGTACGTATGCCTCAGGGAATAGTGTAGTTTATCAGAGATCTCCCGAACCATCATGTTCTTCTCAAATCGGTAGATCAGAATTTCTTTCAGCTGCGAATCCTCGATTCTACTGATTGATTCAGAATCAATTTGCCCGGCAATCTCTTTGCTTTTTCCGTACCATGCCTTGCTCATAGCGTTAAAACTCGACGCCTTCAGCGCGCGGAAGCGCCTGCAGCACCGCTGATACGAGATCTACGCTTGCCGGGTTTTGCTTGTTTCCGTCATTCGTCCAGCTGAGCACACCAGCTGAAGACACGCTCGGCGTGAAGGTTGTTCCGTCGTCACCGTCAGCGCCCTGAGCACCAGCTGCTCCTGCCGGACCTTGCGGGCCAGTCGCCCCCGTTTCTCCCTTCGGACCCGTCGCTCCGGTTTCTCCCTGGGGTCCTTGCTCACCCTGGGGCCCTTGAGGTCCTTGAGGTCCGGTTGCTCCCGTGCTCCCTTTGAAAGATGTTCCGGTTGAAGAGTCTACAATGATCCTGACGCCCTGATTTCTAAGAACCAAGAAATAATCAGAACCGTAGAAAATAATATCCCCGGCTTTTGGGCTAACATCAGTGGGAGTTAAGTCAGACGCTTTGAAATATGGATCAAGTTGAATGGTAAGATGAGGAGCACCCGAGCTTGTGAAAAAACGTGACCCGTCGGCTCCATCGGCGCCAGCCGGTCCAGGCTCTCCCTGCTGTCCGTTCGATCCGTCGGCCCCATCAAACTCTCCGTTGTCCGCATCGTCCCTCACGCTCTGAGCGATCTGAAGCGCTTCTGCAGCTGTGGCCTCGATCTGCGCCACAACACTCGGCGTCGCCTCAGCCTCGCTTTCTTCAGACGGTTCCAGTGTGTGCTGCACATTGCCGAGCAGCACAGGTACTGTTCTCCGAACGATCGTCCCGTTTGAGAGCTTTCCATCAAAGCCAAGATACACAGGCGCGTTTTCGATCTCCAGCACCTCGTGTGGGATCTTGATCAAAACATTGTCGCCTGTCACAACAACGTCAATCGCTGTGTCGTATGCCTGAAACACAGCAATCACACTCAGCTCCTGCCACTCCTCGGAGAGCTTCACGGTAATTGAGTATGCGCCGACGCTCCCCTGTGCAAGGTTCTCAGTGTTCCGGATTCTGCAATGAGATCCACTTACTTCTGCTATCACTTGCTCACCCCCAGCAGGCTGCCCCAGGTTTCCGGACCGCATTCACCGTCCACCTGCAGGCCGTTTTTGATCTGGTACCACGTTACCGCTGCTTCGGTGTTTGGTCCGAAATCTCCGTCAGCGCCGTCCGGCCCGCAGTCATAGCCGAGGACAATCAGGACGGCCTGCATAGCCATGACGCTCTGATTCTTCTTCAGGCCACGCCGGAGGACTGGCAGCTCATCTGTTTTCTGAACGGGTTTTGTTTCTGCCGGCGCGCTCTCCTGCTCCTCGCCGCAATAGCGCAGCACACAGTCCCAGGGATAATTGTAATAAGGCTGTACGCGGATCTCCTGGCCGCTGCTATCTCCGGGCACGCCGTCAAGGTCGCTCCTGGCCTGGACGATTCGGCCGCCGCCGACGTAGATCGCCGCGTGATTCTTTTCGTTTACAAGCGCGTCGCCCGTCTTCAAACCTTCCCCTGTTCTCAGGTTCACTTGCCCGGCGACGTCTTTGCAGCCGCAGGCAAGAAATGCCCGGCGCATATCGCCGGTGTAGCTGGCGCCGCCCACGCTCCTGACTGGGATCCCGGCTCTCTCGTAGCAGTCGCTCACCAGATGGCCGCAATCATAATGCGGGCCCCAGCCTCCCCACTGATATCCATGGGAATTATCAGCAGCGATTTCTTCGGCCAGCCTGGCCGCCTCTGTTGCTTTGCTCATGATGTACCTCCCGTGTATCGGATGCCGAAGCCTCCGTTTGCCGTCATGATCCAGCCGGCGCCGATCTGCAGCGAGTTCTCGATCTGCACGTTGGCCACGTGCAGCTTCCCGTCGGCGCTAGTAAACCAGCCGGCTTTGTACCCGTTGATCCAGAACTGCCAGCCCGTGCTTGTATACAGGCCCAGCGTCTGTCCCGGCGCCAGGCAGTAATAGGTCAGACCGTTTTCCTCCACCGTCTGGCCGGTGAGCTCCAGCTCCTCGCTGATCGCGATGCCGAGCACCTGCTGGTGCGTCTCCGGATCCTCGATAACGCCGCGGCGGATCTGCCCGTTGATCATCGTGACAGCACTTTCCAGATTCCCGAGATCGTCGCCGAGCGCTTCGATCAGCTCCGTGTATCCGTAGCTTTCCACGGTGCCTCGCGCGGTCTCCTCGATTGTCCGCTGGATTGTTTCCGTGTATTCGCCGAACTCGCTCTTGGCTACGTACACGCTGTCGAGCTGCGTCACGATGCGGTCAACGTACTGATAGACCTCCTCTGCCGTCTTGAGGATCAGAGACCGGAGCGCGGTGATCCGGTTCTTTGCCTTATCCATGCTGTCGGCCGCCTCGGTTTTATACGCCTCGCGCACGCTTGTCTCCGCGATCTGTCTGATCACGTCCGGCGAGCTGACCGCCCGGATATCCCGGACCATGCGCGCAAGGTAATCCCGCAGCTGCACCGTCTGCTCCGCCGGCGTCCCTCGCAGGATCGGCGGCTGTTCATAGATATTAGCGATCGGAACCCACCTCCAGGATCCGCGTGATGCTGAACACGCGCACGTCGCCCTGACCCACAAGCTTCATCTGCATGTGATCGCAGCGCCGCGGGCGGACCGGCAGCGTCACCGTGCCGGTCTGCATTCGTCGGACGGTGCCGGCATGATGCCAGAAACCGTCGCTGTCATATTGCAGATAAACGCTGAAGCTTGCGCCGGCCTCCATCGTCAACCGGATATTGAAGCGGCTGATGTATTTCCGGTCAGCGTATTCGTAATACTGTATCCCGCTCACCGCCTGCCAGGAGACGGTACTTTCGAGCGTCCCGGTCGTGCCGTTGACGGTGAGCAGCTTTTTGCTCGCTGCGTCGATGACAAACAGCTCGTCGTCCACCTTGGCGAAGCACAGCGCGTGCAGCGCGTCTTCTCTCAGCCAGATGCCCCGGGAGATATCGTAAGCAAACAGATGCCAGGCGCTGTCCTCGTCGCGCATGGAGATATAGTATCTCCCGCCGAAGGCGCCGGCGACGGCGCCGTAATATTTCTGATCGCCCAGCGCTTCGCTGACCGACTGCGGGAAGCCGCCCTGCCAGGCGCACACGTCCACCCGGCTCTTGTAGTACAGCGTCTCGTTGACGATCTGGATGCTCCGCCAGGATCCCTTCTGCACGCCGCGGCAGATCGTCTCGTCGATCTGGTGCGCGCCCACGGTGCTCACCGTCACCATGTGGATCACGTTCTCCTTGAAGAACACCGGATGCCCGAGGTAGTTGGCCGCGCCGGTCCATACGCCGTCCGAGCCTACCGATGCCGTCCAGCTGTCCGTGCTGAGCCCCTGATACTGGCGCCAGTTCTTGAAGTCACCAAGCGCGCAGCAGTAGATCTCGTTCAGGTTCTTCCCATCGCTGTCGAGCCCGTAGAAGCAGCCCCACAGTCTGTTCTGGCATTCGCAGACGTAATCCAGGTTCGGGATCTTGCGTCGGATCGTGATGCTCCCGGTCTCCTGCGTTATGCTTGTCTCCAGCAGGCCCACTATCACGATCCAGTCGGCCTCTGTCTCGCTTTCGCCTCCGAGCGCATAGATCACCTTGTCCCCGTTGGCGTCGTCAAACGCGGCGCCGGAGAGCTCTACGCCGTCGTATTCCTTGAACAGATCCGGGATCGTGCCCTGGCTGGTGAAGGTCAGCTTGGTGTACATCATCGGGATCTCGACCCAGCCGCCCGTGCTCGTGCTCCATTCCATGGCGACGGGCGTCCCGCTCGTGTCGATCCACACGTCGCAGGATGCGTGATCCGGTTCGCTGGCGCTGCTGATCACGTTGTCGTAGGCGCTGCCGTCGCTGCGGCACGCGGTGAAGGTGATGGTCCCGCTCGTGGTATAGTTGGCCTCCATGGATCCGTAGTCGTTCCCGTCGGCAGTGTTGTAGTATTTCTTGTCCGGCCAGATACAGAGGAAGGCGCCCATGCTGATCATCTGCTTTTCCCCGGCGCTGAGCCCGGTCAGCAGTGTCGGCTGCCCGTTATAGTACAGCGTGCCGTTATCCACGTAGGCAAGCGCGTCCTTTTCCAGCAGGCCGCCCGGCGCAGTCAGCTGTCCGACGACGCCCCGCTTGCTCCGGTTGGCCAGCATCGGATAGTGCGCGGAGCTCATGTTCTCGGTGAAGCTCCACTCCCCGTCTCCGATTCGGATCGCGTTTCGGATCCCCTTGAAGACATCGGTGCTGATCCGCGACGTGCCCTTGACGCCGATCGATGGCAATCCCCTCATGCGCTCACCTCAAAACCAGAACCGGGCCCCGCCGATCGGGCGGTGCGTTCGGTTGTACCAGTCCTGGAACTGTTTCAGAGCGTCGTTGTACAGCACGCGCAGCTGCTCGAACTTCGCGCTTTCCGCGTTCTGCGCAGCGATCATCGCCTGCAGGTACCAGGAATAGAGATCCTCCGCATAAGGGAACGGGACAAGCAGCTCGCAGCTCGTGTCCTCATAGGCGCTGAAGCTTTCTCTGACGGGATCCTGGTGCGTAAGGATGATCTCCGCGAAGATCTTCCCGTCCAGTCCGGTCAGCCAGCGGATCTTCTGCTCCTCGCTGTATTGGTTCGGCGCCAGCTCGTCCACGCGGTTGATGACGTCTCCGATTGTCATGGCTTCACTTCCTCCCTATGCTTTGCGAGGGGCCCTTTCAAAAGGCCCCTCCCGCTCACTTGCTGTTCTCCTGCGCCTGGCGGATCATTTCCTCCTTGCGGCGGTACATCAGATCCTTCGCAGCCTGGCTTCTCCTGACCTCCTCGGCCACCTCCGGCTTGACCCTCACGCGGATCCCCTTCGGGATCACGGTGTTCACGCCGTTGATGCCGATCACGAGCTGCTCTTCCTCTCCGGTCCCGGAGCGCGGGATATAGATTTCTTCCAGGCCGTCGTCGACGACGGCCTTTTTGTCATTCGCCATGATGGCTCCTTTCTTTTTCATAGGGAGGACTCCGGACCGGAACCCTCCCCGTTTTGCTTAGTTGGCCTCGTCGGTGTCGGAGTAGCTGCTCGTGCTCATCACGCGCAGCAGGCGTTCCTCGTAGAGGATCGTCGCGCCGTTCGACTCGAACTTGTAGCCCACGGTGCTGAACTGATTCAGCGGGCCGCCGGCCTGCTCGCGGCTCTTCACGATCATCTCCATGCCGCCGGCCTCCGGATCGATGATGCCGAAGCTGTCGGCGCCGAAGACGTAGGTCGCGTAGGCGGCGACGTCGTCCGCACCGAAGTCTGCCGGCTTGATCTCGCTGTTGATCGCGCAGGTGCCGAAGTCGGTGCTGGGGATGGTGATGGTGTGGGTGCCGCTGCTGGCGGTGTTGCTCGTGACCTTGACGACCTTGCCGCCGAGGCTGATGTAGCGGTCCTTCAGCGCGTTGGCCGCGACCGTGTCGCCGGCGTCGAACACGAGAGAAGTGACGGCCGTCCCGCTCGCGGTGGCGGTCGCAAGCTTCAGCACGCGGTGCTCGGCGCTCAGCGGAGCGCCCTTGAACACGGGCGCGTTCTCGCTCGAAATGAAGCGGATGCCGTGCAGCTCGCCGATCTCGTCCTTGTAGATCTCTTCCGGCTGCGCGTACATGTGGGCCTCGCGCCAGCCCTGGCATCTGCGGAGATCTTCCTCCACAGAGGGATGGATCACGGCGACGTACCAGCCGTTGATCGTGGGCGCCTTGTTCTTGCGCATGATCGTGCGCATCTTCAGGACCATGCTGTCGGTCATGCGGCAGCTGTAGCTGGCGTTGTCGACGAGGTCGGACTGCTTGCTGACCTTGGTCGCGGCGCCGTTGGCGGCGGCGATCTTGTCGCAGTAGAGGACGTTCGTCCCGGCGAACAGCGCGTCGCGGATCAGCTCCTCCTGCGTGCGGGCGCCGGAAGCGCCCATCTCCTCGGTGGCCACCATGATGATCGGGTCGTAGCCCCTCAGCTCCAGGCGGTCGCTGATCGACGTGTACGTACCGAACTGATCGATGCTGCCCGTGATCGTCACGAGGCCCATCTTCTGGCCGGTGGGGATCACGCCTTCGACCAGCTGCGTCGCCTTCTTGAAGGTGTTGAACTTGCGCCATTCGACATTCTTGCCGTGGTTCTTCGGCAGCGGCTGTCTCTTGGCGAACTGCGCATAGACCAGCTTGTCGCGCGCGTTCTCCAGGAGGGCGGTGTCATAGAAGGTCTTCATCTCCGGACTCAGCGTGTCCGGAGGGCTGAAGCTCTGCGCCTGCGAGGGATCGTAGGCATTCGCGTAATTAACGCTGGTGTTGACCAGCGTGCCCGCGTCCGCGAAGAACTGCAGGCCAAGGATCATGTTTCTCATATGTTGCTCCCTTCCGCCGGGGAGCTCGGCCCCGGCTATCTGATGTAGTATGTTTCTCCCCGGGCGATGGCAGCTTCCGCTTCTTTCTTGACGGCTGCGATGCTCGCCTTGTCCCATTTGGTCCGGCTGAGCCCGCCCGTGCTGGCGGCCTGTCCGCCGCCGCCTTCCCGCGGCCTGTACTGTCCGGCCGCGATGCTGTTGGCCATGGCTTCCCTGGTTCGCTGTGCGATCAGCTCGTTCTCCGCTTTCCGGATCTCTTCCCGGTGGATCGTGTAGTAGGCGTCCTTGACGCTCATGCCTCCCTCAGGGCTCGTCCAGCGCTTAAAGCGCGGATCCTGCAGCTCGCGCATCAGGTCGAAGTCCTTGAAGACTGTCTTCAGCTCCTCGCCCTGCTGGATCAGCTTCGCGATGTGATCACGGTACATCTGATCATCAGCGGCTTGCTCCCGCCGCTTGTTTTCGGCTGCCTGAAGTTCTTCATAGCCCTTGATCTTTCTGGCCACGTCCGGAGTCACGCCGTACTCTCCGGCAAGCTCCTCCCAATAGCGGTCGTCTTCGGTCACATGCTTGCTGAGCTCGCCGTAGTCCAGCTTGCTCATGTCGCTGACGTCCATCCCATAGCTCCTGGCGATGATCGCCAGCGCCGGCTCCAGACCTTTCAGCGTGTCACGTGCCTGCGCGAATCCCTTGACCCGCTCGCTCAGGATCCCCTGCAGCTCACGGTTGAGCTCCGGATCCTCTCTGACGAGCTCCGTCAGGTTTTTCCGCGTCGGCTTCTGTCCCTCCGCAGGCTCGGCAGCGGGGGCCTGCCCTGCCTGTTCCGGCGCGACAGGTTCGCCTTTCGGCTCCGTCGGCTGCGCCGGCTGCGGCATTTTCATTTTCGCCCCGTATTTTTTCGCCTCGCTTCTGGGTACGCCCAGCTTCTCCAGTGCCTCTTCCTGCCCCGGGGCGGCAGCTGATACGCCCGGATCCGATCCTTCCCCGCTTCCGCCTTCGCCGCCGGTTGCGCCTTCCCCGGCGAAGAACTGCAGGCCCAGAATCATTCTTTCTTCCATAGGTCTCCTTTACGATCCTCTTTGCGGCCGGAAGTATTTGCCGCGGGCGGATGACTCCCCCTGTTCTGCTCAAAGTCTACCGACTACCCGCCGCCTTTCTCTACGACAGGCCTCAAACTTTTTTTCACAAAGAAAAGAGGCGGGGTCTCCCCCGCCTCTCTGTCGAGAAATTCACTTGTGCCACGGTGTTTTCTTCAGTCCGCTCTCGGCGTACATCGTCAGATACAGCGCGTCCTTCTGCTCGTCGGAGATGCTCATCCGGTTGATATAGTCCACGACCTTGTCCTTCTTGGTGTGTCCCTTGATATCCTTGCCGTTGGCGTCCTTATCCGAGCTCATGTTCTTCGTGCCGGACCAGAACTTGTAATAGGTCTTCGCGCTCACTCCTGCCGGCTCCGCTTTTTCGTGATAGTCATACACCGCGTTGGTGGTGATATCCGACGCCTCCGGTACCAGCTTTCGGAAGTCCAGCTTCTTCAGCTCAAGCTCAGCCGTCTTGCTGTCCATGCTCTTGTACTTCTGCAGCAGGCGCTTTGTGTCGCTCCTGTTCAAATCACCGGCCATGTAGGCGTCGTCCAGCTCGGAGGTCCCATAGCCGCATTCCTTCTCGCAGGCCCAGCTGAGCACGGTGCGTTCGGCGTCCTTCTGCTCCGCCCCGCCGTAAGTCATCCGCATGCGGATCGCATCCTTGTTGCTGATCCGGCCATCCAGGAAGGCGGACTTCATGTCGTCGTAGGCGATCCCGGTCTCCCGCTCGCAGGTCCAGTTGGTGATCGCCTTGTCGGCGGACTTCTCGTCCGCGCCGCCGTAGGTCATCCTCAGCTGCTTCGCCCTGGCTGCGCCGATCTCTCCGCTGACGTAGGATTCCTTGATGTCGTCATAGGCGATCCCCGTTACCTTGAAGCAGGTCCACTCCTGGGCGGTCTTCTCTGCGTCCGCCTGATCCATCCCCGCAAACTGCTGCAGGTACTTGACACAGTAGGCCTTGCTCAGCGCGGGACCGCTCTCCGGCTGCAGGTACTGCTCCTTGATGGCGCTCTTCACCTGCTTCTGCACGTCGCTCTCAGTGTACCCGGCGGAGGTCATGGCCTTCATGGCCTCCTTGTATCCCTTCACATCGCCCTTGACCGCGGCTTCCTTGACTGCCTTATAGGCGCTCGCTCCGTCGATGCTCCAGCCGTAGATCGTCTTCCCGGCCTCGATCTCGTCCTTGGCCACGCCCTCGCTGATCAGCAGCTTCTTCGCTTCCTCGTCGTCAAGGAGCCCGCTCTCCCAGGCGCTCTTGATTTGGCGCTGCGGGCCGCCGTCGTAGGTTCTCCACTTTGGCAGCTCCTTCCCGCTTGCCTTGCCCCAGGTGGCATTCAGCAGCGGCCGCAGGAGCGTGTTGTACCCGCTCTGAAATTCCCTCGTCGCCGCTCCCAGCGGCAGCCCGCTCAGGCTGCTGAAGAACTGCAGCGTCTTGTAGATCTGGCCGTACATCGTCATGTTGCCGTACCAGGTCGTCTTCGTCGCCTTGTCCTGCTTCCCGCTCTCGACCATGTACCACTCGCGCCAGATCTGATAAGCCTGCATGCCCTGCTGGATCGGCTGCAGCACAAGCAGCTGCTTGTCCTTCTTCTCCACGATCATCGTCCACAGATCCTGGACGATCGGCACCAGCTTCGTTGGGTTCAGGTTGTCGAAGAAGTTCTCGCTCCAGTGCTGCGTGAACTTCTGCAGCCAGGTCTCATAATCGTCATCGTCACGGCCGGCGTCTGCCACGGCCTGGGCGACGGCGGTCAGTGCGGCGCTCGCGCAGTACACGGCCGCGGTGCGCAAGGCCTGCCCCTTCATCTGGCTCAGGGCTGCGGCCGTTCCTCTGGTCCGCTTGATCTTGTCGAACTCGCTGTAGCAGTCCAGCAGCATGTTGTAGGTCAGCGTCGGCTCGGCCATGAAGGCGGTGAACTCCTTCATCATCATGCTCTTGCTGCGCATGTTGGAGCTTCGCGTCAGCGTGCTGTCCAACACCTGCGTCGCCAGGATCACCTCGTCGAAGCGCTCGGCCGTCTTCTGCATCAGCTCCTCGCCGGAGAGCCCGGTCTTGTCCTTGGTCTCCAGCTCGCAGGCGTTCCACAGCGCGCCCCATGTGAGCTGGTCGCCCTTCTCGGCAAGCGTCAGACTGACGTCCTGGATCTTGTTCTTCAGCGTGTCCGCATGCTTGATCTGCTCTCGCATGCCGCGGTTCACGTTCACGTCGAAGTATCCGAGATCTTTCCACACGGCGAGGCCGGAATACTTGAGCGCCTTCTCGCGGCCGCCCTTGATGGCGGTTCCGGTGGCCAGGTATTTTGGATTCAGCAGCAGCGATGCGCGCGCGATCGAGGTCGGCTGCTGCAGCGCCACGCGCACGTTGGCGCCCACGCTTGCCACCTTGACGCCGCTCATCAGCTTGCTGAACACCTGCTCGCCGCGTCCGCCCTCTCCTGCTCCGTTCATGTCCTGCATGAAGTCCAGGAAGTAGCGCCCGGCCTCTCCGCCGAAGGCGCGCTGCAGCGCCTGCTGCACGCTCGTCGTTTCCGCCTGGTAGTTGTACCAGCGCATGGCGTCCAGCATCGGCAGCACCATCGCGTTATACTTGGCCATATCCGCCATGTGGTCAGACCAAACATCGAAGATGCTGTCGACGATGATCGCGTTGTTCGCGTTCTTCGTCAGCTGCTTGGTGAAGCTCTGATTGGCCAGCCTGAACAGATTGCCCCGGTCGCTGTCCTTGGTCTTCGCCTTGTGCTGCGTGCTGTCGGTGCGGATCGGGAAGTAGTTCTCCTCGGTAAAGCCCCGGATGCCGTAGAGCTTCATGCTCACCTCGTTGCCCCAGGAACTGCCGACGGTGTTCATGTACTTCACCAGCGTATCGCAGACCTCGATCTGCCGCGGGCTCAGCGTCTTCAGGATCGTCGCCATGTCGTCGAGATCCAGCAGATAATGCTCGCTCTGCGTCGTGGGCCTGTGATTCCCGATCTGGTAATCCCCGATGCGGATGCCGGCGCCGTACAGATGGCCGCGCGCCTGCTCGCGCTTGTTGAGGCAGTACAGGCTCATGATCTGCGCCTCGGTGAGCGTCACGGTCTCGGCGTCCTTCTTCAAGTCCATGTCCCCGCTCAGCACGGCGCTCTCAGATCCCGCCTTGAGACCGCGAGGCACCAGCTTGAAGCTGTGCTCCTTCTGCTCCCAGCTCTTCGCTTCCTCTGCGGTGTAGGCGTTCTCGGCAAAGCTCTGCACCTGCTCGATGTGCCGGGCCATCTTGCCCCAGCCTCTGGTCAGTCCGCGGAAGATCTCCTGCCCCGCTTCCCCGAAGCGCTTGAAGGCATAGTATGGGGTGAGGTTCGCCCACTTAAGCTGTCGGCCGAGTTCGCCTCCGGCCTTCTTCCTCTCCTCGATTTCTCGCGTCTCGCTGATCGTGTGCTCGCCCAGCTCGTCCATGTGGGCGTAGCGGTGTTCGCCGTCGGAAAGCAGCTCGTTCATGTTCCTCACGGCAGTGCTCAGCACGGTCAGCGTCTCTTCCAGTGAGCGCAGCTGCTGGAGATTCATCCGGCGTGTTACCTGCTTTCCATTTTCCAGGCCGCCGATCGCAGCCCTCACGTCGGCGATGTTGTTCTGCAGCATGGCCTTCACGCCCTCTGTCAGCTCGAGGTCTCCGTAGAAATCCCCGAGCTCGCCGTTGTTCATGATGTTCCCGAGCGCGCGCTCGATCTCCTGCATTTCCTGTTTGAACTTTGCTTCGCTCTTGGTGCCTTCGCTGAACGGCCCCAGCGTGTCCAGGCTCAGGAGGAACTTGCCGATGTCTCCGCGCAGCGCCTCCGGCACGTGCTTCTTGGCGCTGTTCTCCCGGATCAGGCGGCTCAGCCTGCCGCGCATGCGCTCGATGTTGATGCGCTTCTGCTGCGCCTCCCGGTTCTCGTTCAGTTCCTCCCGCAGCAGAGTGATCTTCTCTCGGGTGATCTCCCGCTGCTCTTCGCGGGCCTGCCGGAGCGCGGTCTTCTCGGCGCGGTCTGCCCGACGCTCGGCACGGTCGGCCCTGAGCTCTGCTTTCCGCTGGGCTTCGCGTGCGGTCAGCATCCGTTCCTGCATCTTCCGATAGTTCCTGTCGGCGATGGTCTCGGCCTCCCGGATCTCGCCCGAAAGGATTGTATCCATGATCTCCTGCGATACAAGGGCCACGTTCTCCGCGTGCTGTCCTTCGGTGTAGGCGTAAACATACTTCGGCTTCATGCCGTCCAGGATCTGTTCGATCCGCTCGATCTGATCGGAGTGTGCCGTCTTGCTTTCCGGGAACCATCCCTCGCCGTACTCTTCGCGGAGAGTCTGATAAAAGCTGTCGATATCCGTGCCGCTTTCGTTCACCAGCGTCAGCCTGCCGAGCCGCTCCTTCCGCCAGGCGTTGAAGTCCGGGATGTCCCCGCGCAGCTCGTCGCTGATCTGCAGCCGCACCTCTCTCACGCGGCGGGCGATATCGTTGCGGATCTCGGCCACGTCCGCGTTGGCGTCCCTGTAGACCTCGTCGATGATCAGCTTCGCCGCCTTGTCCGCCTGCTTCTTCAGATCGAAATAGTCCAGGCTTCCGCTGTCGCCGCGCACCAGCTTGTCGCCCAGCTTCTGCAGCACAGCGGAAAGCTTCTCCACATCGGCGCTCGACTCGTGTTCCTTCAGCAGGACCCGGGCGAAGCGCCTGACGTCGGCAGGATCCACGCGTCGGCTCTCCGGTCCGGTCAGCTTGGCCTGCTCGCGGTAGTAGTCCACGGCCTCCTTCAGCTCGCGGTTCTCCTTCTGGATTTCCCGGGCGGTCTGCACGGCGTCGCCCATGTTGGCACCCCACCATCTTTCCCGGGCCTCCTGGATCTCCTGCTGCATGCTCGGCCGCAGCTCCATCTGCGTCAGCGCGGTCTGCGTCCTGGCAATCAGCGCCTTCGTCTCGTCGACTCGCTTCTCCAGCGCTGCCCGCTCCTCGCCGCTGAGCTCCTTGCTCTTGAGCTTGGTCTCCTGCCGCTCCAGCCGGCGCTGATAGGCTTCCAGGTTGTCGGCCTTTTTGGCGTACTTCTTTAGTTCGTCGCTCGCGCCCTCATGCTCGGCCGCTTCCCGCAGCAGCTCCCGGTCGCTCACGCTGTTATCCCGCTCGGATTTCTGAATCTTGACATCATCCTCCGTCTGTGATATCTTATTATCAGAAGCAGGCAGTTTGCGCGGCGTCACCGGTATTTCTTCGGAAATCCGCCCCGCGGGTTGACGGCCTGCTTCTTCTCTATTCAGAGTCAAGAGGTCTCCTCCCGGGGTCAAAATTCTGTGAACTTTATATCGGTTTCCTTTTGTTAGTTTTACAACAACCCCCATGTTCCCGCGCTCATTGTTCAGCATCACGGGTGCGGCAATTGTAACTGTATCGTGGTTGTTTCCTTTATGCTTCACATGCCTTTCTATCTCAATCCCTTGCTTAAGAACCTTCGGAATTGCCGGATACGCAGCTATGACAGCTCTCCTTGTATTCTCCTTTCTCGTTTTACTTTTCGGGCTTGGCAAGTAGTTAAAGCTGTTGTCGATCTGCTCAGCGTCAAGCTCAACTTTTCCGATAAGTTTCGTGTCGACGACCCGAAACGGTTTTAGAATGTTTATTGCCCATTTGATCATCTTTTTCACATCAAATGGATCGATCGTATCAGGTACTTTGATCGATGCCACGGGATCCATGGCATTCAGCTCATCTTCGTGTGCTCTGATCTGATCTTGAAGATGAAGGATCTCTTCCTGCTCCTCTTTCGAATACTGCACGCGGCCGCCGTCTTCGGCGGCATTTTTGTTGCCTTCGACGTCTCGCTCAGCTTCCCGATTCTGCACGGCCTCGGCCAGCGCCTTGTCCCAGCGGGCCTGCAGCGCCTCGGCGTTCTCCATCAGCGCCTTTGCCTCCGGGTGCCGGGCGTCCACGCCGCCGAAGGCAGCCTTGATCTTCTTCACCCAGCCGTCCAGCCAGTCGCAGATCTGCCGCAGCAGCGTCGGGTTTTCCCGGGCAAGGATCTCCGGCGCATGCGTGTCCCGCAGCATCGTTTCGCAGCCGTCGGCCACGACCTCGCTCAGCGCTTCCTCATAGCTGATCCCGCCGCGCGTCTTGCGCTTGGCCTCCACCAGCTGTTCAAACTTCGCCGTGTCGTTCCCGGCCAGCGTCTTGACGACATAGCTGCGCAGCTCCTCATAGGCGGTCCCGCCGTACTCCTCAGCGAAGTGCGTGACCTCATGGCTGAATGCGCTGACGATCAGCGCCTCGCCCATGCTCCCGGAGTTATTCACGTTCAGGAAGATCTTGCCGCCCTGCCGGTACGCGCCCTTGGTGTTGCTCTCGCCGCCGTCGAAGAACGCAAGATCAATTCCCATCCTCTCCGCGAACTCGCTGCAGGCGTCCGTCTGCTGCGCCTGCTGGCTGTTCAGCTTCGACCTGTCGACCGCCGCGTACTGCACGCCGTCGATCGTCGCGCCTTCCCAGCTCACCGTGCCGCGCTGGATCTCGCTCACCTCCCGCTCGCTGCCCCTGCGGCTGAGCTCGGCGGCGCGCTGCTGTCGTTTCTCATACTTGACATGGCCGATCTCCCAGGCGGCGTTCTTCTGCTGCTCTGTCAGATAGGCGGTCAGGCTGCTCCTGTCCAGAGCCTCCCGGTTGGATCCTTCGGCGGCCAGCAGATTGATACCGGCGTCCATGGCGCGGGCGTATTCATCCGCGTCCTGTCCCTCCTGGTACATGTCCTCGATCACCTTCGCGTCTTTGCCGTGGATGGCCGCGGCGCGCTCGATCTCGGTCTCTGCCGCGTTTTCCCCGCCGGGCACAGCGTCCTGCCCTTCCGTTTTCCGAATGGCGTCTGTGGCCTTCTCGTCCGTTTTCAGCGCATGCTCGATCACAAAGCTCATGTCGCCGCCGGCCGCCTCATAGGCGATCGCCAGCTCGCCGAGCTCTCGGGCGCTGGGCTTGTGTCCCTCGGCCTGCAGCTGTGTGGCGAGCTGCTGCACGCTCGAGTCCTCCATCGCCGCCGCTTTCTCGATCAGTTCCGTGTCCAGGCCCTGCTGCATCCAGCTCTTGCCTACGCTGCGGATCTGATTCCTCGTGAGCGCTACGTTGACGCCCTTCTCTGCGCCGTTCATTATTCCGGTCGTCAACGTGGTGAGGATCAGCGTGTAGGTGTCCTCGTCATCCCACAGACGGATCTCGTTGTTCTCGCCGAAGATCGTGTTGCGCAGCAGAGGCTCCAGCTTGTTCTGCAGGTACTCCTCCGTGTTCTCGCCCACAATATCGATGCCGATCTCCGCCGCGGCTCGCAGGCCGGCCTTGCCGATCTTCGCCGTCATCTTCCCGGTGAACTGCTCAATGCCGCCCAGCTTGGCAAAGCCGCCCAGCAGATACTGCAGTCCGGCTTCGGCTGTGCCTATCGTGAAAGAGTAGATCTCGGCCTGTCCTCTGGTATAGCCCTCGTCCAGCGCCTGCTTGTAGGCGTTGCCCTTGCTCTGCAGACCCATCGTCGCCGCGCCGGCGATCGGGTTGATCGCGCCGACGGCGAGGCTCGGCACCATGTTGGCCATGGTATTCGTCGCATCGTAGGCGACGCCTTCCAGGCTGCGGCCTGCGAGCCGCGGCCCGCTGTGTCTCTCGATGTTCTGCCGGGCATACTGGCTCGCGTACTGCGTGGGCGAGGTCTTGCGCGCCTTCGCGCTGAAGTTCTGGCCGATGCCTTCGACCGCGTTTTCCAGGCCGGACCCGCCGGCGAGTGCCAGCTCGTTGACCAGCCGCAGGCCCTTCCCCTGCTGCTCGATCCGCTCGGCCGCCGCATAGCCCTGTCTGGCGTTCAGCGTCTCCCGGATATCTTCCAGGTACTCGTCGGCCGCCTGCTCGCCGCGTGCGCCCAGCAGGTAGTTGTAGATCTCTTTCTCGTCCTCGCTCATGTGCGTGTAAGCGAGGAGCGACTCCGGGTCGATGTCGAAGTATGGATCATAGTCGTCGCGCATCAGGACGTTGACGTCGGAGTTGTACCCGCCGTTGAGGATGTTCTCTCTTTCCCGCTCGGCGAGCGTGACCTTGTTCCGGTCGCTGGCCGCGCCTTTTTTTGCGGCGGCCTGGAATCCTTCCCCGTTTCGTGTGTCGTCCCAACGGAAGAGCTCGGCATAGCTCAGCCGCTTTTTCGCGTCCTGCAGCGCTTGAAACGCCTTGTCCGCTTCATCCTTGGCAGATCCGTATGCTTCCTCGGCCGCCTTGCGTTCGTCTTCAAACATATAGCCGAACTCACCGGCTGCTGCTCCTGCGCCGAGTCCGGCGGACGCTTTCTGCTTGGCGCCCTGTGCCTTGGCGTTTTCCTCGCTCAGGATCTGCAGTTCGTTCTTCCGCTGCGCGTACCAGTCCTCGCTGCTCTTGCCGGAGGCCGCCGCCTTGTCCCGCTCCTCCTGCAGCTCCCGCAGGAAGCGATCGGTCGCGCTGTCGTAGCTGGCGAGATTGACAAGCCGATTGCCGTCGGTCACGTCGATATCGCGTCTCCACTCGCTGCCGCCGTCGATCTTCCCGCCGGCGCCCGAGAACGTGAACACCTGACCGGAGCTTTGCTGCTTTTCCGGTTTATACCCCGGCAGCAGGCTCGCATAGGGTGACTCATCCTGCCACGGCAGCTGTCCCCCCTGCTGTCTCAACTTCAAGAACTCCTGCTTTGTAAGCGTTCCGGTCCCGGCGCTGCTCGCACTTGTCTTGCCTGTCTGCTCAGAGGCAGGGGAGCTCTGCCTCGCGTCGCTCCCCTGCCTGCTTTTCAGAAATTCATCTTTTGTCATATTACGCCCCTGCCTTCCTCATAGCTGCGGACAGTCGATCGAGCTGTGCCTTGCTCATATTGTTGAAGGTGCTGTCTGTGATTTTATCAAACTGCCTCATAGCTGCTTCCGGAGATCCCGCATTGGCAATAGCAGATTCGATACTGAAAAACTGCTGCGCCGGAATTCCACTTCCGTATTGGTTGCCCTGTCCGCTATTACCGTATGTTCCACCGGGCCGTCCGGGATTACTTTCGTCTCTGGCGTTCTGTCCTCTGGCGCTTGTGTTGTTAGCCCACATGTTGTTGCTGCTCCCGCCTCCTGCTCCGGTTCCACCCGGCATCTCGCTTACCGGTGGCGTATAACCGGCCGGGTATTCTCCGGTCATGCGGTAGTAATCGTCGGCGCTGATCAGGCCGAGCCGATATGCCATGTCCGGATTACCGGCGCGCCATACCGCGGCAATCTGGTCAGCCTCTTCCCTGCTCATCCCTGCCGCGGCAAGGTCATCGTCCGTCGGATTATATCCGTACTGGATCAGGCTCATGATATAGTTTCGTTCATCCTGCTGCCGCTGGTATTCCTTGTCCGCCCGGCTGTCGTTGTACTCCCGCTCCCTCTGTTGCCGCTGGTACTCCAGATCCGCGCGCTCGTCGGCGTAGGCCCGCTCGCTCGAGAAGCGGTTGTACTCGTTGTTGTCTCGCTGCATCATCACGCCGAGGCGGTCCATCATGTCGTCGCCCTCCTGCCGGTATCGGTTCAGCGCCCGGTCGTAGAGCTCCGGTGCCCGCTCGCTCAGCTGCGTGAGGTATTCGTCATAGGCTGCCTGCCCGGCCGCCTGGCCGTAGCTGCTGCCGTAGCCGCCAGTCAGACCTGCCGCCCGGCCAATGGTATCTCGCATGGCCTTCTGTCCCATCTGCTGATAGTCCGCCTTCAGGCTCTGCCACATGGCGTCCTCGTCGATGTTGTAGCTGAAGGGCTTGCGGCCGGTGATCTGCTGGTACAGTTCGTTGATCTGCTGGCTGTACGGGCTGACATAGCCGCCCCCTGCGTTCGGCGTTTCCTGCGGCTGCGGGGACGGTGCGTTCTGCGGCGCCGCTTCGCCGGTCTCCTCGTAGGTCTGATAAGCACGGCCGCTGTTCTGCTGCTCGTCGGCCTGCGGTCCCTGGGCGCTCTGCGGCTCGGTTTGCGGAGTTCTCGCCTGCTGCGTCTGAGCCTGAGGCCGGACCGGCTGGATGCTGATCTGCTCGCTCGGTGCTTTGATCGGCTGCGACGGCTGAGCTGCCGCACCTTGCAGCTCGGCGCGCTGTCTCCCGTCAGCGGCCTGTCTGTTGTTGATTGTTTCGCGGATTCTCTTGTATCTTTCGTTGTCCATCCTGGCCCCTCCTCAAAGTTTTCTGATGTCGAATGCGTATGAATACGAGCTGTGCGTATTTTGAAGTGTGATCGTGCAGTCGCTTCCTGCCGTGCAGCTGATATTGCTGTTGCTCACGGCTGAGAACGCTGTGGCCACAAGCGGCTGCTGATTGGCAGCTCTTGTCTGCACGATCCACACCTGACCGTAATCCGGTGTCACCAGGTACTGCGTCCAAGGGCTGAGCTGCACAGTGGTCGACCCGCCGGCATTCAAGCCGACTCGTTTCCCCCAGATCTTATGTGCTCCGATAAGGATGCTCCAGCTCTCCGGGATCTCGATCGCGAATCCGATCTCCGGCGTCATGCCGAAGCCGACTCCGTTCCCGTCTTCCCGGAAGCGCATCGCCCACTTCCGCCCCGGCAGCACAACCGTCACCATCGCTGTGTTCCCCAGCGCGTCCTCGCCGAGGATCGTCACCGTGTAGCTCTGGTCCGCGTTCAGCGACCCGCCGAGGATCCGACGCGTCCCGCTCGTCAATGCGTTTCCGTTTGCGGTCAGCGTCGCGCTGTTGGCGCCGTCCAGGCTGCTGATCGTCAGCGTCGCGGTTACCGCGTAGTAGGCGCCGTCCTCCGCCTCCGTTCCCGAGGAGTTGCAGCGGATCACCGTGATCGCGCTCAGCCTCGGGTTGCTGTAGACCAGCGTGGTCACGCTGAGCGTCAGGGTCCCGCTCCGCCCGCGGCTGTCCGTCACCGTCACGGTGATCGTCGCCGTGTCGCGCAGCACGCCCGTACGGTATGGTGCACTCGTGGCTGTCACCCCGCCGCCGGTCACGCTGATGCTGCTCACCGTCGCGCCGACAGCCGCGCTCATGTCAAGCTTGCCGCTGTCCAACGTCACCGTCGCCTTCGAATAACCGGAGACGAACTTGTTGATCCCGGCCGCCGCCGTCCCTGTGTTATAGGGCGCTGCCGTAGCATAGCCGCTTTGCAGCACCGGCTTCATCCCGGCGTCGGCAGTGATCGTCACGGTCCTCGTGTCCGGATCTCCGCAGGCCGTGGTGCAGCTGCTGTCAGTGTAGCTCTGCACGCTCACTGTCACGCTGAAACTCGTGTCGTTCGGCTTGGAGCTGAACCAGCTGCGCGGCACGGAGATCGTTGCCGACGTGGTAAATGAGCCGGTCGTTGTCAGCACCGTGCTCCCGAGCTTTACCTGCGCCTTGTGGTACAGGCTGCCCGTCCGGTTCATCGTCAGCGAAATGTTTCCCAGCGTGGCCGCGCTGCTGCTGCAGGTATTAATGGTCGACCGTCTGATCTCCGTCCAGGTCAGCGTCGCGCTCTTTGTGGTAAATGCCGTGTTGTATGTCGTGTTGCCATATGATGACTGCGCATAGGCGTCCAGCACAAAGTTGCAGGCCGCGGTGCCGTTATCGTCGTGGGTGACGGTCACCGTCCAGCTTGCCGCGGAGTTGTTGTAGAGCACATCGCTCCACGTATTGTCCGTCTTAGCGGCTACCGTGTATTTGATCGAGCCTGTGGACGGGAACTGCACAAGCGTCGTACCGTTGCACTTGAGCGTGCCGCTCCTGCCGTTGAGAGCCCACAGAGAGAACGTATCGTTGTACGCAAACGATCCCGGGAAGCGCCCCTGCAGCTTGACCGTCAGCGTGGATTGATTGGTGGATGCGTTGTAGGTCTGGGAGACCACAACGACGCGCAGCGCGAGATAGGCAGAGGGCGACCCCTGCCAGCCCGCATCGTTTGGCAGATATTGCGGCAACGTCATCCTCTCACCTCATACTTCACAAACTCCGGGTACTGTTCCGCGATCGCCTGATATCCTGCGCATACCGTGTCCAGCATTTCCCTGGCAGACAGCGCTGCGTATCTGTTCTTCGGCGTCAGATGCACCCGGACGATGGCCTTCACCCGGTTGACGCCATAGGCCGGCTGCCATTTTTTCCGGCCCTTCACGCGCTGCATCATGGCTTCCGTCAGCGCCGAGACGCCGGCGCATACGATATCCTTCCCGGCCTCCGCGCTGTTAGCGTGGCCAATCAGCGTCACGGTGTACTCGCTGCGCTCATAGATGATCCTCGTCATGGCTTTATCCCTGCGGCTGCGAGGCCTCGGCGCTGCGCTGCCTGGCGGCTTTCATACGGCTGTTCTCTTCCGGCCTCTCTTCGATGGCCGGCGCCTGCTCCATGTTCCCCCGGGCCATGGCCGGCGCCGGAGCGCCCATGCTCTGCGCGAGACCTTCGGCCAGGTCCGGCCGGTACTCTCTCGCCAGTGCCAGCGCCAGCTGCTGATACTGTGCCAACTGCTGGGCCAGCGTGCTGTTCTCCGCGATCTTTTGCATGATCTGGTCCTTGCCCTCGAACTCCATCATGCCGAGCACCGTGAGCGCGCCGTCCGCATTCTGCGGGGCGAAGAAGCCGGCATTGTAGAACTGCAGCGCAAGCTCGTTCTGACTCATGCGCGTGTAGGCGTTGCGCTTCTGCGGCTCCACCTTCAGGTCGAACACCGGCAGTCTCACGCCGGCGTCAGATCCGTCGAGGTTCTTCTGCGGCTGCGGCTTGAGGCCGGCGTTGCTGTAGGTCGTGAACTCGTCCGCGCCCATCTCTCCGGCGATGCGGAACTTGCGCGGCATATCATAGAACTGCCGGACAAGCTCGATGACCAGCTCCACGATCTCCGAAAAGGCGCGGTAGCTGCTCCGGCTGCTGTCACGGCTGCCCTTGCCGCTGGCCTCCTGTAGCGCTGCGATCGCGCTTGCCGCCGTGGCGCCGCTTGTGCTGCTGCCGGTGCTGGTCTCCGTGTTGCCGGTCACCTGGCGCAGCTCGTAGATAATATCCTGCAGGTAGTTGATGTAATTCCCGCTCAGCCTGTTGTAGTCGACGGCGCGGATATAGGTCTCGTCCATCTGGCCCTGCACGTGCACGATCGGCTTCGACAGATCCAGGAACTCCTCCTCGTTGATTGCGCCGTCCACCCGTGCGAAGTACCGAGGCGTCGCGCCCACCATGGCGTTCTTCAGGATGGCCGTGCGCAGCAGATCGATCTGTGCCTGCGCGTTCTTGCCGAGGTCGACGTAGCCGTAGCCGGCCGGCGAGCCTTCGATCGGGAACAGCGAATCCATCACGAAGGGATATCTGCCGTGGTCGTACAGCGGCATCCCCTGGTTTTCCGTGCTGTACAGTAGGACGTCCTCCGCGAACTTCGCATAGTGCAGCTCGCGCTTTCCTTTCTGCCAGCGGTGATAGTAGTGTTCGATCACCGTCACCATCTCGGTCGTGTCCACGTGGTCGTCGTAGAGGAACTTGCTCGCCTCGAAGCTCTTGCTCTTGAGCTGGTTGGCCGCCTCCGGGTACCGGCTCTCCAGCTCCTCGCGGTCCTCCAGGTGCGTACAGAAGAAGTGCTTGCTGTCCTGGATGTTGGTGATGCCCGGTTCCCAGAACACGTTCAGCAGGTTGACGCGGTCAATCCTTACGTCGCCCAGCCCGTTCAGCTTGTCCTGATCCCATACCACGCGGTATACGGCAGCGCCTGTCTTGAACTTCTGCCAGATGTTCTGGCTGTAGCATTCCTCGAACTTGTTCTGCTCAAGGATGCATGGGATGATCGCCGTCAGCATCTTCGCCTCGTTGACGTCGTTCTTTTCCCTCGGCAGGATGTTCGCCTCCGGGTAGGCCTCGGTCGCGTCGGCGTGCTTCGACACAATCACGTTGTGCAGCCACCCGCTCTTCGCTTTGAAATCGTACTGGCCCTGCCTGCTGTCCTTGGCTTCCTCGATATCGTTCTGCAGTTTCCACCAGTTCTCGGCCGCGATCACACGGCTCTCGAGCTTGGTCTTCCCCTCCTTGTACTTCTTCAGGATCTCCATCCAGCGGTGCAGCGTCTCCTTGTTGACGGCCTGCACCGGCGCCGGCGAAGGCGCGGCAAGCTCCGGTCGCACGATCCCGGCGGCCTCAAGCATTCTTTGTTCGCTCATTCTGTAGTCGTCCATATCAGTGTCTCCTCTCCTTCAGCAGGTCCAGCGGGTCGTTGACAAACCGGACCTCTTTCTTCTCCGCCGGCCGCATCGGTGCGATCGGCCGTGACATGCACATATATCGCCAGTCGTCGGCCACGTGGTCTTCAAGCTTGGTGTTCAGATCCTCCGGCTTTACCGGATCGTACATCATCAGGGGGATCGTCCGGATGAATGCGGAGCAGCCCTTGAAGACGTACATGCGCGGGTATCCGTTGTCGTCGAACTGCAGCCTGTAATGGCACTGCATCCAGCCCGGGATCCGGTCGTTGACGCCGGGCGAGAAATAGATCCGATAATCGGTAGCCGTGTCGGCGACGCTCTTGCCTCGGCTGCCGTCCCAGATACTCGGGTCGGCCACACCCTCGATGTGCTTGCCCTTCAGCCAGGGATGCGTGCGCTCGATCTCTGCAACCTTTTCAAACTGCTGCTCCGGCGACCACTTCACGCCCTCGTTCGGCGTTCCGGTACAGCCGTAGAGCTCCAGGATCCGGTACAGCACGCCGTCGTAGTCGACCGCCCACCAGCCCACGCTGAAGGGCTTGCCGTAACCGAAGTCGTAGCTGCGATAGATCCGCCAGCCGCGGGCCTCGCCGTGCGCCAGATCGATCGGATCGATCACGTGTGTCCAGCGACGCTCCTGCAGCAGCTGCTCGGCGCTCTCCGTGCAGCCGTGGTCTCTCGCCTCGTTCAGGTCCGGCGCCGTCCTGAACTCCGTGAAGTACTGACCTTCGTAGCTGTCCCAATCGCCCTCCAGCAGCGCCTTCCGTTCCTTCTCCGGAAGAAGCGCCAGGCTGCCGAGATATTCCGGGTCTTCCTCCAGCAGCGCCTTGTTGTCAAACACCTTTGCCTGGATGAACACGCGGTCGCGGATGATGCGGATCTCTTTTCCCTCCGGATCGCGCACCGTCACCTCTTCGCTGATCGTCGTCCCTGGATCCGCCGGCTTGATGAAGCGTTCCTTCACCCAGCCGTGGCCGATCCCTCCGGGGTTGGTAGCCGCCCGCATATAACAGACGGTGCGCTTCTTGCTCCGCGGATTTTTGCTCGGCCTGTTTCGGGAAAACATGTAGCTGTACTCTTCCCAGGTGAAATGGGTCAGCTCGTCGAAGCCGATGAAGTCGTATCGCTTGCCCTGGTAATTGGTCCGGTCCTTGCTGTGCTGCATATTCCCGAAGTAGATCTTCGCCCCGCTCGGGAATTTCCACATGTGCTTTCCCTCGTTGTACCTGGCTTTCGGGAAGGCAAGCGAGTACAGCGTCTGCGACCGGTCGATCAGTTCCGAGAGCTGCTCGTAGGTCTTCCGGAAGATGATCCCCCGGTAGTGCGGGATGTCCACCTGCCGCAGCGCCTCGCACAGGAGGGCGTCGCTTTTGCCTCCGCCGGCGGCGCCTCCGTACAGCGCCTCGTATTCCGTCCGCTGCATGAACTCTGCCTGCTTCGGCTGCGGCGCCCATACAACGTTTCGGCTCGCATCTTCGGCTGTGTTATTCATCGCCGGGCAGACCTCCGCTTCTCTCGGGGATCAGGATCACGCCGGACTCGCCGTCCTCTCCCTCGCTGATCTCATGCTCCAGCTTTCGCTTCTCAAGCTCCAGCTTCTCCTGTGCGATCTTCTGTGCCACGGTCTCGCCCTGGGTCGGCAGGCCGAACAGATCGCGTCTCATGGCCGTCAGGTCGCGCAGGGCGGATGTCACATCCTTCAGCGCTTTGGCGTCGAGCTTCTCAAAGATCTGTTCCTTCGTCACGCTCACGCCCTCGCCCATGCCGTCCGTCACAATGTAGCGATAGAACTGCTGCTCATCCCCCAGCGCTTTCAGTGCGGCGTCGATCAGCAGCTCCGTGCCCTCGGCGAGCCTGGCAAGCTTCCTGCTGATCCGCGCGCCCGCGCGCTCGAGGCCTTTGTTTGCCGCTTTCTTGCGGAACTTCTTCCGCTTGTCGCTCCACTTGTTTTCCGTGGCCACCTTCGACAGGGTCGAATAGCTGATCTGCAGGCTCTCTGCGAGCTCCTTCTGGCTCATGTTTCCCGTGATGTATTGAGTTTCAATTTCTGTCCAGTTCCGCATGCCGTCCCTCCTTTTCGCTTTGCTTCTGCCTGTAGTCTATCGACTACCCGGCGCCCTTCTCTACGACAGGCGTAGCAAAAACCCCATGGCCTTCTGTTCAGGTCATGGGGTTCATGTTTTGTCGTCGTATTTCTCTTTCATCAGCGCCCGGTAATACGGGCATCGTTCATAATCGGCAGCACAAAACCGCGTCAGGTGACTGTCGAAGTCCCTCTGACGCCGGAAGGTATGGATGATGGTGGAGCGAGGGAGATACCCCTCGCAGCCGACGCGGCGCTTGCTCCTGTTCTGTGTGCGGAAAAAGGGGCAGCGGATATCGGCGTCCTTCCAGTCGTCGTAGCTCGCCATGCTTTATCCTGCCCGGTGGCGCTCGCCGCCTCCGATCCGTTGCCGGTATGTTCTTCGGACCTTCGGCCAGAGGTCAACGCCGTGCACCGTCCTCTCCTGCCAGCAGATCCCGCAGGTCCCAATCCATGTCCGCTCATGATCCACGGCCCTCTCGCCGTATTCGGTCCGGATCCTCTCCGCACATCGCACACAGAGCGCCATGTGCGCCGGCTTGACTGTCGGTTTATCGATCACGGCCTCGCCCTCCTCTCTTCTCCGCTCTCGGCTGGATGATCTTTCCGCCCCTGACCTTCGGCGCCGTCGGCAGCAGGCAGCGAATATAGGAGCTCGTCACGTGTCCGTCCTCGTCGCAGTTGGCGATGTGCTCCTTGATGACGCTGCCCTTCTCCGGTTTGATATCTTCCACATCGTCCACGGGTTCAGGCTCGGTATAGATTGGACGGCAGACGTTGCGGCTGGCGTGCCATTTCTTTTTCCCCGGCCGGCCGTTTACATTGGCCACCAGGTATGCAGCCAGGTCGGAATGATCGCCGCGGTTGTCGAGCTCTTCCATGCTATAGCCTCCGCCCTGCCAGATCTCGCGGAAGATCGGCTCGGCGTCCCGCTCCATGATGATGTGCTGATGCAGACGGGCCGGCGCGTTTCTCTTCGGGCTCCAGTTCGCGGTCACGCGGAAGGTCATGGGATTGCGTCCATAGATCGCCTTGAATCGGCGGCGGAGTTCTCGCAAAACTTTTTCGGCGTCACGATCGGCGGCTTCATAATCGGCCGGCAGATGTTCGTCATCATACTTTCCGGTCACAAAGGCGTCTCCCTTTCTGAAGGTTGCATTGATCACCCGGGCAGCGTTCATGGCTGAGTTCTTTTCGTTCTCCCGGATCTTCCGTTCCGAGCTGGCCCCGGCCACGCGGGGCGCTCGTTTCGGCGCCGGCTCTTCTGCCTTCCGGACGGGCAGCCAGGTACGACGGATCTCCGTCACTCTCCCCGAAATGATCTTGTATTCCATCAGCTGCTTCATCCTTCCTGTCCTCTCTATTCCAATATGTCGTAATGTTAGGCGTAAAAAAGTCATTTAAGAAACGCGTGCGCGCACGCGCGCAGAGCGTTTCCTCGATTCCTTCTTCAGCTGAAAAGGTTCATTTTCTGCTGCCGTATCTTTTAGCGAGCTCTTTTCTTGCCTCTTGCAGCAGGTAGCTTACATTATTTTTACTGCATCCCCGTTCCGCGGCGATCTCCCTCAGAGACTTGTTTTCTACCATGTACGCCCAGGCAACATCACGCTTGTTCTTCGGGAGTGTATCAATGGCTTCTTCCAAGAACACCTTGTTGGTAACGTCCGCAAAAGGATCGTCCTCGGAACTCAGAACGTCGATCAGCATTGTCTCATCGTCGTCATCATAGACCGTCTCGAACAGAGAGACCGTCTCGACAGCTCTGCGCCTGTTCTCGCGGGTGTCCCATTTGTCGATATAGCAGAACCTGTGCCTGCAGGCGTCAAAGTAATATGTTTTGAACCTCGCTGTTTTGCAATCAAAGAGGTCCATGCAGCGCACGAGGACAAGGAACGCCTCTTGGACATAATCGTCAAAGTCGTTTCCAAACCTTCCCATGATACGGCGCTCTCTTTGATTCGCTATATATTTAATTAGAGGGAGCAGCCTGTCCCACACCGCGAGAACATATCTCCACTTGGACTCCTGGTGCTCCTGGACCAGCTCCTCGAGGGTCTTTTCTTCGCCCATTGTTTTTCCTCAATACATATATGCAAAAGGTGCAAAGACCGGCGGCCCACACCATGAGCCGCTCGTCTTCGTATCTTTCCCGGGGAGGGCCGCAGCCCTCCCCGGTTTCTTCCGTTCATTCCTCGATTACAGTCAGACCATAGGCGACGGCTGCGTCATGCTCGATTATGCAGCCTCTCGCCTTTTCCCAGCCTTTACAGAAAAATGCGACGTGACACTTGGACATGTTCTCAAGAGACTTCGCGAGGAAGCAGAGCGGTCTATGTACTACGCCTCTTTCCTTCATGGCATAATTGCTGTACCAATGATCGGTAAACAGCGTGTTGATAACTTCATAGCCTTTTCCCTCAAGGTACTCGATGGCCCTGTTTCGGGTCTCTTCGATTTCCTCATCAGTCAGCCCCGCCATGGGCTGCGAAATCATTGCTTTTTTAAAAGGCATCTTTATTCTCCTTCCTTTACCTCGCCCGTCTCCGGGTCGATCTCCATCTGATCTTCATCCTCGCCGGCGCCGGCTTCGGCCTCGGCGGTGATGCTCTTTTCCAGCTCGCGCGACAAATCGGCCAGAATATCCGGCAGCGCTTCAAAGCTGTGCAGACTTGCCGGCAGGATGATCCCCTGCAGGAGCAGCCCACCTTTGGCGGCCAGATAGATCTTCCCGCTCGCCGTTCGCCGTGCGTGCACCGTCAAATGATCTACGTCGCGCAGCGGCTTGAACAGCTCCGGATCCGCGAGGATCGTCCCTGCCGAGCTCCGCAGCGGCATCACCAGCTGGCCGCCGTAACAGATGCTGATCACCGGATCCGGCAGCTCCTCTTCGTCGGCGACGTCGTTCAGATCCAGCTCCTCCGGAAGCTGACGCTCCATGGCAAGAATCTTATTCCAGTCCTTTTCCGGGATGTCCAGTGCCGTCAGCACGTTCTCGGCGTCCAGCATCGGCATCCCGTACAGCGCCCAGCAGGCATAGCCGTTGCTGATCCACTGTACGTCTCGGCTCTCGTCATAGTAGAGCCTCACCTGCCCCGTCTTCTTGAAGAGCTTCGCTATGTTCTTGATGACCACTTCTTAATGCCTCCTTTCTTTTAAAAGCTGCTTTCTGGCCTTCTCCGATATGGCCAGCGTATTCTTGGTTT
>JAEEGL017320465.1_pt1 | contig 37733 bp, 44 predicted proteins | sample 9134231 | NCBI WGS metagenome assembly JAEEGL01 (sample SAMN16246548, study PRJNA631951) | gut metagenome | biome: gut microbiome; feature: rumen; material: fiber-attached | host: Bos | place: Iran: Karaj | collected 2018-10 | reverse complement strand
GTAAAAGGCGACTTCCCTGGTGAATAAATCTTAAACTTCAATTAAGAAAATGAAGAAACTGACAAAAAATCAGAAATCAGTAGCCGACAAGATTGAAGCAGGTAAGGTATATACGCTGAAGGAAGCTGCCGAGTTGGTAAAGGAAATAACCACAACCAAGTTTGAGGCATCTGTCGATATCGACATGCGTCTTGGCGTGGATCCTCGTAAAGCCAACCAGATGGTTCGCGGCGTTGTGTCGCTCCCTTGTGGCACAGGTAAAGTGGTGCGCGTGCTCTGTCTCTGCACACCCGATGCCGAAGCTGCTGCTCTCGAAGCAGGTGCTGATTATGCAGGTCTCGATGAGTATATCGAGAAGATAAAAGGTGGATGGACCGACATTGATGTGGTTATCACCATGCCCTCATGTATGGGCAAGGTTGGCCCTCTCGGACGTATTCTTGGTCCGCGTGGTCTTATGCCGAACCCCAAGAGCGGTACTGTTACCATGGATGTGGCCAAGGCAGTGCGTGAGGTGAAACAGGGTAAGATTGACTTCAAGGTCGACAAGACCGGTATCTTGCATGCCTCAATAGGCAAAGTCACCTTCACACCGGATCAGATTTATACAAACGCCAAAGAGTTTATTTCTACGGTTGTCAAGCTGAAACCCGCTGCTGCCAAAGGTACATATATTAAGAGTATCTTTATTTCGAGCACGATGAGTCGTGGTATCAAGGTAGATCCGAAGTCTGTCGAATAACCTAAATCGAACGTGTAAAAAATGAAAAAAGAAGTAAAAGATACTATTATTGTTGAGCTCGGTGAGAAACTGAAGGAGTATCCCCATTTCTATCTGGTCGATGTGACCGGTATGAATGCCGCCGACACCAGCGCTCTCCGTCGCAAGTGCTTCAAGAGCGAGATCAAAATGGTGGTGGTGAAGAACAAACTGCTCCATAAGGCTTTCGAGGCTTCGGATGTTGATTTCGAACCTCTCTACACCGCTCTCAAGGGCAACACCGCCGTGCTGTTCACCAATACAGCCAACGTGCCTGCCCGTATGCTGAAAGACTATACGAAGCAGGGTATTCCTGCCCTCAAGGCTGCTTACGCTGAGCAGAGCATCTATGTGGGTGCCGACAAGCTCGAGGAGCTGGCTTCACTCAAGAGCAAGGACGAAATGGTGGCCGACGTTGTGGCATTGCTGCAGTCGCCGATGAACAATGTCGTTTCTGCTCTCCAGTCAGGCGCAAACACCATCCATGGTGTGCTGAAGACTTTAGGCGAGCGTCCTGAATAATTCAAAGTCATCAATTATTTTTAGTACAAAACAATTAAATTTTAAAATAAAATGGCAGATATTAAAGCACTTGCCGAGCAATTGGTAGGTTTGACAGTGAAAGAAGTGAATGAGTTGGCTAAGGTCCTCGAGGAAGAGTATGGTATCAAGCCCGCAGCTGCTGCTGTGGCTGTTGCAGCTGCTCCTGGCGCTGCTGCTCCCGCTGAGGAGGAGAAGACCGAGTTCAACGTTGTGCTCGCTGAGATTGGTCCCAACAAGCTGAAGGTCGTGAAGGTTGTGAAAGAGGCTTGCGGTCTTGGTCTGAAAGAGGCTAAGGAGCTTGTCGACGGTTGCCCCTCCACTCTGAAGGAGAATGTCTCCAAGGACGAGGCTGAGAACCTGAAGAAGACCATCGAGGCTGAGGGTGCCAAGATTGAGCTGAAATAATATCAACGCGAGTTGCAAAGGACGGGGTGCCATGCATCCCGTGCCTCTTCTGGATAATTTATTTGGTTAAGAGTCTCTCAGTAGGGGATTCTTAACCATTTTGTGTCTTTTAATGTTGTGCCTGACCTTACAAGGGAAGGCGAAATCAAATTACCTGTTTAATGACTTCTAAAATCGTCGACAAGAGAGTTAACTTCGCCAGTGTGCAGAATCCATTGCCCACGCCCGATTTTCTCGATGTTCAGTTAAAGTCGTTCAAGGATTTCCTCCAGCTTGACACACCCCCTGAGCTCCGCAAGAATGACGGACTTTACAAGGTGTTCTCGGAGAATTTCCCTATTACCGACACGAGAAATAATTTTGTTCTCGAGTTTCTTGATTATTTCATCGACCCGCCCAGATACTCCATAGAAGAGTGCCTCGAGCGCGGGCTCACCTACAGTGTGCCTTTGAAGGCAAAGATGAAACTCTACTGCACCGATCCCGAACATGAGGATTTCGATCCTGTCACAGCGGATGTGTTTTTAGGCACCATACCTTATATGACAAGCAACGGCACATTCATCATCAATGGTGCCGAGCGTGTGGTGGTGTCGCAGTTGCACCGTTCGCCGGGTGTGTTCTTCGGCCAGAGTATGCATGCCAACGGCACTCAGCTCTATTCGGCCCGTATCATCCCATTCAAGGGCTCATGGATTGAGTTTGCCACCGATATCAACAATGTGATGTATGCTTACATCGACCGTAAGAAGAAGTTGCCTGTCACCACTTTGCTGCGTGCCATCGGTTTTGAGACCGACAAGGACATTCTCCGTATATTCGGACTGGCCGAGGAGGTGAAGGTCAACAAGAAGAACCTCAAGGAGGTGTATGGCCGTCAGCTCGCAGCCAAGGTGCTCAGAAGCTGGTTTGAGGACTTCAATGATGAGGATACTGGCGAGATCATCTCTATTCAGCGTAATGAAACGGTGCTCGACCGTGGCGTGGTAATCACTGAGGACAACGCTCAGGATATCCTCGACAGCGGCAACCCGACCATCCTGCTCCATAAGGATGAGGACATGGCAGGCAAGTACTCCATCATCTTCAAGACGTTGGAGAAAGACCCCACCAACTCGGAGAAGGAGGCAGTGCAGTATATCTACCGCCAGCTCCGCAATGCCGACCCTGCCGACGATGCCAGCGCCCATGACCTGATTCAGAACCTCTTCTTTTCTGACAAGAGATATGACTTAGGAGAGGTGGGACGCTACCGTATCAACAAGAAACTGAATCTGAACACGGATATGAATGTTCGTATCCTGACAGAACAAGATATCATCGAGATTATCAAATATCTCATCCAACTGGTCAACTCGAATGCCCTGGTCGATGATATCGACCACCTCTCAAACCGTCGCGTACGCACGGTGGGTGAGCAGCTGGCAACCCAGTTCTCCGTGGGTCTGGCCCGCATGAGCCGCACCATCCGCGAGCGTATGAACGTGCGCGACAATGAGGTGTTTGCTCCCGCCGACCTTATCAATGCAAAAACCATCTCGAGTGTGATCAACTCTTTCTTCGGCACGAATCCGTTGAGCCAGTTCATGGACCAAACCAACCCGCTGGCAGAGGTGACACACAAGCGCCGCCTTTCCGCACTCGGTCCTGGCGGTCTCTCCCGCGAGCGTGCAGGTTTCGAGGTGCGCGACGTGCACTACACCCATTACGGACGTCTCTGCCCGATTGAGAGTCCTGAAGGACCCAACATCGGTCTTATCTCGTCGCTCTGTGTGTATGCCTCCATCAATGACCTGGGATTCATCGAGACTCCTTACCGTAAAGTTGTTGACAAGACTGTCGACCTGAACAATGATGACGTGGTGTATCTCACCGCTGAGGAAGAGCAGAACCACTACATCGGTCAGGGCAATGCGCCTGTGAGAGAAGACGGAAGCTTTGTGCGCGATATCGTGAAATGCCGCCTTGATGCCGACTTCCCCGTGGTGGAGCCTGAGAAAGTGGACCTCATCGATGTGTCGCCGCAGCAAATCGCCTCTGTTTCTGCAGCTCTCATCCCGTTCCTTGAGCACGACGACGGTCACCGCGCACTCATGGGTTGCAACATGATGCGCCAGGCTGTGCCCCTTCTCCACAACGATGCGCCCATCGTGGGTACCGGACTGGAGAAGCAGGTGTGCGAAGACTCACGCACCATGGTTGTGGCCGAGGGCGAGGGTGTCATCGAGTATGTCGACGCCACTACCATCCGTATTCTCTACGACCGCACTGAGGAGGAAGAGTTTGTGAGCTTTGAGCCCGCACTCAAGGAGTACCGCATTCCCAAGTTCCGCCGCACCAACCAGAATATGACCATCGACCTGCGTCCTATCTGCGAGAAAGGACAGCATGTGCATGCAGGACAAATCCTCACCGAGGGTTATGCCACTGAAAATGGTGAACTGGCACTGGGTCGCAACCTTCTCGTGGCCTACATGCCGTGGAAGGGTTACAACTATGAGGATGCCATCGTGCTCTCCGAGCGCCTGGTGCGTGACGATATCCTCACCAGTGTGCATGTCGACGAGTACCAGCTCGACGTGCGTGAGACAAAACGCGGTATGGAGGAATTCACCAGCGACATCCCCAATGTGAGCGAAGAGGCTACAAAAGACCTTGACGACAACGGTATCATCAGAGTGGGTGCCCGTGTGGAACCCGGCGATATCCTTATCGGCAAAATCTCGCCCAAGGGTGAGAGTGACCCCTCTCCTGAGGAGAAACTGCTCAGGGCCATCTTCGGCGACAAGGCCGGTGATGTGAAAGACTCATCACTCAAGGCCAACCCGTCGCTCAGTGGTGTGGTTATCGACAAGAAACTCTTCCAGCGTGCCATCAAGACCCGTGAGTCGAAGAGACAGGACAAGATTCTCCAGGCCAAGATTGACGAGGAGTATGATGCTAAAAACAATGACCTGCTTGACATCCTGGTAGACAAACTGCTTCAGCTCACCAAGAAACATACCTGCCAGGGCGTGAAGGACTATACTGGTGCCGAGGTTATCACCAAGGGCACAAAGTTTACAGCTGCCAACCTGAAGATTCTCGCTTACGAGGGTATACAGACGGGTGGATGGACTGAAGACGAGCATACCAACACGCTTATCTCGCAGCTCATCATGAACTATATCCGTAAGTTCAAGCTTCTCGATGCAGAGATGAAACGCCGTAAGTTCGCCATCACCATCGGCGATGACCTCCCCTCTGGAATTCTCCAGATGGCAAAGGTGTACGTGGCCAAGAAACGCAAAATCGGCGTCGGCGACAAGTTGGCCGGACGTCACGGCAACAAGGGTATCGTATCGAAGGTGGTGCGCATGGAAGACATGCCGTTCCTTGAGGACGGACGTCCTGTCGACCTCGTGCTCAACCCGCTCGGCGTTCCTTCACGTATGAACTTGGGACAGATTTTCGAGGCTATCCTCGGCGCTGCCGGCAAGAAATTAGGTGTGAAGTTTGCCACTCCTATCTTCGACGGAGCCAAGCTGGATGATCTTTCAGAATGGACCGACAAGGCCGGACTGCCCCGCCTCTGCTCCACCCACCTCTATGATGGGGAGACAGGAGAGCGCTTTGACCAGCCTGCCACAGTGGGTATCACCTACTTCCTCAAACTTGGTCACATGGTGGAGGACAAGATGCATGCCCGCAGCATTGGCCCGTACTCGCTTATCACGCAGCAGCCGCTCGGAGGTAAGGCTCAGTTCGGTGGACAGCGTTTCGGAGAAATGGAGGTTTGGGCACTGGAGGCCTTCGGCGCCAGCCATGTGCTGCAGGAAATCCTCACCATCAAGAGTGACGACGTGGTGGGACGCAGCAAGGCCTACGAGGCCATTGTGAAGGGCGATCCCATGCCTACTCCCGGCATTCCCGAATCTCTCAACGTGCTCTTGCACGAACTCCGCGGACTTGGATTAAGCGTCAAACTCGACTAAACGTATAGAACATGGCTTTTAAGAAAGATACAAAGATCAAGAATAATTTCACCAAGATCACCATCGGTCTGGCCTCTCCTGAAGAAATCCTTGAGAATTCTTATGGTGAGGTCACCAAACCCGAGACCATCAACTACCGTACATACAAACCCGAGCGCGACGGTCTTTTCTGCGAACGCATCTTCGGTCCTACAAGAGACTTTGAGTGCGGTTGCGGCAAGTATAAGAGAATCCGCTACAAGGGCATCGTGTGCGACCGCTGTGGTGTGGAGGTGACTGAGAAGAAAGTGCGCCGCGAGCGTTCAGGACACATCGAACTGGTGGTGCCTGTGGCCCATATCTGGTATTTCCGCTCGTTGCCCAACAAGATTGGCTACCTGCTCGGTCTGCCTACAAAGAAACTCGACTCGGTGATTTACTATGAGAAGTATGTCGTCATTCAGCCAGGTGCCTATGAGGGTTATCTGACTGAGGATGGAAAAGAGGCCGTCGGTTCCAATCGTCTTGACCTCCTCACTGAGGAGGAGTATCTCGACATCGTGGAGAACCGTCTTGCCCAGGCTGGTATCGACAACAGCAGACTGCCTGACACCGACCCCAGCAAGTTTGTCGCCAAAATGGGTGCCGAGGCTATCTATGACCTGCTGGCATCCCTCGACCTTGACAAACTGGCTGAGGAATTGCGTGGACGCGCCAACACCGACTCGTCGCAGATGAGGAAGACTGAGGCCTTGAAACGACTGCAGGTGGTGGAGGCTTTCCGTGCCAACAAGGAAGAGAACCGTCCAGAGTGGATGATTATGAAGATTATCCCTGTGACACCTCCCGAGCTGCGACCCCTTGTGCCGCTGGATGGTGGACGCTTCGCCACATCCGACCTCAATGACCTGTATCGCCGCGTCATCATCCGAAACAACCGTCTGAAGAGACTGATGGAGATTAAGGCTCCCGAGGTGATTCTACGCAACGAGAAACGTATGCTTCAGGAAGCTGTTGACAGCCTTTTCGACAACTCACGTAAGAGCAGTGCCGTGAAGAGTGAGTCGAACAGACCTCTCAAGTCGCTTTCCGACTCACTGAAAGGCAAGCAGGGACGCTTCCGTCAGAATCTGCTCGGTAAGCGTGTCGACTATTCTGCCCGTTCGGTAATCGTCGTGGGTCCTGAACTCAAAATGGGTGAGTGCGGTCTGCCAAAGCTCATGGCCGCTGAACTCTACAAACCCTTCATTATACGCAAGCTTATCGAGCGCGGTATTGTGAAGACGGTGAAGAGTGCCAAGAAGATTGTTGACCGCCGTGAGCCCGTCATTTGGGACATCCTCGAGAACGTGATGAAAGGTCATCCCGTGCTGCTCAACCGTGCTCCTACACTGCACCGTCTGGGTATCCAGGCCTTCCAGCCCAAACTTATCGAGGGTAAGGCCATCCAGCTTCACCCGCTTGCATGTACTGCATTCAACGCTGACTTCGACGGTGACCAGATGGCTGTCCACCTCCCTCTGAGCAACGAAGCTGTGCTTGAGGCACAGGTGCTCATGCTTCAGAGCCACAATATTCTTAATCCGGCAAACGGCGCACCGATCACCGTGCCTTCACAGGACATGGTGCTCGGTCTTTACTACATCACCAAAATCCGTCCGGGCGCCAAGGGCGAGGGACTGAAATTCTACGGTCCTGAAGAGGCTCTTATCGCCTATAATGAGGGTTGTTGCGACCTCCATGCTCCCATTTATCTCGTGGACCGTGACAAGGATGGCAACGTTATTACTGATGAGAACGGCAACACCAGTTTCATTGAGACTTCGGTGGGACGTGTCATCGTCAATGGCATCATCCCAGAAGAGGTGGGATTCGTCAATACCGTCATCTCGAAGAAGAGCCTTCGCGACATCATCGCCAATGTAATCAAGACTGTAGGTTTTGCCCGTGCCTGCGAGTTCCTCGACGGCATCAAGAATCTTGGATACAATATGGCCTATCGTGCCGGACTTTCCTTCAACCTTGACGATATCATCATTCCACCTGAGAAAGCTGCGCTCATTGAGAAGGGTAACCAGGAGGTCAAGGCGATTTCTGACCTCTACAGTTCCGGTTTCATTACTGATAATGAGCGTTACAACCAGGTGATTGATACTTGGACTCACGTAAACAATGACATCAGTAATATTCTGATGAAGGAGATGGCAGAGGCCGACCAAGGTTTCAACGCCGTCTATATGATGCTCGACTCTGGTGCCCGTGGTTCGAAAGACCAGATCAAACAGCTTTCCGGTATCCGTGGTCTGATGGCCAAGCCTCAAAAGGCTGGTGCCGAAGAAAAACAGATTATCGAGAACCCCATTCTCTCCAACTTCAAGGAGGGTATGTCGGTGCTGGAGTACTTTATTGCTTCACACGGTGCCCGCAAGGGTCTTGCCGATACCGCTATGAAGACTGCCGACGCAGGATATCTTACACGTCGTCTTGTCGATGTGTCGCATGACGTCATCATCACTGATGAGGACTGTGGCACATTGCGCGGACTTACCTGCTCCGCTCTGAAGAGCGGCGACGAGATTATCTCCACTCTTTATGAGCGAATCCTCGGACGCGTCTCTGTACATGATATCGTCAATCCTCACACCGGTGAGATTATTGTCAATTCGGGTGAGGAAATCACCGAGCCGGTGGCCAAGGCAATTGAGGAAGCCGGTATTGAGAGTGTTGAAATCCGCTCAGTACTTACCTGCGAGAGCCGTAAAGGTGTGTGTATGAAGTGCTATGGCCGAAACCTCGCCACCAGCCGCATGGTGCAGAAGGGTGAGGCTGTGGGTGTCATCGCCGCACAGGCTATCGGTGAGCCGGGTACTCAGCTTACACTCCGTACGTTCCACGCCGGTGGTGTGGCTGCCAACGCAGCCGCCAACGCCACCATCAAGGCAAAGAACGACGCACGCATTGAATATGATGAATTGCGTACTGTTCCGTTTGTCGAGGATCCTGATGGATTGAATATTGAATGTCAGATGGTGGTAAGCCGTCTTGCTGAGGTAAGGTTCATTGATTTGAACACCGGTATCGTGCTTTCCACTTTGCCAGTGCCCTACGGTAGCTCTCTCTACTTTGAAGGTGGATCAGAAGTGAAGAAGGGTGACTTGATAGCCAAGTGGGACCCCTTCAACGCCGTAATTGTGAGCGAGTACGGTGGACGTGTGAAATTCTCGAACGTAATCGATGGTGAGACATACAAGACCGACCACGATGAGACCACAGGTCTTGAGGAACGCATCATTACTGAGTCGAAGGACAGAAATCTCGTTCCTACTTGCGAAGTGCTTGATGAGAACGGACAGGTGCTCGGTTCCTATATCTTCCCTGTGGGAGGACATATCCAGGTGAGAGACGAACAGGAAATCGCAACCGGTACCACGCTTATCAAGATTCCTCGAACAGTGGCCAAGGGTGGTGATATCACTGGTGGTCTTCCCCGTGTGACCGAGCTGTTCGAGGCACGTAACCCGTCGAATCCCGCCGTAGTGAGCGAAATTGATGGTACCGTGTCCATGGGACGTGTGAAACGTGGTAACCGCGAGATTACTGTCACCACAAAGACAGGTGATCAAAAAACCTACCAAGTGTCGCTTTCCAAGCAGATTCTGGTGCAGGAGAACGACGCCGTGCGTGCAGGTACGCCTCTTTCGGCTGGTTCTATCACGCCCAGTGACATTCTTGCCATCAAGGGTCCCACCGCCGTACAGGAGTATATCGTCAACGAGGTGCAGGATGTTTACCGTCTGCAGGGTGTGAAAATCAACGATAAGCATTTCGAGGTCATCGTGCGCCAGATGATGCGCAAGGTGATGATTGTGGAACCTGGTGATACTACCTTCCTGGAGCAGGAAATTGTCGACAAACTGGACTTTGCCGAGGAGAACGACCGCATCTGGGGCAAGAAGTATGTCATCGACCATGGCGACAGTGAGACCATACGCGACAACCAGATTATCTCCGCACGCAAACTGCGCGACGAGAACTCGAGTCTCAAGCGCCGTGACCTGCGGCTGGTGAAGGTGCGCGACGTGGTGCCTGCCACCTCTACTCAGATACTGCAGGGTATCACCCGCGCCGCACTGCAGACCAAGAGCTTCATGTCGGCTGCATCCTTCCAGGAGACAACCAAGGTGCTCAACGAGGCTGCCATCCGTGGCAAGGTGGACTATCTGGAGGGCATGAAGGAGAACGTGATCTGCGGCCATCTGATTCCTGCAGGTACTGGCTTGCGTCAGTGGGATAAGCTTGTGGTGGGTTCCAAGGAGGAACATGACCGCCTTCAGGCCAATCTCAAGAATGTGATCGACTTTCCCGAAGGACAGCCGGTGAGAGACAATGAATAATCATTAATTCGGCGGCAAGACGGTGTGCATCGTCAGACTGTGCCCGTCTTGCTCCGCATAAACAAATGAACAATGGAAAATGATAACAAACCTCAGGGGAAACAACTGCAGGTAGAGGTGTCGCCCGATGTGGCGGCAGGCGTTTATTCCAATTTTGCCCTTATCGCACATACCAGTTCTGAATTTGTGGTCGATTTGGCTTCCATCATGCCTGGACTACCTAAGGCAGTGGTGAGAAGCAGGGTAATTCTCTCGCCCGAGCATGCCAAACGGCTTGCCGTAGCTCTTCAGGAAAACATCATGCGCTATGAGAAGCAGTTTGGACGTATAGAACTGCCCAACCAGCAGCCGCGCACTATTTCCCCCTTTAACATTGGAAAGGGAGAGGCGTAAGTGAATTGACAGGGTGGGAGACATTTCCGTCTGCCCGTCCGGTATTATAAAGTGTGGGCCAGTCACTTGCAGAGTGGCTGGTCCGCATTGTTTACATACACCGACAAGTAGTGTTTTGATAAGGTGTAAGAATATGAAAGTAATGGATGAATAATACAGTATTCGGGTTAATACTTGTTAAATATGTTATTGTAAGTTAAAATGACTCATTCAAAGAGTTTTTAGAAAAGCAATAATTAGGTTATACCATGTAAAATTTGTACCTTTGCAGCCCAAAAAGGTGTGGTGTGGCCATACCATAAGTAGTTGAAAACTATAATACAACATATATAATATAAATTAAAAACAAAAAGCAATGCCTACTATTTCACAATTAGTAAGAAAAGGCAGAAAGGCGCTTGTCGACAAGAGCAAGTCACCCGCTTTGGACGCATGTCCGCAGCGTCGTGGTGTTTGTGTCCGCGTGTATACGACAACCCCGAAGAAGCCTAATTCGGCAATGAGAAAAGTTGCCCGTGTAAGACTGACTAACCAGAAGGAAGTGAACTCCTATATCCCCGGTGAGGGCCACAACCTTCAGGAGCACAGTATCGTTCTCGTTCGTGGCGGACGTGTGAAGGACCTCCCTGGTGTGCGTTATCACATCGTTCGTGGTACTCTCGACACCGCCGGAGTGGCCAACCGTACACAGCGCCGCTCAAAATATGGTGCCAAACGTCCAAAGGCCAAGAAATAAACAACCGGAGAAGGTAATATTCTGACGCCGACATTTTTAAACCGTTTTGCTGGAGAATTGTTAGCAGGTTGAGTAAATGCTCTCGAGTGAGCGTTGAAGCAAGCACAACAGCCCCACGCAGAAATTATTTCAAAAAATAAAATGAGAAAAGCAAAACCAAAGAAGCGCGTGATCCTGCCGGATCCCGTCTTCAACGACCAGAAGGTCTCAAAGTTCGTGAACCATCTTATGTATGACGGCAAGAAAACCGTTTCATACGAAATCTTCTACAATGCTCTTGATATCGTGAAGACCAAGATGTCGAAAGAGGAGAAGACACCCCTTGAGATTTGGAAGCAGGCTCTCGACAACATCACTCCGCTCGTGGAGGTGAAGAGCCGCCGTATCGGTGGTGCCACTTTCCAGGTGCCTACTGAGATTCGTCCCGACCGTAAAGAGAGCGTCTCGATGAAGAATATGATCAACTTCGCACGCAAGCGTGGAGGCAAGAGTATGGCTGAGAAGCTGGCTGCCGAGATCATGGACGCATACAACAATCAGGGTGGCGCTTACAAGCGTAAGGAAGACATGCACCGCATGGCTGAGGCCAACCGTGCATTCGCCCATTTCAGATTCTAAAATAGGATATTCAGGTAAAAAGATTATGGCAAAACAAGATTTACACTTGACGAGGAACATCGGAATCATGGCACACATCGATGCCGGTAAAACCACCACATCGGAGCGTATCCTGTTCTATACAGGAAAGACGCACAAGATTGGTGAGGTGCACGATGGCGCAGCCACGATGGACTGGATGGCACAGGAGCAGGAGAGAGGTATCACCATCACTTCGGCTGCCACTACATGCTATTGGGAGTGGAACGGCAAGAAGTTTAAGATCAATCTCATCGACACTCCGGGACACGTCGACTTCACTGCGGAGGTGGAGCGCTCTCTGAGAGTACTCGATGGCGCAGTCGCCACCTATTCGGCTGCCGACGGTGTGCAGCCCCAGTCGGAGACGGTGTGGCGTCAAGCTGATAAATACAATGTGCCGCGTATAGGATACGTTAACAAAATGGACCGTTCGGGCGCTGACTTCTATGAGACCGTGCAGCAGATGCGCGATATTTTAGGAGCCAATCCGTGCCCGGTTCAGATACCCATCGGTGCCGAGGAAAACTTCAAGGGCGTGGTTGACCTCATCAAGATGAAAGCCATTCTGTGGCATGATGAGACGATGGGAGCAGAATATGATATAGAGGATATACCTGCCAACTTGCTCGATGAGGCACAGGAATGGCGCGAGAAAATGCTTGAGACTGCCGCCAACTACGACGACGACTTGATGGAGAAGTTCCTCGAGGGTGAGGATATTCCCGAAGAGCAGATTGTCGCAGCCATCCGTAAAGGCACTGTGGCCATGGAGGTGACTCCTATGGTGTGTGGTAGCTCTTATAAGAACAAGGGTGTACAGCCACTGCTTGACTATGTATGCGCTTTCCTTCCCTCACCCCTCGATACTGAGAACATCGTGGGTACAAACCCCGAGACTGAGGAGAGTGAAGACCGCAAACCTTCAGAGGATGCTCCCACTTCAGCTTTGGCTTTCAAAATCGCCACTGACCCCTATATGGGACGCTTGGTGTTCTTCCGTGTCTACTCAGGCAAAGTGCAGGCTGGCTCTTATGTCTACAATCCCCGTTCTGGCAAGAAGGAGCGTATCAGCCGCCTCTTCCAAATGAACTCAAACAAAGAAATACCTATGGAGTCGATTGATGCCGGCGATATCGGAGCTGGCGTGGGTTTCAAGGATATCCACACAGGTGACACACTGTGCGATGAGAACTATCCCATCGTCCTTGAGTCGATGACTTTCCCCGACCCTGTTATCGGTATCGCCGTAGAACCCAAATCTCAGGCCGACGTCGACAAGCTCGGTATCGGACTCGCCAAGTTGGCTGAGGAGGATCCCACTTTTACAGTGCGTACAGACGAACAGAGTGGTCAGACCATTATCTCAGGTATGGGAGAACTTCATCTTGATATTATCATCGACCGTCTGAAGAGAGAGTTCAAGGTGGAGTGCAATCAGGGCAAACCTCAGGTGAACTACAAAGAGGCTGTCACCAAGACTGTGACCAATATGCGTGAGGTCTACAAGAAACAGAGTGGTGGTAGAGGTAAGTTTGCTGATATCATCGTCAATGTAGGACCGGTGGACGACGACTTCAAAGAGGGCGGACTGCAGTTCGTCAATGAGGTGAAGGGTGGAAATATTCCTAAGGAGTTCATCCCATCGGTGCAGAAAGGTTTCGAGTCTGCCATGAAGAATGGTGTGCTCGGTGGCTATCCAGTCGATTCGCTGAAAGTGACCCTGCTCGATGGCTCATTCCATCCTGTGGACTCCGACCAGCTTTCGTTTGAGATTGCCGCTATCCAGGCCTACCGCAATGCCTGCCCCAAAGCAGGTCCTGTGTTGCTGGAGCCCATCATGAAACTTGAGGTGGTGACACCCGAGGAGAATATGGGTGATGTGATAGGCGACCTTAACAAGCGCCGCGGACAGATTCAGGGCATGGACGAGGCCCGCTCAGGCGGACGAATCGTCAAGGCTCTGGTGCCTTTGGCAGAAACCTTCGGCTATGTCACTGCTCTGAGAACCATCACCTCTGGACGTGCCACCAGCTCTATGGAATACGCTCATCACGCACCTCTCTCAGCCCAGCAGGCCAAGGCCGTGCTGGAGGAGGTGAAAGGACGTACCGATCTGCTGTAATTTTTTTGAGAGCGATGAGGCGCTGCTTAGCGTATGACTCTTAAGCAGCGTACCTCTCAGCCCTTTTACATTAATCAATAATTAATAAAAACATGAGTCCCAAAATCAGAATCAAACTGAAAAGCTACGACCACAAATTGGTCGACAAGTCGGCTGAGAAAATCGTGAAGGCCGTCAAAGCTACCGGTGCTGTGGTGAGCGGCCCGATTCCCCTCCCCACCCACAAGCGCATCTACACTGTTAACCGCAGTACTTTCGTTAACAAAAAAGCTCGTGAGCAGTTCCAACTCTCCGACTTCAAGCGTCTTATCGACATCTACAACTCTACCTCTAAGACTGTCGACGCTCTGATGAAGCTCGAACTTCCCAGCGGTGTTGAGGTTGAAATCAAGGTATAGTACTAAAAGATAGTCTATCATGAGAGCCGGTGCATCTGATATCCAGATGCACCGGCTTTTTGTAAGCTTCTGAACGCATAAGAGAAAGTTGAAAAATAAAAGCAGAAAAACTTGCAGGTTTCGGAAAATAGTTGTACCTTTGCAGCCGCAAAGTGTGTATTGCGCTGACTCTATGGTCATCAATACCTTGATAAAAAGCAACTTAGCCTTCAATTGAGAAGTAGTTACGGTTTCTTTTTAAGTGGTATTTTGGGCCTCGGAGTTCCGGGTGAGACACTTAAAAAGAAACAACATATTCAATTTTTATTTTAATTTTAAACTGAAATGCCAGGATTATTAGGAAAGAAAATCGGAATGACATCCGTATTCAGTGCCGACGGTAAAAACATACCGTGCACTGTTATCGAAGCTGGTCCTTGTGTTGTGACTCAGGTGAAGACTGTCGAGAAAGACGGTTATAAAGCTCTCCAGCTGGCCTTTGGTGAGGCAAAGGAAAAGAACACCACCAAGGCTATGATGGGTACTTTCAAAAAAGCCGGCACAACACCGAAAAAGCACTTGGCCGAGTTCAAGTTCGACGAGGAGTACAACCTCGGCGATGTCCTTACTGTCGAGATTTTCAATGACGCCAGTTTTGTCGACGTCGTCGGTACCTCCAAAGGTAAGGGTTTCCAGGGCGTTATGAAGCGCCATGGCTTCGGTGGTGTGGGTCAGCAAACTCACGGCCAGGACGACCGTGCCCGCAAGCCGGGTTCTATCGGTGCCTGCTCCTATCCCGCTAAGGTGTTTAAGGGAATGCGCATGGGCGGTCATATGGGTTGCGACCGTGTCACTACTCAAAATCTCAAAGTGTTAAAAGTTATACCGGAGCACAATCTCCTTCTCGTAAAGGGTTCTGTGGCTGGTTTTAATGGTTCAACCGTCTTAATTAAGAAATAATGGAAATTAACGTATTGAATATCAAGGGTCAGGAGACCGGAAGAAAGGTTACGTTAAACGAATCTATCTTTGGAATTGAACCGAACGACCACGTTCTCTATCTTGACGTGAAACAGTATCTGGGCAACCAGCGCCAGGGCACAGCCAAGGCTAAGGAGAGAAGCGAGCATGCGGGCTCTACCCGTAAGCTCGGACGCCAGAAAGGTGGTGGCGGTGCACGTCATGGTGATATCAATTCACCCCTGATGCGTGGTGGTGGCCGTGTGTTCGGTCCAAAACCCCGTGATTATCGCACCAAGCTTAACAAGAAAGTAAAGCAGCTTGCCCGTCGCAGCGCTCTTACCTATAAGGCTCAGGAGAATGCTATCATTGTTATTGAGGACTTCGACTTCGAAGCACCCAAAACTAAAGAATTCATAAATATTGCAAAAAATCTTAAAGTGGATGGTAAGAAGCTGCTTATGGTTTTGCCGGAATCAAATAAAAATGTATATTTGTCGGCCCGAAATTTGCAGCGTTCCGAGGTTATGCTTGCATCATCACTCAATTCCTACAAGGTTTTGAATGCTGATGTTCTTGTTGTGACCGAAAATTCGCTTAAGGTTATTGACGGTATCTTAACTAAATAAGGAGACATTAGAATGGCTTTTATAATAAAACCAGTGGTCACAGAGAAAATGACCCAGATGACTGAGAAGTCTTCTGTTGGCAGAACTTTTACTTCCGGCAAGAAGTCGGATATCGAGAAAAAGAACGCTGTCGAGAAAAAGGTTAGCTATGTTGTGAAGAAGAAGGGCAAGCCCGATCAGAACAAGGAGAAGACCGTATATGTCTATGAGAAACCCGCAAGACCCCGCTATGGTTTCATCGTGAAACCTGAGGCCAACAAGTTTGAAATCAAGAAAGAGATAGAGAGCTTGTACAATGTTACAGTCCTTGAGATCAACACCATGGTCTATGCAGGCAAGAGGTCACGCCGTTTCACTCGTGCCGGACTTATCAAAGGCAGCAAGAGCAGCTTCAAAAAGGCTATCGTCACACTGAAAGAGGGCGACACAATTGATTTTTACAGCAACATATAATAAAAAATGGCAGTACGTAAATTTAAACCGGTAACTCCCGGTCAAAGACACAAGATTATTGGCACGTTTGAGGAACTGTCTACCTCCATGCCAGAGAAGTCTCTCGTTGTTGGAAAGAAATCTACCGGTGGACGCAACAACACTGGTAAGATGACTGTTCGCTACAGAGGTGGCGGCCACAAGAGAAAGTATCGTTTCATCGATTTCAAACGAGAGAAAGATGGTGTTCCAGCAGTGGTGAAGACGATTGAGTACGATCCCAACAGATCGGCCCGCATCGCTCTCCTCTTCTATGCTGATGGTGAAAAACGCTATATTATTGCTCCCAACGGACTCGAGGTGGGTGCCACACTGCTTTCAGGCGCAGAGGCTGCACCTGAGGTGGGCAACACTCTCCCCCTCGCCAACATCCCTGTTGGTACTGTGATTCACAACATTGAGTTGCGTCCAGGTCAGGGTGCCCTTTTGGTTCGTTCCGCAGGTAATTTCGCTCAGTTGACTTCTCGCGAAGGTGACTATTGTGTCATCAAACTCCCCTCAGGAGAGACTCGCAAGATTCTCAGCGCTTGCAAAGCTACTGTTGGTGCTGTCGGCAACTCCGATCACGCACTCGAGCAGTCTGGCAAGGCTGGCCGCACCAGATGGTTTGGTCGCAGACCCCACAACCGCGGTGTTGTGATGAATCCCCACGATCACCCAATGGGTGGAGGCGAAGGTCGCCAGTCGGGTGGACATCCCCGCTCACGTAAAGGCTTGTATGCAAAAGGTCTCAAGACAAGAGCTCCCAAAAAGCAGTCAAACAAGTATATCATCGAGAGAGCAAAGAAAAAGTAACAAGTTAAACAGAGCAAATTATGAGTCGTTCATTAAAAAAAGGTCCATATATCAACGTATCGCTCGAGAAAAAAATTCTCGCTATGAACGAGAGCGGCAAGAAGACCGTCGTGAAGACATGGGCTCGCGCATCAATGATTTCTCCCGACTTTGTGGGACATACCGTTGCTGTGCATAACGGAAACAAATTTATTCCTGTTTACATCACCGAGAATATGGTGGGCCATAAGCTGGGCGAGTTCTCCCCCACACGCAAGTTTGGTGGACATGCCGGCAACAAGCGCTAAACAGGCTAACATTGAAAAAAAACATATAATATAATGGGAGCAAGAAAAAGACTTTCGGCTGAAAAAAGAAAAGAAGCCCGCAAGAGCTTGTATTTCGCCAAGCTCAATGATGTGCCTTCCTCACCCCGCAAAATGCGCTACGTCGTAGACATGGTGCGTGGTATGGAAGTGAATAGAGCCCTCGCTGTGCTCAGATTCTCTAAGAAAGCCGCATCCGCCAATGTAGAACAGGTTCTCCGCTCGGCAATTGCCAACTGGGAGGTTAAGAATGGCCGCAAGGCAGATGAGGGCGAACTTTACATCACTCGTATCTTCGTTGACGAGGGTGTTACTTGGAAACGCATGAGACCGGCACCCCAGGGCCGTGGTTACCGCATCCGCAAACGCAGCAACCACATCACCTTGTTCGTAGACAATAATAATAATGACGAAAACAATTAAGCAGAATGGGACAGAAAGTTAATCCGATTAGCAATCGTCTGGGCATCATCAGAGGTTGGGACTCCAATTGGTTCGGAGGAAAGAACTTCGGCGACAATCTGGTTGAGGATCAGAAAATACGCAAATACCTCAATGAGCGTCATGCCAATGCAAGCGTTTCGCGCATCGTCATAGAGCGCACGCTGAAACTCGTCACCATCACCATCTGCACGGCTCGTCCGGGTATCGTCATTGGAAAAGGTGGACAGGATGTCGACAAGTTGAAGGAAGAATTGAAGAAACTCTACAAGAAGGAGATCCAGATCAATATCTTCGAGGTGAAGAAACCTGAACTCGATGCCAATATCGTGGCTCACAATCTCGCTCGCCAAGTTGAGGGCAAGATCGCTTACCGCCGTGCCATCAAGATGGCCATCGCAAACACGATGCGTGCCGGTGCCGAGGGTATCAAGATTCAGATTACTGGCCGTCTCAACGGTGCCGAAATGGCCCGCAAGGAGATGTACAAGGAGGGACGTACTCCGTTGCACACTTTCCGCGCCGATGTCGACTATTGCCAGGCCGAGGCTCTCACAAAGGTGGGTATTCTCGGTATTAAAGTGTGGATTTGCCGTGGTGAGGTGTATGGCAAGGTTGACCTCGCACCCAACTTCACTCAGGACAAGCAGCAGAACCGCCAGGGTGGCGGCCGCCGTTCTGACCGTGGCAACCGCAAGAGAAACAATAACCGTTAAAAAGTAGAAAGAAATCATGTTACAGCCCAAAAGAGTAAAATACAGAAGACCTCAGGATGGACGCGGCAACAAAGGCAATGCACATCGTGGCACACAGCTGGCGTTCGGCTCCTTCGGCATCAAGACACTTGAGGCCAAATGGATCGACAGCCGCCAGATCGAGGCCGCACGTGTCGCCGTCAACAGATACATGCAGCGTGAGGGTCAGGTTTGGATTCGCATCTTCCCGGATAAACCTATCACACGTAAGCCTGCCGACGTACGTATGGGTAAGGGTAAAGGTGATCCCGCAGGATGGGTTGCTCCTGTCACTCCAGGCCGAATCCTCTTCGAGGTAGAGGGTGTGAGTTTCGATATCGCCAAAGAGGCTCTTCGCCTCGCAGCACAGAAACTGCCCGTTAAAACGAAGTTTATTGTCAGACGTGATTACGATAAAAACGCATAAGCTATGAAAACTTTAGTATTGAAAGATATAGAGACCAATGAGCTCAAGGAGAGACTTGAGGCTGAAGAGACTCGTCTGCAGCAGTTGAAACTGAACCACGCCGTAGCTCCTCTTGAGAATCCTTCACAGATTAAGCTGTTGCGTCGTGACATCGCCCGTATGAAGACTGAATTGCGTCAGAGAGAACTTAAAAAATAACAATGGTTCAGATGGAAACGAGAAATTTAAGAAAAACCAGAACAGGTGTGGTCATCAGCGACAAGATGGAAAAATCCATTGTTATCGCAGCTAAGTTCAAAGAGATGCACCCCATTTATGGTAAATTCGTGCAGAAGACGAAGAAATACCATGTTCATGATGAGAACAATGAGGCTCATGTTGGTGACACCGTACTCATCATGGAGACACGTCCCTTGAGCAAGACCAAGAGATGGAGATTAGTTCAAATAATTGAAAAGGCCAAGTAATTATGATACAGCAGGAATCAAGACTCACAGTATGCGACAACAGCGGTGCACGCGAGGCTCTTTGCATCCGTGTGCTCGGCGGTACCGGCCGCCGCTATGCCAGTGTCGGTGATATCATCGTGGTCGCCGTGAAAAACGTCATTCCTTCAAGCGATTTGAAGAAAGGCACCGTTTCAAGAGCACTTATCGTGCGTACAAAAAAGGAAATACGTCGCGCCGACGGTTCTTACATTCGCTTTGATGACAATGCATGCGTTCTTCTCAACAACGCAGGTGAGCTCCGCGGCAGCCGCATCTTCGGCCCCGTGGCCCGCGAGCTGCGCGCCGTCAATATGAAGGTGGTTTCATTGGCACCCGAGGTCCTTTAACATTTAAACAAGTATAATTCAATGGTAAAGCTACATATCAAGAAAGGCGACAACGTCGTAGTGATCTCCGGTGAGGATAAGAAAAAGACGGGAAAGGTGCTGAAGGTTCTCGTTGACAAGCAGCGTGCCATCGTGGAGGGTGTGAACGTGGTATCCAAGAGCACAAAACCCTCTGCCAAGAATCCCCAAGGTGGTATCCAGAAGGTGGAGGCTCCTATCCACATCTCAAATCTCAGCCTTATTGACCCCAAGAGCAAGAAGCCTACAAGGGTTGCCAGTAAGGTTGTTGACGGTAAGAAGGTAAGAATCGCTAAAAAATCCGGAGAGGAGATTAAATAATGGAAACAGCACAGTTAAAGAAAGTTTATAAAGAGAGCATCGCTCCTGCCCTGAAGAAGCAGTTCAACTATCCTTCTTCCATGCAGGTACCCGTTCTCAAGAAAATAGTTGTGAACCAAGGTCTTGGTGACGCCACTCAGGACAAGAAAATCATCGATGTGGCCATCAACGAACTTACCACTATCACCGGACAGAAGGCAGTGGCTACCTATTCAAGGAAAGACGTTGCTAACTTCAAGTTGCGTAAGAAGATGCCTATCGGCGTGATGGTGACCCTGCGTCGCGAGCGCATGTACGAGTTCCTCGAGAAACTTGTCCGCGTGGCTCTTCCCCGTATCCGCGACTTCAAAGGTATTGAGAGCAAACTCGACGGACGTGGCAACTACACGCTCGGTATTGAGGAGCAGATTATCTTCCCTGAGATCAACATCGATACCATCGACCGCATCCAGGGCATGAATATCACCTTCGTTACCTCGGCCAAGACCGATGAGGAGGGATATGCATTGCTCAAGGCTTTCGGCCTCCCGTTCAAAAACGCTAAAAACGCATAAAAGAATATGGCAAAAGAATCAATGAAGGCCCGTGAGGTCAAGAGAGCCAGAATGGTGGCCAAGTATGCCGCCAAGCGTGCTGAACTGAAGAAGATCATCGCCACTACCGACGATCCCGCAGAGGCCTATGAGGCCGCACGCAAGCTCCAGAGCATACCGCGCAACGCCAACCCCATCCGTTTGCACAACCGCTGCAAGATTACCGGACGTCCCAAAGGCTACATCCGTCAGTTCGGACTCTCCCGTATCCAGTTCCGTGAGATGGCTTCGGCTGGTCTCATCCCCGGTGTGAAGAAGGCAAGCTGGTAAAACAGAGCAAGCAAGTTTTATTTATTTAATATTGTCGGGGCAGTCCCGATTAATTAAACAATTATTTTTTATGACAGATCCAATAGCAGATTATCTGACGAGGCTCAGAAACGCCATTATGGCCCACCACAGAGTGGTGGAGGTTCCTGCCTCCAATTTGAAGAAGGAAATCACCAAAATCCTCTTCGAGAAAGGCTACATCCTCAACTACAAGTTCATCGAGGATGGCCCTCAGGGCACTATCAAGGTTGCCCTCAAGTACGACCCGGTAACAAAGGCAAATGCCATCAAGAAGCTCCAGAGAGTTTCCTCTCCCGGTCTTCGCAGATACACGGGCTACAAGAATATGCCGAGAGTGATTAACGGACTGGGTATCGCCATCCTTTCCACCTCTCAGGGAGTTATGACCAATAAGGAGGCAGCCGACCTCAAGATCGGCGGCGAAGTGCTCTGTTATGTTTACTAATTGAAGGAGGTTATAATATGTCAAGAATAGGTAAATTGCCCATCGTCATTCCTGCAGGAGTGGAAATCAAGCAGCAGAACGGTATTGTTACTGTGAAAGGCCCGAAAGGTGAACTCACGCAGAAAGTAGACCCCTCCATCTTGATGAAAATCGAGAATGGTGAGGTGATTTTCGAAATCGACGAGAATAGCCCCGTCAATGTAAAACAGAAGCAGGCATTCCATGGCCTCTATCGCGCACTCGTCAACAATATGGTGGTTGGTGTCAGCGAGGGTTTCAAGAAGACTCTTGAACTCGTGGGTGTTGGCTACCGTGTGTCAAACCAGGGAAATATCATCGAGTTCTCTCTCGGTTATACACACCCCATCTTCATCCAACTCCCCAGTGAGGTGAAAGTGGAGACAAAGATGGAGAGAAACCAGAACCCCGTCATCATGTTGGAGTCGTGCGACAAACAGTTGATCGGTCAGATTTGCGCTAAGATTCGCTCGTTCCGCAAACCGGAGCCTTACAAGGGCAAGGGTGTGCTCTTCAAGGGCGAGGTGATAAGAAGAAAGTCTGGTAAGTCGGCTTCAGCCAAGTAACTTTAATAATTTGAGATTATGACTACGAAGAAAATAGAAAGACGAATCAAGATTAAGTACAGAATTCGTAAGAAGGTGAACGGCACTGCCGAGCGTCCTCGCATGAGCGTGTTCCGCAGCAACAAGCAGATTTACGTACAGATTATCAACGACCTTACCAGCCAGACACTCGTGTCTGCCTCTTCTCTGGGCATGGAAAGCATGCCTAAGATGCAGCAGGCCCAGAAAGTGGGTGAGTTGGTGGCAGAGAAAGCCAAAGCAGCCGGTATCGAGAATGTGGTGTTCGACCGCAACGGTTATCTCTATCATGGAAGAGTGAAGGAACTGGCTGACGCAGCCCGTAAAGGTGGACTTAATTTTTAAACGATTATGGCAATAGATAAAGTAAAAGTCAATAGTGACGTAGAGTTAAAAGATCGCCTCGTGGCTATCAACCGTGTCACCAAGGTGACGAAGGGTGGTCGTACGTTCACGTTTGCTGCCATCGTCGTGGTAGGTGACGGTAAGGGTATTATCGGTTACGGTCTTGGAAAAGCAGGTGAGGTTACATCCGCTATAGCAAAGGGCGTTGAATCGGCAAAGAAGAACCTTGTCAAGGTGAATGTTCTCAAAGGTACTATTCCTCACGAGATTGAGGTGGCATACGGCGGTGCCAAGGTGTTCCTCAAGCCTGCTGCTCCTGGTACTGGAATGGTGGCCGGTGGCGCTATGCGTGCCGTGCTAGAGAGTGCCGGTGTTACCGATGTGCTCGCCAAGTCGAAGGGTTCTTCCAATCCCCACAACCTGGTTAAGGCTACCATCAAGGCTCTCAGCGAGGTGCGTGACGCCTATACCGTGGCCGGTACACGTGGTATTCCTATGAGTAAAGTGTTTAACGGATAAATTACGGATATGGCAACTATTAAAATCAAGCAGATAAAGAGTAAGATTGGTTATCCGAAAGACCAAAAGCAGACCCTTGAGCGTCTCGGACTTCACAGGATTTCCCAGGTCGTGGAGAAGGAAGACAACCCCAGCATCCGCGGCATGATTCAGAAAGTTCACCATCTGGTGGAAGTAGTTGAGTAATAATTTTGAAATTCGCACAAACATGAAATTACATAATTTAAAACCCGCCGCTGGCTCCACACATTCACGTCGCCGCATCGGCCGTGGTCCTGGCTCCGGACTGGGCGGCACTTCTACCCGTGGACACAAAGGTGCTAAATCTCGTTCGGGTTACAAGAAAAAGGTAGGATTCGAAGGTGGCCAGATGCCTCTCCAGCGTCGACTTCCGAAAGCTGGTTTCAAGAACATCAACCACAAGGAGTATTTCGCAGTGAACCTCTCCACCCTGCAGGCTCTTGCCGAGCAGAAGGAACTTATTAAGATTGGTGTTGCCGAACTCAAGGCAGCCGGTCTTACCAATGGTAAGGAGCTGGTGAAGATTCTTGGCAATGGCGAGCTCAAAGCTAAGCTTGAAGTCGAAGCCCATGCTTTCTCTAAAACTGCCGAGGAGGCTATTAAGGCAGCTGGTGGTACAATAACTATAATTTAAGTAAATGAAAAAGTTTATTGAGACACTGAAGAACATCTGGAAGGTGGAGGATTTGCGTCAGCGAATCCTCATCACCATCCTGTTTACCGCTATCTATCGTTTTGGTTCGTTTGTCGTTCTTCCCGGCATCGACTACGACAAGTTGGAAAACCTGCAGCAGCAGACCGAGAGCGGCCTGATGTCGCTGCTTGATATGTTCTCCGGTGGTGCTTTCTCTAATGCGTCGATTTTCGCTTTGGGAATCATGCCCTATATCTCTGCTTCTATCGTGATGCAACTTCTGGCTGTGGCTGTGCCTTACTTCCAGAAAATGCAGCGCGAGGGTGAGAGCGGACGTAAGCAGATTATGTGGTATACTCGTATCCTCACAGTCGCTATCCTTGTTTTCCAAGGACCGTCTTACCTCATCAACCTTAGAATGCAGTCGGGCGGCGCGCTCGCAAGTGGACTTTCCTGGTCTACATTCGTTTATCCCGCAGTGGTGATACTTGCCGCAGGCAGTATGTTTATCCTCTGGCTGGGTGAGCGTATCACCGACAAGGGTGTGGGCAACGGTGTGTCACTTATCATTATGATAGGTATCATCGCACGCCTTCCGCAGTCATTCTTCCAGGAGGTCACATCGCGTTTCACCGCTATTACCAGTGGTGGTATCGTGATGTTCATCATCGAGTTGCTCATCCTTTATGCTGTGGTTTGCGCAGCCTTGCTATTGGTTCAGGCCGTGCGTAAGGTTCCTGTGCAGTATGCTCGCAGGGTGCAGGGCAACAAAACTTACGGAGGTGCGCGTCAGTATATTCCCTTGAAGCTTTTCGCCGCTAACGTGATGCCTATCATTTTTGCTCAGGCCATCATGTTCATACCTCTCGCCATTGTGCAGTATTCCACCAACAGCACCAATTTCCTGGTGCGTTCACTGATGGATCACACGAGTTTGCTTTACAATATCATCTTCGCTGTGCTCATTATCGCTTTTACATTCTTCTATACAGCCATCACACTCAATCCTACCCAGATGGCTGAGGATATGAAGCGTAACAATGGTTTTATTCCTGGTGTGAAACCCGGTAAACCGACTGCCGACTATATCGATACCGTGATGTCGCGCCTCACATGGCCGGGTTCGTTGTTCATTGCTTTCATTGCAATCATGCCCGCTCTCGCAGGCTTGCTCAATGTTCAGCAAGGATTCGCACAATTCTTTGGTGGCACATCATTGCTTATTCTTGTTGGTGTGGTAATCGACACCCTCCAGCAGATTCAGAGCCATCTGATGATGCGCCACTATGATGGATTGCTCAAAGCCGGTCATACACGTGCCGGTGGTGTCTCTGCCTATTAATCAGTCTCAATGAGTATTTACTTAAAGACTGAGGATGAGATAGAACTGATGCGGGCGGCCAATCGTCTGGTTGGCGCTACGCTCGCTGAGGTGGGACGTCACATCAAACCGGGCGTTACCACCGCTGAGCTTGACAGGGTGGCCGAGGAATTCATCCGCGACCATGGGGCTGTCCCGACCTTCCTGGGCTTCCCCAACCCTTATGGCTCACCCTTCCCGGCCAGCATCTGTACGTCGGTAAACGATGTTGTGGTGCATGGCATACCTGATGACAAGACCGTCCTTAAAGAGGGCGACATCATCTCTGTCGACTGCGGTACACTGCTCAACGGCTTTTGCGGCGATTCCTGCTACACTTTCTGTGTGGGCGAGGTCGCACCTGAGGTGAGGCAGTTGCTCGACGTGACGCGCGAGTCACTTTACCGTGGTATAGCTCAGGCTGTGGCCGGTCACCGTTTAGGAGACATCGGCGCGGCAGTGCAGGATTACTGCGAAAAGTTTGGCTACGGTGTGGTGCGCGAACTGACTGGTCATGGCATCGGACGCAAGATGCACGAGGAACCATCTGTGCCCAATTATGGCAGGCATGGTAATGGCGCAAAGCTCAAGGCTGCCATGTGCATAGCAATTGAACCCATGATTACCATGGGCGGTAGAGAGATTTACCTTTCGTCCGACCGGTGGACCGTGCGCACCCGCGACGGAAAGCCCGCAGCGCATTTTGAGCACACCATAGCTGTGAGGCCGGGTGAGGCAGATATTCTATCATCATTCGAGGAAATTGAAACACAAGCTTAGAACCAACTGATTCAATATGGCAAAACAATCCGCAATCGAACAAGACGGCACTATCGTTGAGGCTCTGTCCAATGCAATGTTTAGGGTGGAATTAGAGAATGGCTGCCCCATCACGGCACATATCTCCGGAAAGATGCGAATGCATTATATCAAAATCCTGCCTGGCGACAAAGTGAAGGTCGAGATGAGTCCGTACGACTTGACAAAGGGCCGTATAGTGTTCAGATACAAATAATTCTCTATTATACAATCATGAAGACAAGAGCATCATTGAAGAAGCGTACTCCCGACTGCAAGATCGTACGTCGCAAGGGTCGTCTGTTTGTTATCAACAAGAAGAACCCTAAGTACAAGCTCCGTCAGGGCTAAGAGCTTCTTGGCACAGGTAAGTGCCACAACTTTTTTTTAACAAATTATCAATTTTTTTCAAACAAATGGCAATTAGAATTGTTGGAGTAGATTTGCCCCAGAATAAGCGTGGCGAAATCGCATTGACCTACATCTATGGAATAGGTCGAAGTAGTTCAGCAAAGATATTGGACAAGGCAGGTGTTGACCGTATGCTCAAAGTAAATGAGTGGACCGATGACCAGGCTGCCCGAATCCGTGAGATTATCGGTGCTGAATACAAAGTGGAGGGTGACCTCCGTTCAGAAATTCAGATGAACATCAAGCGTCTCATGGATATTGGCTGCTATAGAGGCGTTCGTCATCGTCACGGTCTTCCCGTACGTGGACAGAGCACAAAGAACAATGCCCGTACACGTAAAGGCAAGAAGAAGACTGTTGCTAACAAGAAAAAGGCCACTAAGTAAATCATCGTAAAAATTTAAGTCATGGCAAAGAAAACAGTCACTTCTAAGAAGAGAAATGTAAAAGTTGATGCTCTCGGACAATTGCATGTCCACAGCTCTTTCAACAATATTATCGTGACCTTGGCTAACAGCGAGGGACAGGTCATCTCCTGGTCATCGGCCGGTAAGATGGGTTTCCGCGGTTCCAAGAAGAACACTCCTTACGCTGCCCAGATGGCAGCTGAGGATTGCGCAAAGGTGGCCTATGACCTGGGTCTGCGCAAAGTTAAAGCTTATGTGAAGGGTCCTGGTAACGGACGTGAGTCCGCTATCCGTGCCACACATGGTGCCGGTATTGAGGTTACCGAGATTATCGACGTTACTCCGCTTCCCCATAACGGTTGCCGTCCTCCGAAGCGTCGTCGTGTCTAATCTTTTTTTTATTACAGATCATTTTTATTCATTATGGCAAGATATATAGGACCGAAATCAAAAATCGCCCGCAGGTTCGGTGAACCGATCTTTGGCGAAGACAAAGTTTTGTCCAAGAGGAACTTCCCTCCTGGACAGCATGGCAACTCACGTCGCAGAAAGATGTCTGAGTATGCAGTCATGCTGGCAGAGAAGCAAAAGGCTAAGTACACTTATGGAGTGTTGGAGCGTCAGTTCCGCAACATGTTTGAGAAAGCTGCAAAGGCAGAGGGTATCACCGGTGAGGTGCTCCTCCAGAATCTGGAGAGCCGCCTTGACAATGTGGTGTTCCGTCTGGGTATAGCTCCTACACGTGCTGCTGCCCGCCAGCTCGTCGGCCACAAGCATATCGTGGTTGATGGTAAGGTGGTTAACATTCCTTCTTACTCCGTGAAACCTGGCCAAGTGATTGGCGTACGTGAGAAATCCAAGTCACTCGAGGTTATAGAGGCTGCACTCGCTGGCTTCAACCATAGCAAGTATCCTTGGATTGAGTGGGACGAGAACACTAAGAGTGGCAAGTTCCTTCACAAGCCAGAGCGTGCCGATATCCCCGAAAATATCAAGGAGCAGTTAATCGTTGAGTTGTACTCTAAATAAATAATCAAATTAATGGCGATATTAGCATTTCAAAAACCTGACAAAGTCGTCATGCTGGAAGCCAACGACAAGTTTGGTAAGTTCGAGTTCCGTCCTCTTGAGCCGGGATTCGGTGTTACCATCGGCAACTCGTTGCGCCGCATCCTTTATTCCTCACTCGAGGGTTACGCCATCAACACCATTAAGATTGGTGGAGTGGAGCATGAATTTTCCTCTGTTCCCGGTGTAAAGGAGGATGTCACCAACATGATCTTGAATTTGAAGCAAGTAAGATTCAAGCAAGTAGTAGAAGAATTCGAGAACGAGAAAGTCAGCATCACTGTTGAGAATACCACTGTGTTCCGTGCTGGTGATATTGGCAAGTATCTTACTGGATTTGAAGTGTTAAACCCTGATTTGGTGATTTGTCATTTAGATGTCAAAGCGTCGATGCAGATCGACATCTCTATCAATAAGGGTCGTGGTTATGTGCCCTCTGATGAGAATCGTGAGTTCTGTACCGATGTCAGCGTAATTCCAATCGATTCTATCTACACCCCTATCCGTAACGTAAAATACACTGTCGAGCCTTATCGTGTCGAGCAGAAGACCGACTACGACAAACTCGTCATTGAGGTAACAACGGACGGTTCCATTCATCCTAAGGATGCGCTTAAAGAGGCTGCAAAAATTCTTATCTATCACTTCATGCTGTTTTCCGACGAGAAGATCACTCTTGAGAATACCGACGTCGACAACAATCAGGAGTTTGATGAGGATGCCCTCCACATGCGTCAACTGCTCAAGACTCGTCTTATCGACATGAACCTGAGCGTTCGTGCTCTCAACTGCCTGAAAGCTGCCGATGTGGAGACACTCGGCGACCTCGTACAGTATAACAAGACTGACCTTCTCAAGTTCCGCAACTTCGGTAAGAAGTCGCTTTCAGAGTTGGATGATCTCCTTGAGAGCTTGAATCTGTCGTTTGGAACTGATATCTCGAAGTACCAACTTAACAAAGAACCGTAAAAATGAGACATAATAAGAAATTCAATCATCTCGGCCGTAAAGCTGATCATCGTAGGGCGATGCTTGCCAATATGGCCATTTCGCTGATAATGCACAAGCGCATTACCACGACCGTACCTAAGGCAAAGGCTCTCCGTGTCTATGTGGAGCCCCTCATCAACCGTGCAAAGGAAGATTCTACACATTCACGCCGCGTTGTTTTCAGCTATCTGCAGAACAAATTCGCCATCCAGGAGCTTTTCGGCACTGTGGCAGAAAAGATTGCCACCCGTCCTGGTGGATATACTCGTATCGTGAAGCTTGGCTCTCGCCAGGGTGACGCTGCTCCTATCTGCTTTATCGAATTGGTCGACTTCGACGAGAATATGGCCAAGACTGTGAAGCCCGCAGGAAAGAAAACCCGCCGTGGCCGCAAGTCGAGCAAGACAGAAGCTGAGGCTGCTCCCGCCGCTGAAGCTGAATAAGAACAAGAGAATCATCTCTCAAGAGAATCATGATCTATCAGGCTGTCTGGCTGTTTGCCAGACAGCTTTTTTTGTGATTTAGGGTTTCCCCTATCTTATTGTGGGGATTTTCCGTTGTCTTGTGTGTCCAATTTGGCTAATTTTACACCCGAGAAACGAACGATTATTCTTTTCCTGCCTTCTGGCTCGGATTTGTCGTCTATTTTTTCTATTTTTGCGAAACAATTAATAATATTACAGTCATGAAGAATTGGATGATTTTCTCTTTTTGTGCCCTGCTCCTGCTAAGCGGATGCGCTTCCTATGCCGGTATGGGTGCCTATACAGGCAGTTCTATCGGTTCTGTGCTCGGTTCTGCTATCGGAGGCATCACAGGTGGAAGGCATGGACATGATGTTGGTACCATAATCGGTATGGCCGGCGGTGCCATCATCGGCGGTGCCATAGGCGCACAGGCCGACCAAAGCCGTGAGGAAAGCTACGAGCGTGCCAGGGAACGTGTCGAGCAGCGGCGCGAGCGCTATGACCGTAACTCCGGATACAACAATCGCAGCGGCAATTATGATGTGGTTGGTTCTGATGATGGCAAAGTTTACGATGACCGTCTCTACGATTTTGACAGCACTTCTTCTTACGAGTCTATCAATGAGTCGTCTACTGAAGTTGTGCGTATAAGCAGTCTGCGTTATGTCAACAGATGCAACGACGCTATCCTTCGTTCCAATGAGGTATCAAAGTTGGTGTTTATAGTGCGCAATGTTTCCGGTCATACTCTGTACAATGTGCAGCCTGTGGTTGAGGAAGTGTCGGGCAACAAACGTATCTGGGTGTCACCAAGTGCTTATATTGAGAATTTGGAGCCTGGCAGGGCTGTACGTTACACCGCCATGGTGAGTACAGGCAAACTTAAGAATGGCAGTGCCTCTTTCCATGTCTATGTGCAGCACAACGGACATGTGGTGGCCGATGCCAATGAGTTCTCCTTGACTACACAACGTTAGACTGTCCTCCAGTTACATTACGGTCAGATTATGAGGGTCCTTACCGTAGCATGACAAAAATTCCGGCAGCAAAGTTTTGCTTTGCTGCCGGAATTTTATTCACTCCATGACTATGGAGCTTTCAGCTTTAGCCTTATTCTTTTTTCTTTATCACTTCTATCACCACTTCTGCCACACCCTGACGTATGATATCGAGCTCGTTGGCAGCTCTGCGCGACAAGTCAATCAACAAGCGTCTATGGTGTGGACCTCTGTCGGTCACTTTCACCACCACGCTCTTTCCGTTTTTCGGGTTGGTCACTTTCAGTACAGTGCCTAAGGGTAGTGAGCGGTGGGCACAAGTCATTCCGTTTTTGTCGTAAGGTGTGCCATTACTCATCCGCCGCCCGTGCAGAGAGTTCGAGTAGTAAGAGGCTTTGCCCTTGAATTGCTGTGCTGCCATGGGTGACATTGCGCACAGAGCAATGGTGAGAAGAAGTGAACGAAGTATTCGCATAAGACTATACTATACCTTGAGCCATCATGGCGTTGGCCACCTTCATGAATCCTGCGATGTTGGCTCCCTTTACATAGTTGATGTAGCCGTTTGGCTCGGTTCCGTATTTCACGCACTGTGCATGGATATTGCTCATGATGCCGTGAAGTTTCTCGTCCACTTCAGCACCGCTCCAGCCCAGACGCATTGAGTTTTGGGTCATCTCAAGGCCGGATGTGGCCACACCACCTGCGTTTACTGCCTTGCCGGGAGCAAAGAGCTGTCCGGCAGCTACAAACTTGTCTACAGCCTCCGCTGTGCAGCCCATGTTCGACACCTCTGCCACACACAGGGTCTTGTTGGCGAGCAGCATGTCGGCATCTTTGCCGTTCAGCTCGTTCTGGGTAGCACAGGGAAGTGCGATGTCTACCTTCACCTCCCAAGGCTTGCGGCCCTCGTAGAAGGTGGAGCCGGGGAATTCGTCGGCATAGGGAGCGCAGATATCATTGCCGCTGGCACGGAGTTCCAACATATATTCTATCTTTTCATCGTCAAGACCGGCGGGATCGTAGATATAGCCGTCAGGACCAGAAATGGTCACCACCTTGGCACCCAGTTCGGTGGCTTTCTTGGCGGCGCCCCAGGCCACATTGCCGAATCCGCTTAAAGCGACTGTCTTGCCCTTGATGTCGATACCGTGGGTCTTAAGCATTTGGTTCACAAAGTACAGAGCGCCAAAACCTGTGGCTTCAGGCCGCAGAATTGAACCGCCCCATTCCATGCCTTTGCCTGTGAGCACACCCTGGAACTCATGGGTCAGCTTCTTGTACATACCGAAGAGATAGCCAATCTCACGGCCACCCACACCGATATCGCCAGCGGGAACGTCCATGTCAGGACCGATTACCTTGTGAAGCTCCAGCATGAAGGCCTGACAGAAACGCATGATTTCAGCATCGCTCTTCCCGCGGGGAGCAAAGTCGGAACCGCCTTTACCGCCGCCCATGGGCAGTGTGGTAAGCGCGTTCTTGAAAGTCTGCTCGAAACCGAGGAATTTGAGGATGGAGAGGTTCACTGACGGGTGGAATCTCAATCCGCCTTTGTACGGGCCGATGGCGCTGTTGAACTGTACGCGGTAACCCAGATTCACCTGAACTTCGCCCTTGTCGTCAACCCAAGGCACACGGAATGTCAAAATGCGCTCCGGCTCTACGATGCGCTCTATAATCTTGGCTTTCTCAAATTCAGGATGCTGGTTGTAGACTTCTTCTACCGAGAGAAGGACCTCTCTCACAGCTTGCAGGTACTCCAACTCGCCTGGATGCTTTTTCTCCAAGGCTTGCATGATTTTCTCAACTTCCATAGTAATGTGTTTTTAGATTAAAGATAACATAATGTCATAGTTGGTATGGCAAATGTATACATTTTTTGCTTTACTACCAAATATTCATTCGTGAATTTACTTCATGTCGATTACTTTTTGCTTTAATGTCACTTTTTTTAGCTATTTTTGCAGTTGATTCAAACAACTAAGAAAGCCATCATGGAAAATATACCCCAAGAATGGACCCAGTTCTATCTTAAAGACGTGTCGTTCGTCAATCTTATGACGCACCGTATCTTCAATGTGCTTATCGTGGCCAACCCTTACGATGCCTTCATGCTTGAGGATGACGGCAGGGTGGATGAAAAAATTTTCGATGAGTATATGGAGCTCGGACTACGCTATCCGCCCACCTTCACACAGGTGAGCACAATCGAGGATGCCAATCATGTGCTCAATACGACAGATATAGATTTGGTAATCTGTATGCCTGGTAATGCCGACAACGATGCATTTGCCGTGGCGCACGAAATCAAGGCCTCTTTCCCGCAGTTGCCCTGTGTGGTGCTCACACCTTTCTCTCATGGCATCTCACGACGTATTCAGGATGAGGACATGTCTATCTTCGACTATGTGTTCTGTTGGCTGGGTGATACAAATCTCATCCTCTCAATCATCAAGTTGCTCGAGGATAAAATGAACATCGACCACGACATTCAGGAGGCCGGTGTGCAGATGATCTTGCTTGTAGAAGACAGCATACGTTTCTATTCATCTGTGTTGCCCAATCTTTACAGTTATATTCTCCTTCAGAGCAAGCGTTTCTCCACAGAGGCACTTAATCCCCATACTGCCGCGCAGCGTAAGCGTGGACGTCCAAAAGTGGTGCTTGCACGTACCTATGAAGAGGCTGTGAGTATCTACGAGAAGTATGCCGAAAACACCCTTGGTGTGATCAGCGACGTGCGTTTCCCCTGTGAGGGTAAGAAAGACCCCGAGGCAGGATTCCGTTTGCTTCATGCTATCCGCAGCCGAGACGAATATGTACCCTTAATCATGCAGAGCAGCGAGATGGTCAACCGGGCCCGTGCTATGGCTGATGGCTTCCATTATGTGGACAAGAACTCCAAGAAGATGAACATCGACCTGCGCAACCTGCTTGCCGAGCACATGGGATTCGGTGACTTCATCTTCCGCGATCCCGCTACAAAGCATGAGGTGATGCGCGTGCGCAGTCTGAAGGAACTGCAAGACAACATCTTCAACATCCCCAACGACTCGATGCTCTACCATGTGTCGCGCAACCATGTGAGCCGTTGGCTCTGTGCCAGGGCCATTTTCCCTGTGTCGCAGTTTCTAAAGCATGTCACTTGGCATAAACTGAAAGATGTGGATGCCCACCGGCAGATTATCTTTGATGCCATTGTCAAGTACCGCCGTATGAAAAATATCGGTGTGGTGGCTGTCTTTGACCGCGGCAAGTTCGACCAGTATGCCCATTTCGCCCGCATCGGCGAAGGTTCGCTTGGCGGAAAGGGTAGGGGACTGGCATTTCTCGACAATATTGTGAAACGCCACCCGCAGTTCGACCAGTTCCCCAATGCCACGGTGTCCATACCCAAGACTGTGGTGCTTTGCACTGATATCTTCGACCGCTTCATGGACTCCAACAATCTCTATCATATAGCCCTAAGCGATGCTCCCGACGAGGTGATACTCGACCACTTCCTCAAGGCGCAGTTGCCCGATTCGCTGATAGCCGATTTCTTCACTTTCTTCGAGGCTACCAAGAGTCCCATCGCCGTGCGCTCGTCGTCGCTTCTCGAGGATGCCCACTACCAGCCTTTCGCCGGTATTTACTCCACCTATATGATACCCTATCTCGATGATAAGTACGAGATGCTCAGTATGCTCGCATGCGCCATAAAGGGTGTCTATGCCTCGGTCTATTACCATGACAGTAAGGCATACATGACCGCTACAAGTAACGTGATTGATCAGGAGAAAATGGCAGTCATCCTACAGGAAGTGGTAGGCCGGTCTTACGGCACACGTTTTTACCCTAGTTTCAGCGGTGTGCTGCGCTCGCTGAATTATTATCCTGTGGGCGACGAGAAGGCGGAGGACGGAATTGCTTGCCTGGCACTCGGACTGGGCAAGTATATTGTTGACGGCGGCCAGACTCTCAGGGTGAGTCCGTACCATCCCCATCAGGTACTGCAGACCAGTGAACTCGACACCGCATTACGTGAGACGCAGACCCGTTTTTATGCCCTCGACATGGAGCATGTGGGCAGTGATTTCAAGGTAGATGACGGATTCAATATTCTCAAACTCAGGGTGAAGGAGGCCGATAAGGACCACTCTCTTCAGCACATTGCATCCACTTACGACCCCTACGACCAGATTATACGCGACGGTATCTACGAGGGCGGGCGCAAGGTCATCACTTTTGCCGGTGTCTTGCAGCACGATGTCATTCCCATACCCGAAATCCTGCAGATGGCCATGAAGTATGGTGCGGAGGGAATGAGACGTCCCGTGGAGATTGAGTTTGCTTGCAATATCAACAATGACCGGACTTGCGACTTCTATCTGTTGCAGATAAGACCAATCGTCGATTCCAAGCAGATGCTCGAGACCGACCTGACCGCTATCCCCGACGACCGCTGCTTGCTCCGTTCACACATGTCATTGGGTCACGGTATCAGCGAGGATGTCACTGATGTGGTGTATGTGAAGACCCCCGATGATTTCACAGCTGCCAACAATCCCGAAATCGCACTCGAGATAGAGCGTATCAACCGCCGTTTCCTTGACGAGGGACGCAATTATGTACTTATCGGTCCGGGCCGTTGGGGCTCGAGCGACTATTGGCTTGGCGTGCCGGTGAAATGGCCACACATTAGCGCTTCTAGGGTCATTGTGGAAACCACGCTCAAGAATTATCGCGTAGACCCAAGCCAGGGTACTCATTTCTTCCAAAACCTCACCAGTTTCGGTGTGGGTTACTTCACAGTCAATGAAGTCACTTCCAACGGTATATGCCGCCTTGATCTGCTTAATGCCATGCCGGCAGTCGAGGAGACGGACTATGTGCGTCATGTGAGATTTGAGAAACCACTGCGCATCATGATGGACGGAAAGAAGCAGGAGGGTGTGGTGATGCTGCCCCAAGAGTGACTTGAGCATCCCGTTTGTTGTCGCATTGTAGTAGAATAACTGTTGAATCCAATGCCCATAATGATGAGAAAAAGGGCATTGGATTCCTCTTTCTCTTGATTTATATCAATAAATTGTAGTTTTTACACTATTAAATTGAAAAATATTTGGAGAAATAAGTTATAATCCTTAATTTTGCAATGTGTTTTTCATAGTATTAGATTTAAGGTTAACAAAGGTTGGAGTACAGCGGTACTCCTTTTTTTGTGCCCTTATGTCATTTCTGCATATTTTTTTAGGGTTAGTCCAAAGCTTGTGCCTGGTAATAATGATAGTCGGAAAGAATCTTGCGCAGAAAAGAAGAATCACTGTGGTTTCCCTGGTCGACCTGTAGCCATTCTTTCGTCTTTGCCACCAACTTTGCCTGCACCCGAATCTTGATATCCCAGTTGTCAATCCAGATGCTGCGCTGTATCAGGTCGGCTTGTCCAGGGGTGAGCCGTGCTGCTGATTCAAATTGCGGGACGTAGTTTTTTCTGACGAAATCAAAATCTCTGAGGTCGAAGTACAGGTCGCCATACTGGTGTTTTCTCACCACGGTGGTGCCTGCAGCCAGGTCGCCAATCCGTTGGCTGTTCTTCGTGAAGATGATGAACACCATGCCTATGAGGAAATAGAAAAAGTCTATGAGCAGGAGCAGCCAACGTATGATGCTGTCGCTCAGGGTAGGCTCAGTGCCGTCCAGACGGCGCACCTCAATGCTGCACATTTTTTTCCCTAAGGTCTGGCCGTGGTTGAACACCTCCATGAGCAGTGGATACGACGACAAAACCACCTCCAGTATCACAGCCATAATCATGGTGATATTGCTGTCTCTGGATATGTTGTCAACCGCTATCAACAGCGGCCAAATGAACAACTGTCCAAAAAACAATACAATAAGGTCGATAGCCCATGCCAAACCCCGTTGAAACAGGCTTGCAGCCGTTTGTTCCAATCGCACATGTTGTCCGGTAGTGATGCTGGTTTGTCCCATTTTGATGCCTATTCTTTTGCAAAAGTAAAAGATAATCTTTATTTTTGCAAATTGTTAGAGACAAAAGTTTGCTGCTTTGACAGAATCAATGTTCATAAGGCAAAATATCGACAAGTGGAGCAATATTGAGCTTATGGTCGATGACATGGCCTCCGCCTCTCCTGATGAGATAAGCGAGGGCTATGAAGAGATTATGACCGATCTTTCTTTTGCTCAGACCCATTTCCCCGGTTCCAGGATAGAGGGCTATCTCAATAGGCTGGCACTGGCCCTTCACCACAATGTGTACCGTCACCATGCGGGCCGTTGGCGCCATGCCCTCCGTTTTTGGACGCACGAAATCCCGTTGGCTGTCTATGATGCGCGCAGGTGTATTCTGACATCCTTGGCCGTTTTTCTGCTGGCTTATCTCATCGGTGTGGTTTCTACATTTGGCGACGACACCTTCCCTGATTATATTATGGGCAGGAGTTACATGGAGATGACGCGTGAGAATATTGAAATGGGTGTTCCTATGGGTGTCTACGGCAACGGAGCCTCCTCCTCTATGTTTTTTGAAATCACGTTAAATAATGTGCGGGTGTCTTTCTTTGTCTTTGTTCTTGGCGTCTTTACGAGCATTTTCCCTGGTTTACTGCTCTTGCGAAATGGAGTCATGGTTGGTACATTCCAGACGTTCTTCTATCAGCAGCATCTTTTAGGAGAGTGTCTGCTGGCCACTATGTTGCATGGCACACTCGAACTCTCTGCAATTGTCATTGCCGGAGGAGCTGGCATCCTGTTGGGCAACGGATGGCTTTTCCCCGGCACCTACAGCCGTCCGCGGTCGTTTCTCGTATCGGCGCGTAAGGCCGTTAAGGTGCTTGTATCTACGTTGCCCGTCTTTATGGTGGCAGCCTTCATCGAGGGTTATCTTACGCGGTATGTCCGCATCGGTGATGGTTTCCGTTTGATTCTCATAGGCAGCTCAGCCCTTTTTATCATCTTCTATTATATTCTTTTACCAATTAAGCGCCATCGTGAATCCAACCGCCACTCATAATAAGATAGAACTGTTCGAGAAGCGGTCCATGAACCAGAGCATTGAGGCCGCATTCGATTTCGTGCGCCTGTACCGAAAGTCATGGTTCAGAGGCACACTATTATATATGCTGCCTTATGCCATGGTCTTGGCCCTGTCTTGGTTGCCTAAGGCCAAGGCGCATGATATTGGCTCATCCTTCGAGATGCTTTTCGAAGCACTTGGCGACACCAACACCTTGTCTTTCCTCCTGCCTGGCTTTTTCCTGTCGGGTCTTTTCACAGCATCGTTGTTGCGATACAGCCAGAATCAAGACCCTACAGATCTCACATGGCGCCAGTTGGCAGTCATCTGTTTCCCGTCTTTTGTCAGAACGCTTCGTGCCGTGGTATTCCTCCTGCTTGCAGTTTGGGCCACCATATTGATTCCTTTCCCGTTGCAGATGTTCCTCTATATACTGTTAGTGCCTCTGTGGTTTGTTTTGCCGGCACATATCCTTACCGGCAAT
>JAEEGL012156107.1_pt1 | contig 37741 bp, 28 predicted proteins | sample 9134231 | NCBI WGS metagenome assembly JAEEGL01 (sample SAMN16246548, study PRJNA631951) | gut metagenome | biome: gut microbiome; feature: rumen; material: fiber-attached | host: Bos | place: Iran: Karaj | collected 2018-10 | reverse complement strand
GGATATGGGCATGAAAGTCGAGCGTCGTCCTATAGACGTTGAGGAGCTTGCCACCTTCCAGGAGGCTGGCGCCTGCGGTACCGCCGCCGTCATCAGCCCCATCGAGCGTCTTGACGACCCCGAGACTGGCAAGAGCTACGTCTTTGGCAAGGAGCCCGGTCCCTACAGCACCAAGCTCTACAACGCCCTCCGCGCCATCCAGCTCGGTGAGGCCGAAGACAAGCACAACTGGAACACCATCATGGACTAATCAATCCATGACAATAAAAAAGCCGCTCATCCGAGCGGCTTTTTTTTTGTTGCCTTAAATCTTAGGCACCGATTTTGGCTTTGTAAGCCTCGGCATCCATCAGGGCGTCGATGTCGGCCATGTTCTCGGGTTTGATCTTGATGATCCAGCCATTGCCGTAGGGGTCGGCATTGATGGCGCTGGCATCCTCCAGAGCGGTGTTGAACTCCATCACCTCACCCTTCACGGGCATCAGGAGGTCAGCCACAGTCTTCACAGCCTCAACGCTGCCGAAAGCCTCACCGGCCTCAACGGTGTCGCCCTCGCAGGTGACGTCGACAAACACGATGTCGCCGAGCTCGTGCTGAGCGTAGTCGGTGATACCAACGAAAGCAAATTCGCCTTCAATACGCACCCATTCGTCGTCCTGGGTGTACTTCAGATTTGCAGGAATGTTCATGTTTTTGCGTTATTTAAGTGAATATTTTTTCATCTACTTCAAAATGCAAAAGTACATCTTTTTTTTGAATTACATACCACTATTTCGTTTTTTTTCGTATCTTTGCATCGTTGACAGTTAATGCACAATGTTTGTAATGTGTTGTTTCTCTGTCGATAATCATCCGAATTTTATTAACTTATTCAATGTACAGTAAGACAGAACTGGAGGCGAAAGCCCAAATTGACCTTATCGGAATAGCTGAGCAGCTCGGCATATCTAAACTGCGCGCTATGACCCTCACCCCCCAAGACCTTATCTACCGCATCCTTGACCGCCAGGCCGCTACGCCGGAGCCAGTCGCCCAGCAGCAGCCCGCCGCCGGAGAGGGACAGCGCCAGCGCCGCCAACATCTGAAGCCGCAACTCCTTGCTGAGTCGGCCATGAACAATCCCGAGGTGCACCGCAAGACCAACCGCAAGAGCAAGGATCAGGGCAACAAGTCTGCCACCCCCCAGGCCTCAAAGCAGCCTGAAACCAAGCCTGTTGAGATGCCGACCTTTAATATTGGCGACCTCGAGATGCCTACCGTGCCAACGGTACCCGACATCCTGTCGCCCGACGGCCGTTTCCTGCGTCCAATGACGTCGGTGGTTACAAAGCCCGCCGAAGAACCCAAGCCGGTCGAGGAGCCCAAGCCAATCGCTGACATGCCCAAGGTTGAGGAAGCCAAGCCTGCTGAAGAGCCTAAGTCAGAGGCAAAGCTCGCTAACACCATTGGAAATGAACGCGCCAGTGAGCAGCCTGCCACCGAGCAACCTGTAAAGCGCAAGCGCGGCCGTCCACGCAAGAGCCAGCAGCCTGACGAACAGCAGTCTGCCGTCCAACCGGAAACCAAAGTGCAGGAAGAATCTCAGTCCCAGCCCGAAGCAAAGCTCGCGAACACTTTTGAAAAAGAACAAGCCAGTGAGCAGCCCCAGCGTCAGGAGCCAAAACAGGATTCCAAACCCGAACCTAAGCCTGAGCGCAAAGAAGAGCCCAAGCCTGCCCAGCGTCATCACTACGCCTTTGAGCATGAAGGCGTCATCGAGGCCGAAGGAGTGCTCGAGATGGTACCCGACGGCTACGGTTTCCTACGCTCTTCCGACTTCAACTACCTCACCTCGCCCGACGACATCTACATCAGTCCGCAGCAGATACGCACCTATGGCCTCAAGAGCGGCGACACCATCCGCGGTACCGTGCGTCCGCCGCGCGAGGGCGACAAGTTCTTCCCCATGGTCAAGATACTCGACATCAACGGTCTCACGCCCGACCGCATACGCGACCGCATCCCATTCGAGTCCATGACACCGCTTTTCCCAGACGAGAAGTTCAAGCTCACAGGCCACCCCATGGAGACCCTCTCCACGCGTATCATAGACCTCTTCACCCCCATCGGAAAGGGTCAGCGCGGCCTTATCGTGGCACAACCCAAGACGGGTAAGACAACACTCCTCAAGGAGATTGCTAATGCCATAGCTTTCAACCACCCCGAGGTATATCTCATGGTGCTCCTCATCGACGAGCGCCCCGAGGAGGTGACGGACATGCAGCGTTCCGTCAAGGCCGAGGTTATAGCCTCCACCTTCGACGAGCCCGCCGACCGTCATGTGCGCATCGCCAACATCGTGCTTGAGAAAGCTAAGCGCCTCACCGAGTGCGGCCACGATGTGATGATAGTCCTCGACTCCATCACGCGTCTGGCACGAGCCTACAACACCGTCCAGCCAGCCTCCGGCAAGGTGCTCAGCGGCGGTGTCGAGGCCAACGCTTTGCAGAAGCCCAAGCGCTTCTTCGGCGCGGCGCGCAACATCGAGGGCGGCGGCAGCCTCACAATCATTGCCACGGCCCTCACTGAGACGGGCAGCAAGATGGACGACGTTATTTTCGAGGAATTCAAGGGTACCGGCAACATGGAGCTGCAGCTCGACCGCAAGCTCAGCAACAAGCGCATCTACCCCGCCATCGACATCAACGCCTCCAGCACGCGTCGCGACGACCTTCTCGTCAAGCCCGACATACTGGCGCGCAGCGTCGTGCTCCGCAACCACCTCACCGACCTCACTCCCATCGAGGCCATGGAGTTCCTGCAGAAGCAGATGGTGCACACCCGCAACAACGAAGAATTCCTCTACACGATGGACAAATAAACAAGAGGGCCGCCCGACGGGCGGCCTTTCTTACCCATCTCATACCCATCTCATACTCTTCTCATACCTTCCCCACAGGTGGCTTTTCCGAAAAAAAATTTGAGCGTTGCGGTGTTGCAGCGTTGCAGTTCAAAATAGGGGTAACCAAAGTCAAAACTAAACTATTATATTTAAATATTAATATTTAAATATAAAGAGTAATTTTAGGGGATTGACATTCCAAAAATGTAACTGCAACGCTGCAACACTGCAACATTTAGAAATAATTCGTGTTCATTCGTGTAATTCGTGGTCGAAAAAAAGGAGAAGCAATAACGACAGATTAACGTCCAATTGACGGCCATTAACGTGAAAAAAAAATACAGATTGGCCGTTAAGATTACTTAACGTTTGGTTTAAAAAAACACAAAAATTGTTGCTTTTGATAATTTTATTATCACATATCGGGAAATAGTCGTATCTTTGCATTGTAATACAATAGCCACAGATGTGCGGTGTTTCGCCGTAACTTCTTTGGTGATTGTGTGTTACATGGACTATATATGATAATAATAACAAGAAAAACGATATGAAAAAAGAGAAAAATGCGTACATCACTCCGCTCCTCACGGTAGTGGAGTTCCGTACGGAAAGAGGCTATGCCAGTTCTGAGGGTAATCTGGTGATTAACTCGTCGCAGGCCATCCAGGGTTTCATCGACAGAGAGGTTGCTTTGGAGGAACATCAGATGGGTGAAGTGAGAGAAGGCGGTGTTCTTGCCGGTGAAATGTTAGGTAATGAAGACCACTCTAACGCAGGTAGCGGTAGCGCCTGGCAGTACAGCGATGGTGGTTGGTTTTAATCAAAAAGTCTAACAGAAACAGAAAGGAATGATACCGATGAGAAACATTCGTATTGCTTTATATGTTTGCCTGGCAGGTTTGTTGGCTACGGCTTGCCAAAAAGACAAGATTGAGGAACAGCTTCCTCTGAGGGAGTATACCACAGATATCTTCAAATTGAAATCTGCTCCATTTGTCGACGATAACAATGGTCAGAAGGTATATCTTCAGTATACCGATATGTCGTCGACCCTCTTTTATGAGGATGGCGACAAGATAAGGATTGGTAGTGATTTGGGTGGATATGGCGATTTTGTAATCAAGTACAGAACTGTCAGTGACGGCCAGTCGCCTGCTGTAACGAGCGATGGCTGGTACGCCCAGGGTTCTGCAGAATTGACGGGTAATACTTTCTATGCCGCCTATGTCGATGGCTTCAATGACAACAGCGCTAATCTGCAAGGGGAAGGACCTTCTTCCTTTGCTTTCAATATTAACTCAATAAAAGAGGATGTTAATTACAACAAGGTGATTCTCTCCGGTAACACAAGCAGCAGCACTAACGGTACAATGTTGACGCTTGAGCCTGCATGTGCTATTCTTCGTCTCAACACTCAGGGTGCTGGCGCTACTTACTCTTATGTTAAAGTCGGTTTTGAAGCAACCAAAGTGCCTAAGAAGGGTACTGTGAATGCCTCAAGCAGAACGCTCTCGGTGAGTGGTGTGAACGATTATTTAACAGGTGTAGCACAAAGTGGTGCCGGTGAATTTCTTTATATGCGTCGCAGCAATGTTAGTGCTGGCGAGGATGATTATTGGTATGTCGCCATTCCTATTATCGGTTCAAGTGTTAGCACCACTCTGTATCTTGAATGGCAAAAGGGCGGAGTGACAACACAATATAAAACTTCAGGTGAAGTCACTTTGGAAAAAGGACGTGTATATACCGTTGGTACCACGAGATCCACACCATTCACGACAGAAGGATACACAAAGAGTTTCTTCTATGTGAACGGCAGTGGTGGAGCTGTGGCATTCTCGGCCGGAAACCTGCAGGGACAGAGACATAGACAAGGTATGGGTCAAGTTAATGAATGGAAGTTCGCTCCAAGCCAGATGACGGCATTGGTGGATGCAAATGCCAGTATTGGTCTTGGTGTTTGGGTTGATCTGTTGGGTTATGGTACGAGCGGTAATACTGCGCACCCTAACCTATCTGAAACAAATGTTAGTTATTATCCTTCCGGTGACATTGCAGGCTCCGCTGACGATTGGGGTGTATTCAATTCCACATCACCAGGAATAATCTATGGATCTACTACTGTGACTGATATTTCGTGGAGTACGTTAACTAAATTAGAGTGGGAATACCTTATAGGCCGCTCCAACAAGGCGGGCCTTGCTACTATAACCATCGACGCAATCGCTTATGAAGGTTTGGTGCTCTTGCCTGACGAAACAGAATCGGGTACCCCGTGGTCAATGCCTGATGGAGTATCATTTAATGCCAGTTTCAGCAGCTATACGGCGAATAGTTATTCCGCTTCCGAGTGGTCGACTCTCGAGAATTCCGGTGCCGTATTCCTGCCCGTGACCAACTACCGTAACGGCAAGAAAGTTTCCGGTAATCACGAAGGCTATTACTGGACATCAACAGGAAATGGCGCCGCGTCATATGTGTTGAAGATAACTTCCAGTTCGGTTTCGGTGGTTTCTGCGACGAGGTCACGTGGTTGTGCGGTAAGACTTGTTGCTAGGGCTGAATAGTTGGAAAAGAATTAAAGAATATTCATTAAAACATTAGAATATGAAACGCGTATTATTACACAGAGGACTTCGCAGCTTCTTTATGATGGCGATGTCAGTACTAATGTCGTTCTCCTATGCAAAGGCTCAGAACATAATTACTGTCTATATGTATGATATGGACTGGAATGAAGTTGACTGGGGTACTGTCAGCGGAAACGAAGGCACTTTTGCCAACGGAGATGTTGTCACTTTGACTGTTACGCCTATAAGTGGAAAAGAGGTAAGAGAGTGGTATAATAGCGATTTTGATATGATTGCTGGCGAGACAAATACATGTGATGTTGTTGTCGATGGCAACACGGAAGTGTATGTGTTTATGGGTGAAGCCACTATTCGCCATAATTTGTATGTTAATGTATACCCGGAAGAGTGCAGAAACCTTTGCAGTGTAACCGGCGACGGCGAAAAGCTCGACGGCGCAACACCGACGCTGACGGCATCTTATGCTGATCCGTATACTATCGACCATTGGGAGATAGGCGGTGTCCAGGTGAAAGGTAACTCCAGCACCTACACGCTTGAACCCATGCACAGCGATGTGACGGTTGACGCAATCTTTGCTTATATTCCTCAGGAACGCACCATCAGCGTAGCTACAAATGATGCAAACCTTGGCACTGTGCAGATTGCAAGCGGCAGCGAGCAGAGCAACACCTCTCTCAACGTCTACGAGGGTGAGCAGATTACCCTGACGGCAACACCTGTCGGCAACAATGCGGTCTTCGCCGGATGGTATTTGGCAGCCAACAAGGTGTCGGAAGAGCTTTCCTATACCTTCACTCTGCCCAACGGCAGCGGCGATCGCGAATACCTCGCCACATTTGTCTCTCAGGAGCAAAATTTCACAATGCTCGCCCAGTGCGTCCGCTGCGAAGGTGGCGCCGTATCACCGAATACTGCTACTACTGTTCAGGGTGGCTCTCAGCAGACATTTAGCGTTACTAGCATAACCTCCGGCTGGGAGTTCGACGGCTGGTATGACGATGACATTAAGACGAACCTCGTCTCCACGGCAACCAGTTTCACTGTCAACCCCGTTATTGAGGATGTGACACTCTATGCCCACTTCCACCACCAGCCCTACACCATCACCACCCATGTGAACCCCGCTAACTCTGGTAGCGTCACCGTCTCTGCCCCCAACAACCAGGGCACCTACGATGAGTTTACCGACCACACCGTTACGGCTACCGCCAACACTGGCTATCGCTTCGGCAGCTGGACAGGCATCAACCAGGCTGGAGAATCGTTCACTATCACCAGTATTAACCATAACTACGACATCACGGCCAACTTCATCAAGACCTGGCAGGTCAATGTGAGTGCCACCCAGGGTGCCGCCCCCACTGTCCAGGCCAACACCACGCCGCACAACGGCTGGTACGACGAGGGCACGACGGTGATTGTCACCGCTGGTGATGTTGATGGCTATGCATTCACTTACTGGACTGTAGACGGCGTCGACAATACAAGTGCTACAAATAAGGTATACAATATTCAGTCGCTGTCGAGCACCGTAACCCTGAGGGCCAACTATGTGCCCCTCTACCGTGTGCGTCTCTATAAGAACCCGACCAATGTTACGGCCACGCTGAATGGCGCAGATAACTATGCTCAGGGCACAACTGCCTCGGTGAGCGTCGACTACGATGACAACGTCTACACCTTCAACGGTTGGTCATACTACCCCAGCACTAACATCATCACTACCGACAATCCCTTCGAGTTTACTGTCAACAGCAATGTCGACCTGACTGCAAACTTCACTACCAATACCGTTTACTATAATGTTACAGTAAACGTTGAAGGTACCGGTTGCTCTGTCTCCAGCGAGCAGATACCCAACATTGTGAGCGGTGTTGCTAACCAGGTGGAGGAAGGCCGTTACATTACACTTGTTCCCAATGATTTCGGTGACTATCACTTCGTGCGTTGGGAAATAGGCAATGGCGTATATCCCGCAGCCCAGTATCCTACCTACAGTACCCAGGTGAATAGTGACCTCACCATCACCGCCGTCTTCGAGGAGGCCAATGTCTACCATGTGACCTTCTTGACCGACCCCGAGAACGATCCCATCATCGAGTTCATCGGTGTCAACCCCAACGGTATCTACAACGAGGGTGAAGCCCTTGACGTCACAGTCACCGCCCACGGCAACCCCAACTACGAGTTCGTTGCTTGGTTCAAGGATGGCCGTCTCTACCGTCAGGCCCGCACCGAGCACCTCCAGATTGCCCATGTGACATCCGATATGGAGTTCACGGCTGTGTACGATGTGTTCGAGTCTGAAGATATCGACTACCTGGTTTATGACGACGAGGTCGCCAAGACGACTATTATCGGTGTGCAGGATGCCTACCGCACCAACATTAGCACCGTCAACATCCCCGCTTCTGTGACCGCTATTGCTGACCAGGCATTTGCCGGCTGCACCAGCCTCTCGAGCCTCGTGATTCCCGACAACGTGCAGACAATTGGCAACTATGCCTTCAGCAACTGCTCGGCTCTCTCAACCATCATACTGCCCGACGGCATTAGCTTGGGCACTTATGTGTTCAACAACTGCCGCTCGCTGCGCAATGTTATGCTGCCTGCCGACATGACGGCAATTCCCGAAGGTCTCTTCTACGGCTGCAACGACCTATCGTCGATGGAGATTCCCGCTACTGTTGAGAGCGTCGGTAGCTTTGCTTTCTACGGCTGCCGCAACATCTATACGCTGACGGTGCCCGCCTCGGTGACTACCATCGGTGCACAGAGCTTCGCCAGCATGAACGGTCTGCACTTCGTTAACCTCGCCGCCGGTATCGAGAGCATCGGCAGCAACGCCTTCGAGGGTAGCACCCGCATAGTGCTCACCAACTTTGAGGGCACGATGGCCGAATGGTTGGCTATCAGCTTTGAGAATGAGAACTCGCAGCCTGTGTCTCGCTCACGCAACTTGGCTATCAACGGCGAGCTGGTTACCGAACTGAATGTCCCCGCCGGCATCACCGAGATTAAGTCCTATGCCTTCTACGGCGATACCCTCATCACCGAGATTACGATGCCTGCCGATGTCACAACCATCGGTGATAAGGCTTTCTACCACCTCAAGAACCTTGAGCGCATCACGCTGCACAGCCTGCCTGCCAACGTCAGCGACAATGCCTTTGAGGGTGTGAGTGCCGATGTGATTGTCGCCGTGCCTTGTGGCATGGAGACTCAGGCCCGCACCCAGCAGTGGGGTGGCTTCACCAACTTCGTAACCGACGGCATGCCTGTGCTCACCCTTGTGCAGCGCCCCGGCGGTACTGTGACAATCGAAGAGTATCCTTCCTGCAACGATGCAGAGTACACCTATCAGATTCTTGCCAACAACGGCTTGAACTACCAGTTCCTGAGCTGGAGCGACGGTAACACCGAGCAGAGCCGCAGCATCACCCTCACCGAGGATATGACACTCTCGCCAATTTGGCTGCGCGTGGAGAGCGCTGAGACCATGACTCCTACCTACAGCTGCGCCTTCGAGAATAGCCAGGAGAAATCGGCTTGGTTCGTTGTGGCCCCCGGTGTCAACAAGTGGAATATCGGCAATGCCGTACATTACCATTCGGTGCTTGGCGGTACAAAGAGCCTCTATGTGACCACCAACGAGAACGGTAACAACAACGAGTATGACGACGAAGGTCAAAGCACCTATGTCTTCTCGGATGTTTATATGTACGAAGGTATCAACGAAATCAGCTTCTACTACCGTGTGGCCGGCAATGAAGGCGACTATATGAATGTTGCCATCCTGCCCGACGAGATGAACTACGAAGAACTCAACCCATATAGCAACGGTGCCATCCTGGTTGCCGACAACCTGTACGGTGACGGCGACACTTGGCAGTATGAGGCCCGCATGGTGAATATCGTCTCTAGCGGTTGGCGCAAGGTAGCCTTCTTCTGGAATGTCACTGACGACAACAACAGCACCGATATTGCTGCCGCTGTTGACAACCTCAATGTTTTGTACCGTAACCCCAATAACCTGTCGAATAGCTTCGTCGATGTGGATGTCGAGGTCGCTGCCGCCAGCGATGGTATGGGTACCGCCTACACCGGCGAGACCCCCGGAGTCACTAGCAAGCGCTACTACTATGGTGATGATATTACAATCCACGCTGTCCCCGCTGACAACGAGCACCAGTTCGTACAGTGGATGATTGGTGACCGCGTTATCTCCACCGAGGCTGACTACACTCTCGACTTTGTCGAGTACTGGGGCATCAACCCGACCCTTACTGCAGTCTTCGAGCTTATACCGACCACCTACACCGTCACCGTGACCCTGCAGGAGGGTGCTGACAACTCTTCGGCTGAATATGGTGTTATGGATGCCAATGGCGACATCAACGCCGTTACCGCTATCGATAACTCTCAGGATGCCGACCTGTATCTCAACCTGCCGCAGGAAGGCTGGGCATTCTTGGGTTGGGCCAACGAGGCTGGTGACATTGTGGCTACCGATAACCCCTTCACCTACACTGGCCGTGTGAACGCCCACTTTATCGCTGTGATGAAGGAATACCACGACTGCTCGAACTACGATGATCCCAACTACTACAATCCGTTTAACTACGGTCAGCAGGATGAGCCCATCAGCGATCATGACACTCCCGAAATGCGCGACGTTATCGTTTCCAACATCAATGTCTTCATGGAGGGCAAACAGATTGTCGTGGAGAACACCGGTGACTACACCGTCACGCTGTACGATGTCTCCGGCCGCGCTCTTGACCGCCGTGTGAGCCCCGACCAGAAGATTTACTTCGACGTGCCGCTCTCCGGCTCTTATCTCATCCGCGTGGGTAATGTGTTGACACAGCGTGTCGTCGTCGTCAAGTAATAACGGCACATACGATATTATGTGGGGCGGCCTTCCGGCCGCCCCGCAATGTATCAGAGAGGTTATGAGGCAGATAGCACATATAGAGACACCATTCAGGGAGAAGTTCGGAGTGCCGCGGCAGGCGGGGCTGGTGGACTATGAGGCCCGTGTCGTCTTTGAGCCTGAATACCGCGTGGCGGAGGCAGTCCGCGGCCTCGACGAGTTCGACTACGTGTGGCTGATATGGGGTTTCCACCTTGCCGAGCGCGAGGAATGGTCGCCAACGGTGCGGCCGCCGCGCCTTGGGGGTAACAAAAGGGTGGGGGTATTTGCCACTCGCAGCCCTTTCCGCCCCAACGCCATAGGTCTGTCGAGCGTGCGCCTGCTGCGCATAGAACCGGGCCCTGTGCTGGTAGTCTCCGGCGCCGACCTGGTGAACGGTACGCCTATCTACGACATCAAGCCCTACCTGCCTTATGCCGACAGTCATCCCGATGCGCGTGGCGGCTTCGCCCAGCAGGCTCCGAAGAGCCTCGAGGTGGTCGACGACCACGGCCTGCTGCTGCAGCTGCCAGAAGGAGAGCGCGAGGCGTTGCGCAACAGTCTGGCCCTCGACCCACGGCCACATTATCAGAACGATGCACAAAGGGTTTATGTGATGCCCTTCGACAAATGGGAGGTCCGGTTCCGGGTATCGGATGATGTGGTTGAGATTGTAGGTGTTAAATAATGTTAACAAAGTAACAAACTTATATAGTCAGCGTCTATACCAACGATGAGCATGAGTTATGCAGAGATGGTTGACGGCTGTCGCCGCCGCAATGCCAAGGCCCAGCGGGCTCTCTACGACGAGCTGGCGCCGATGGCGGCGGGAGTATGCCGCCGCTATTCTGCCGACCGTGATGAGGCGAAGGACATGCTGCAGGACGGCTTTGTGAAGGTTTACGAGCGCATAGGCTCGCTGCGCGACCCGCAAAAGCTCCGCTCGTGGGTGTATAACATCATGGTGAACACCTGCATACAGCACTACCGGCGTGCCCGTCACACGGTGCTCATGGAGATGGACACCGAGGCGGCAGGGACGGAGACAGAGCTTCCGTACAGCATGGAGGATATAGTGATGGCTCTCGGCGCCTTGTCGCCGGTGCAGCGCATGGCATTCAACCTCTGCTGTGCCGAGGAGTGCAGCCACGAGGAGGCAGCAAAGCAGATGGGCTGTAGCGAGGTGGCGGTGAGGGTGGCCCTAAGCAGAGCGCGCATGAATATGCGTCAGTATTTGGAAAACATAGAAACAAGATAAACTATGGATTGGAAAGATTATAAGGAGACACCCGAGGACGGGATGTTCGAAACTATACAGAAGCGCCTGCGCGTGCGCCGTGCCTGGCGTATAGGAGGCGGTGCCGCCGTGCTGGCGGTGGCTGCCGCGGTAGTAGCCTTCGCAGTGTCGGCGCCCAAGGACGAGGCTGTGACCGAGGAGCAGGTGACGGTGGCTGCTGCGCAGACTGAGCCTGAGGCCGTTGTTGCAGCAGTACAGGAGAATACCGATGTGCCTGCTGCCACTGCCGTGAAAGCCGTGGAGCAGGGACGGGAAGGACAGGCGGTGAGTGTACTGCCGGAGCCGCAGATGCAGGTGGTGGCGGTGGCTGAACCCGTGGACGGTAACGTTGCTCCGACGATGACATTTGCCGTACCCGCTGTCTCGCCGAGGCATTCTCGCAACGTGAATACTGATGAGGTGGCGAATCTTGTGCAGGAGGCACCTGAGACTGCCGCCAATACAGAGACTGCGGCCAAGTCGGACACCAAGTTCGGTGGCCAGGAACCGGAGCCATACCATGAGGACAACCTGCTGTGGGCGCCGAATGTCATAGCCCCTGCCGACGATAAAGTTGAGAACCGTGTGTTCAAGGTTATAGCAACGTCTGACTTGCAGGACTTCCGCATTCACATCTATAATCGTGGCGGTCGTTTGGTATACAGCACTAGCGACATTAACGCTGCATGGGACGCCACTGCCGGTGGCTCGATGGTGCCCCAAGGCGCTTATGTGTGGGTGGCTACATTCCGCGACAGCGACGGTGTGTCGCGCCGCGAGGCAGGAACCGTGACGGTGGTCAGATAGCACCACGTCGCCTGACGCTAAATGGCATATAACCAAAGAATAAGCCAACGGATTGAACCGTTGGCTTTATTTTGTTTTCACTATGTGAAAAAAAAGTTGTACTTTTGCAGTTTGAAATAATGGCAGGGACTGTTCTATCGCTGGGCAGAGATGCCGAGAGGAAAGTCCGGGCAGCACGAGCCACCATGCTTCCTAACGGGAAGGGGCTGCGCCTGTAAAGGCGGGGCTACAGAGAGCGCCACAGAAAAGATACCGCCTGTTTGCAAGGCAAACAGGCAAGGGTGAAAACGCGGGGTAAGAGCCCACGACGTGTGCCGGTGACGGCCATGGACGGCAAGCCTCATGGGCTGAAAGACCAAATATACCGACAAGCCTTCGGGCAACGGGCAGGCTCGCCTGTATTGTCGGGGGGTAGGTTGATAGAGGCCGTCGGCGACGGCGGCAGTAGATTGATGATAGAACACGACAGAACCCGGCTTATAGGTCCTTGCCTTTTATTATGACAGAACAGGCTATGAGAGCTCGACATATAAACATCATACTCCTTGCCGCAGTATTGTTGCTGGCGGCGTGTTCGGGGCGCTATATAGGCACGCCGCGCGTCGCTATGCTCGACTACCAGACCAAAAGTACCTACGGGTCGCTGTATGCGTTGGCGACGGCACATGCGGAGAGCATCAACGCTGCCGTGAAGGCTGATACGCTGCATCCGGGCATGTATGCCGAGTATGGTGTGGCGCTGGCGCTTATGGGGCATGACGGCGAGGCATGCCGTATGCTCAACTCCGAGGTTAAAGCCTTCCCGGAGAGTCGCCGCATGGTGCGTCGCATAAAAGAGCGCCTGTTGCCTGCTATGGTCGATGACACGCTGGCGGGCCAGCGCGACACCGCGGATATGCTGAAGTTGCAGAACTGGGCTTACGACAGCCTTGCCGCACTGCAGCACCTGCCATGGGTGGCGTCGGTGATAGACAGCACCGACACGTTGCGTGTAATGCAGCAAACGCCCGTTGACTCAGTGGAGTATCCGATACGCCTCACTGCCAACCAGAAGCGCGAGCTTTTGGTCGAAGAACAGCGCAAGGAAGAGCTACGCCGTAAAGAGATAGAGGACTCTATAGCCGCTGCAAAGCAGGCCAAGATAGACGCACGCAATCAGGCCAAGATAGATAAGAAGAAAGCCAAGAAGGAGAAAGAGAAGGCAAAGAAAGAGGCTGATAAAAAGAAGAAAGAAGCAGCCAAGGAAAAAGCCAGGCAGCGTGACTTGGAGAAACAGCGCAGGGCGGAAGAACGCAAGGCCAAGAATAAGGGAAAGGAGGCTTCGGAATGAAACGACTGTACCTGTTATTATTCTTACCATTGCTCATGGTAGGTTGCAAGGGGGAGAAGAAGCTGGCGCGCTACAATGAGATGTACCAACAGGAGCCCACGGTTATATATGTGGCGCCGCTCAACGACCTATCCATGCGCCGTGCGGTTCGTGAGACTGTGGACTCCGTCTATAATGCCTCGCTGAACATTGCCTCAAGGCAGTTGTACCTTACCGCCACCGACCCGCTGACCAGCAACGGGTACTATGTACTTGGCCCGTTGGCATCGGCCCAGCTCGCCGCTACCGAGACCCGTACTGGGCGACAGCTTCGCAACGATAACATCAATGACTTGTATAATGACTTGGGCATCGATGCAGTGCTCTTTATTGACCTCATCAATTGGTCCCATACGTCTAACAGTTGGAGTGTTGAGGCGGAATATGTGTTGCGCTCCACTGTCACAGGTGTGGAACTGCTGCATGTGCATGTCAATGCCACAAAGATACTGCCTACCGACCACAAGGGTAACCCAAAGCCTCTAAAGGATGATTTGGAGTTCGCCAAGCAATATGGTTGTGATCTCGAGACCGCGCAGCGTTGTCGTCTGGTGGAGATCATGAACCAGTACGTGCTCAAGGACTTGCCAGCCGGTAAGCGTGCCCGCAAACATGAGGCCGAGCAATATGCCAAGCCGCATCCCGAATACTTCAACTTGCGTATCCACCGTGACGGTAGCGTGGAGCGGCTAAAAGACGAGGAACTATGAGAATAGAGGTCTCCTTGTCGCCGGCACTTTATCCCTACCGCACCATTACCATCCACCATGTCACCGTGGCCATAGACCTGCTACGCGCCACCACAGCTGTCTGTGCTGCCTTCCAGGCGGGATGCAGCAGCGTTGTGCCACTTGACACGCTTGAGGGATTGCAGCCCTACCGTGAACAAGGCTTCCAGCTTGCAGCGGAGCGCGGCGGCAAGAAGGTGGGCGACGCCGAATACGGTAACTCTCCGACGGAATACCTGCGTCACGATATGAACGGCATAAAGTTGGCCTACAGCACCACAAACGGCACTGTAACCATGCTGCGCGGCGCCGATGCCGACCTCACGCTGGCAGGCTCATTCGCCAACCTTACGGCTCTGTGTGACCGTCTGCTGAAAGAGGATATGGACGTCGTGCTGCTATGTTCCGGCTGGCAGCAGGACTTCTGCATTGAGGATACCCTTGTTGCCGGTGCGATAATCGAGAAGATGAAGGCCAGTCCTTACGGCGATGCCGCCACGATGGCTCTTGCTATGTGGCAGCTGGCAAAAGACGACCCTTACGAATACTGCCAGCGATGCACCCATGTGCACCGCCTCTATGGTCTCGGTGCCGCCGACGATGTGCGCTTCGCCTTCCGTCAGGACACATGCCCTGTGGTTCCAGTACTCAAAAACGGTATACTTACACTGTGAAACACCTGTTGGTCATAATACTGCTTGCTGCCACCGTTGGCGCCAATGCCCAGTGGGACACCGCCGGCTTGCGCTTGCAGCATTTCAGTGTGGCTCCTGCGGTGACGTCGGTCGGCCTGATGGCTACAGGTGCTGTGCTTACCTACAATCCCGCGGCCAACGGTCTGGCTGTTGACTTGCGCGACAAGGTGGTGAGCAGCTATAACCCCAAACTGCATTTCGACGACTATATACAATACCTGCCGGCATCGGCTCCGGTGGTGCTTAACCTCTGCGGTGTCAAGGGCAGGCACAACCTTGGACGGTTGCTGATGCTCGAGGGCGGCGCTTACCTGCTTGGTATGGGGTGGGTAAACGCTTTCAAATATGGCCTCGACGTGGAGCGCCCCGACTATTCCCGCATGAACAGCTTTCCCAGTGGCCACACCTTCACCGCCTTCACCGGCGCTGAGATACTGCGCCGCGAGTACGGCGAGGAGTACCCGTGGATAGCTGTCGCCGGTTATGCAGTGGCTGTTACAGTGGCCGCTATGCGCATATATAACAATCGCCACTGGTTGGGCGACGTATGTGCCGGCGCCGGACTGGGCATACTGAGTGTGACGCTCGCCTATTGGGCGCTGGATTAGTTGAGAGTTAAAAAATAAGAGTTAAGAATATAAATTATATGAAACTGTTTAGCAATGTAAAAGGCGATCTCTTCGGCGGTATCACTGCCGGCATTGTCGCCCTCCCTCTCGCACTCGCCTTCGGCATACAGGCCTTCTCAGGCGTCACCGACCCGTCGGCGGCCTCCATCGGCGCTTACGTGGGCCTCACCGGAGCTATGCTCCTCGGCTTCTTTGCTGCCCTCTTCGGCGGCACCCACAGCCAGATCAGCGGCCCTACCGGCCCCATGACTGTCGTCACCGCCACCCTCGTCACCGGTGCCTGGACGGCTTCCAACGGCAGCATCTCCGAGGTGATGCTCTCCATGGCCCTCGCCGCCATCTTCTGCGGCTTGTTCCAGATTCTCTTCGGCCTCATCAAGATAGGCAAGTATGTGCGCTACATACCCTATCCTGTCCTGAGCGGCTTCATGAGCGGCATCGGCGTCATCATCATCCTGCAGCAGCTCTACCCCCTCGTGGGTGCCAGCAAGGGCGGCTCTATGATTGACCTCCTCGTCGGTCTGCCCGAAGCTTTTGCCTCCACCAGCCTCACAGCCCTGCTGCTGGGCATCGGAACGGTGGTAATCATCTACCTCTTCCCGCTGCTGACCAAGAAGGTGCCCTCAACCCTCGTGGCCCTTATCGTGATGACCGTAGTATCCCTCTTCATCAATATGGACGGCGTTGCCACCATAGGCAAGATACCCTCTGGCATCCCGATGCCGTTCTTCGCCAAAGAGGGCGTCAGCCTCGCCGGCATCAACTGGGGAGCAGTCCTTGCTGCCGCCATAGTCCCCGGCCTCACCCTCGCTGGCCTCGGTTCCATTGACACGCTGCTCACCTCTGTGGTGGCTGACAATATCACTAAGACCAAGCACAACAGCAATCAGGAGCTGATAGGGCAGGGTATAGGTAACGCCGTTGCCGGCCTCTTCTGCGGTCTCCCGGGCGCTGGTGCCACTATGCGTACTGTCGTCAACGTCAAGAGTGGCGGCCGCACACAGCTCAGCGGCATGGTGCACGCTCTTCTCCTGCTGGCCATCATGCTCGGACTCGGCTCCGTGGTGCAGTATGTGCCGCTGTCGGTGCTCGCCGGCATCCTCATCACTGTCGGCGTGGGCATCATTGACTTCCGCGGCTTCAAGGACCTGCCCAAGATTCCTCGTGCCGACGCCGTGGTGCTCATCGTCGTCTTCCTCGTCACCGTCTTTGTAGACCTGCTCACTGCCGTCGGCATCGGCATGGTGATAGCATGCGTGCTCTTTATGAAGCGCGCCTCCGACCTCGTCGAGGGCGGCTACAGCAGCCAGGAACTCACCGGCTTTGACAAGGAGTCGCCATGGTCCGACGAGGGCGGCATGCCCGACACCGTGGCCCACAAGATTTACGTGCAGCGCCTCAACGGCCCCATCTTCTTCGGCACCATCAACAAGTTCAAGGAGGTGATGCAGACCGTCCCCGAAGGCGCCAAGATAGTCATCATCCGCATGCGTCTGGTGAGCTTTATGGACCAGAGCGGCCTCTACGCTATGGAGGAAGCCATCAAAGACCTCCAGGCACGCGGCGTCCAGGTCCTCATGACCATCATACAGCCGCAGCCGATGTACATGCTTACCACCCACAAGGTCATCCCTGGCGTCGTCCCCGAGGACCACACCTTCAAGACATTCGAAGAGTGCACAGAATTCCTCAGAAAACAATTGAATCAATAACACAAAAACAACAATACTATGGGTCGCGCATTTGAATATCGCAAAGCAAGAAAACTGAAACGTTGGGGCCACATGGCCCGCACCTTCACCAAGATTGGTAAGGAAATTGAACTGGCTGTCCTCGCCTCGGGTCCCGACCCCTCATCCAACCTGCGCCTGCGCCTGCTGATGCAGACCGCCAAGAGCGAGTCGATGCCCAAGGAGAACGTCGAGCGAGCCATCAAGCGTGCCACCGAGAAGGACAAGTCGGCCTACAAGGAGGTCGTCTACGACGGCAAAGGGCCTCACGGCACCGCCATCGTCGTCGAGACCGCCACCGACAACCCCACGCGCACCGTCGCCAACATCCGCGCCGCCTTCGTCCGCGGCAAGGGCGAGCTCGGCACCATGGGCATGAACGACTTCCTCTTCGAGCGCAAGTGCTCTTTCGTCGTGGCGTGGCGCGACGACATCGACATGGACGAGCTTGAGCTGGAGCTCATCGATTGCGATATCGACGAGGTGTTCCGCGACGAGGACGAGATACTCATCTATGCCGACTTCAAAAACTACGGTCCCATATCCAAGTACCTCGAAGACAAAGGTCTTGAGATAAAGAGCTTCAAGTTCGAGCGCATACCGCTCACCATGCGCGAGCTCTCACCGGAGGAGCAGGAAGACGTCAACGCCCTCATCGAGCGCCTCGAGAATGACGATGACGTCGTCAATGTGTTCCACAATATGGCTTGAATATCGAACGATATCCCTACGATATCCGGTTACTATACCCCCACTGTTAAAGAACGGTGGGGGTTCTGTTGTGTATAACTTTTTTTTGCCGTTGACGCCGTGTATTGAAAATTATTTCGTATATTTGCAATCTCTACTGTATTCCATACTTTGTGTGTGGAGTGCCGTAGTATAATGATAGATAGTATTATATGGATAGAAGGATAATGGGACCATGCAGTGTGAATGTGGCTTCGGAGACGGGGCGCCTGCGTGCTGTGCTGCTGCACCGCCCGGGGGTTGAGATAGAGCGGATGACGCCGCTGAACGCTGCACACGCACTTTACAGTGACATTTTGAACAAGCCGATAGTGGACGAGGAGTACAGCAATTTCTGCGGTGTGTTGGAGAGGTGGACGGATGTCTACTATGTGGAGGATATTCTGGAGCACTTGCTGAAGGATGTGGAGCTGCGCCGCCACTTGGTGGAGGAGAGCTGCAAGATGGACGGGTGCACGGGGCTGACGGCCCGGTTGATGGAGATGGAGGCACGCAGTCTTGCGGCGGTGCTGATAGAGGGTTGCGAGAACCCGGGGTGGAACGGTGTGGACGATGACCGCTACCTGCTGAAGCCGCTGTACAACTTGTTTTTCACGCGCGACGCGTCGAGCACGGTGTACGACCGTGTGCTCATCAACTCGATGAGTTTCGAGGTGAGGGAGCGCGAGACGCTGATATACGAGGCTATCTTCAAGCATTTCTTCAAGGTGGGCACGCTGAACGCGATGGCGTGGGACAGTGAAGCTCGCACCGAGGGTGGCGATGTACAGATCGCCTCGCCGGAGCTGCTCTGCATAGGCCAGGGTATCCGCACCAACGAGAAGGGCATCAGGTATCTGGCGGAGGCTTTCGCCAAGGAGCGCGAGCGCTTCCACATATTGACGCAGGAGCTGCCGATGAGCCCCGAGAGTTTCATACATCTGGACATGGTGTTCACGTTCCTGGGCAAGCACCAGTGCATGGTGTTCGAGCCGATGCTGAAGAAGACGGGCTTGTTTGCCGGCAAGGCGACGACGCTGATTACCATAGAGGGCGGCAAGGTTAGCTACACGGAGGTGCCGAACATGGTGAAGGGCCTGGAGAAGCTGGGCTGGGAGATAGAGCCTGTGATTGGCGGCGGAAGCGACCCGTGGGTGCAGCTGCGCGAGCAGTGGCACAGCGGCTGCAACTTCTTCTCGCTGGGCGACGGCAAGGTGACAGGCTATCGCCGCAACACCAAGACCATCGAGGCGTTGGACAAGGCTGGATTCGCTGTGCTCAACGCAGAAGATATTGTAAGCGGCAAGGTGGACATGAAGGCCTACGACAAGTTTGTGGCAGCCTTCCCCGGCAGCGAGCTGCCTCGTGCCGGTGGCGGCGCACGCTGCATGACGATGCCGATACTGCGCGATGCGCAATAGGAGTGCAAGGTGTTTAAGGAGTTTAAGACAATATACTAACATATCACTATGAAGCAATATCATTTAGCAAACAACATCATAGGCTGGGTCATAGGACTCATTGCCTGTGCTGTGTACATCATGACGGCGGAAGCGACCGCGTCGTGGTGGGATTGCGGTGAGTACATCAGCACCGCCTTTAAACTGCAAGTGGGTCACCCTCCGGGAGCACCGACGTTCCAGCTTGTGGGACGCCTGTTCTCGATGTTCTCGAGTCCCGAGACAGCGGCACATGCCGTCAACGTGATGTCGGCAGTGTGCAGCGGTCTTACTATACTCTTCCTTTTCTGGGCTATCACAATGCTTGGGAAGCACCTGCTGCCGGACCCGAAGAACCCCAGCCTTAAGGACTGGAGGACGTGGGGCGTGTTTGCCGCCGGTGTGGTGGGCTCGCTGGCCTACTGCTTCAGCGACACCTTCTGGTTCTCGGCCGTCGAGGGCGAGGTGTACGCCATGTCGTCGTTCTTCACGGCGCTTGTGTTCTGGGCGATACTGAAGTGGGAGGAGCAGAGCGACGACCCTCACGCGCTGCGTTGGTTGATACTCATCAGCCTGCTGGTGGGTGTGGCCATCGGTGTCCACCTGCTGAACCTCTTGACGGTGCCCGCCATCTTCTATGTGGTCTACTTCAAGAAGTGGCCGAAGACGACGTGGAAAGGCTTTATCGTCACCGGTGTGCTTAGCGTCATCACGCTGGGTGTCATCCTGTGGGGCATCATCCCCGGTATCGTCAATATTGACTCTGCTGTGGATGTGTTCTTCGTCAACACCCTGGGGTTGCCGTTCGGTAGCGGCACTGTGGTGTACTTCACGCTGATAGGTGCCGCGGTGGTGTGGGGCCTGTGGTACACGCACAAGAAGAACAAGCCCATCATCAACGCCGCCATACTGAGCTTCGCTATGGTGGTGATAGGGTACAGCACTTTCTTTGTGCTTGTCATCCGCGCCAATACCAATACGCCGCTCAACGAGAACGCACCGAAGGATGCCGTTGCAATGCGTGCCTATCTGGGCCGCGAGCAGTACGGCGACACACCGCTCTTCACCGGCCAGTTCTACACCGCCGGTGCGCCTACCGGCGTGAAGGAAGGCTACACGAAGTATATACGAGGCAAGAGTGAGACGGGCAAGGACCGCTACATTGTGGCAGCCCATGCGCAGAAATACATATACAACGAGCGCCACACGGGCTTCTTCCCCCGTATGTGGAGTGACGACAGCAAGCGCGACCATCCGCGCTTCTACGAGTATTGGGCAGGCAAGTGCTACAACGGCCAGCGTCCCACCGGTGCGCAGAACCTCAAGTTCTTCAACCGCTACCAGCTTGGCTGGATGTACTGGCGCTACTTCATGTGGAACTTCGCCGGCCGCCAGAACGACATACAGGGTCACTACTTCAACGATGACGGTACGCGCGACTACCTGAGCGGCAACTGGATAAGCGGCATCAAGTTTATCGATGAGAGCCGCCTTGGTCCGCAGGACAACCTGCCGGAGGCCATGGAGAACAACAAAGCCCGCAACAAATACTACATGTTGCCGTTGCTGCTCGGTATCCTGGGTTTGATTTACCATATCCGCAAGCACCCCAAGGATGCATTCATAGTGTTCATCATGTTCTTCATGACAGGTCTGGCCATTGCCATCTACCTGAATATGCCGCCCAAGCAGCCGCGTGAGCGTGACTATGCCTTCGTGGGTTCGTTCAGCTTCTACGCCATATGGATAGGCCTCGGAGTGATGGCTCTTTCGGAATGGATAAGTGGCCTCTTCAAGAAGAATCGCGAGAGAGCCTACAAAGTGGTTATGCCCGTGGTATTTGTGGTCTGCATGGCAGCAGTGCCGTGCTTGATGGCAGCCGAGAACTGGGACGACCACGACCGTTCGCAGAAGACCGCCGCACGCGACTTTGCGCAGAACTACCTCAAGAGCATCAATAAGAATGGCATACTGATAACCTTCGGCGACAACGACACCTTCCCGCTGTGGTACGCCCAGGAGGTCGAGGGGACACGCACCGACGTGCGCATACTGAACTACACTCTCTCCGGTATGTACTGGTATGTGGAGCAGCTGTTCAACAAGCTCTACGAGGGTGAGGCATTGCCGTTCACGCTGCCCAAGGAGTATTACGGACTCGGTAAGGATGTCTACTATATCATGGATCGTTCGAACGACTACCTTGAGGTCACCGACGTGCTTGCAATGCTGCGCGACCATCCCGACCGCTTCACGGTTCGCGACCAGCGTAGCGGGCAGGAATTCATGTATCTGCCCACAAAACGCTTCAAGATTACGCTTGATATTCCTGCTCTCGTTGAGGCCGGTGTGTTATCAGCCGAGATTGCTGAATCTATCAACCCGGAGATACGATGGGAGATTGGCAAGCAGGCCCTCTACCGCCACGAGCTGATGATACTTGACATTCTGGGCACCAACCGCTTCATGCGCGACATCAACATCATGAATCCAGGATATATCCGCGACGTGTTCCCTTATGTGTATAGCTACAACGTGCAGGAGGGGATGAACTATAAGTTGATTCCATATCCGCGACAGGGTGGACGTTACACAGATGGCACTGCCGACTACTATATCAATGGTGTTGACGGCGAGCCGCTGAAGTGGGGTAACCTCAACAGCGATATCTATGTTGACCCGATAAGTCTCAACATGGGCACTGTGCAGCGCCAGTCGCTGACGATCCTCGCCTATGACGAGTACAACACCGGCAACAAGGAGAAGGCACGCAAGCTGCTTGACATTGCGCAGGAGTTCTTCCCGGCCCCCAACTTCCCGATAGACGTCTATGCAGTGTATATTGTCACCGGCAGCACCCGCGTCGATGTTGTGGAGCTGTACAAGAACATCTACGGCGAAGCAAAGGCGCGCGAGCTCTGGGAGGCTGCCTACAGCTACTACAATGCCGAGATTGACTATCTGGCACGCTTCCGTGGCGACAAAGCCGCCGGTGTGCGAGGCCAGTTGCAGGGTGACTTGCAGATAGTATCGCTCCTCAGCGACGTGGCCAAGCGCACGCTTGATGATGCCTCGCTGGTGCAGCAGGCCGAAGACATACTGGCTCGTTTCAACAACATGTATTGATGCCTATGAAAGCGGCCAAACCAAAGCAGAGAAAATACGTCGTCACACTCAGTGAGTGTGAGATGCGTCGGCTGTCGGTCTATGCTGAACAGAACGGCATAGACCGGCCGACGGCGCTGGCACGTATCCTCCACCGCGGCCTCCGTGAGGCTGCATCTCTGGTCCATGCCGACAATACCGATGAAAACCAGCTCCGGCTCTTCGACGCCGTGCAAATAGACATATTCAACAATACCGCAAAGGTAAACCCACAGGAGGACTAATATGAAGAGACTGTTCCGTATATTGATGGTGGCATTCATGATGGCTCTTCCGGCTGTCAATGCACATGCCGCAGAGGACGGCGGCTTTGACCCGGGCTCAATGATTATAGGCCACGTCACCGACGCTCATTCGTGGCATATGTTCGACTACTACTCTTCCGACGGTGAGGAACACGCTGTCGCCATTCCCCTTCCGGTTATCCTCATCAACAACGGCCATTTGGACATCTTCATGTCGAGCCGCTTCCATCACGGTCATGCCGACTACAAGGGCTACCGTCTTGTCGGCGGCGGTGCCGAGAAGGAGGAGATTGTCTGTGTCGACAAAGCCGGCAATCTTACCGGCGTCAAGCCCATTGACCTCTCAATTACCAAGACGGCGGCTGCGATAATAATAGCAGTCATATTGCTGCTGGTCATCGTTTTCATTGCCCGTGCTGGCTACAAGAAGCGTCCCAACCAAGCACCCAAGGGTCTGCAGAGCCTTGTGGAGATGTTGGTGGTCTTTGTGCGCGACAGCATCGCCAAGCCGATGATAGGGGAGAAGCGCTACGAGCGCTATCTGCCTTATCTGCTCACCCTCTTCTTCTTTATCTTCTTCTGCAACATCCTTGGCCTGATACCGTTCTTCCCGGCAGGCGCCAACATCACCGGCAACATCGCCGTCACAGCTACCCTTGCCGTGATTACTTTCCTTATAACCAATATCAGCGGCAACCGCTACTACTGGACCGATATCTTCAACACTCCCGGCGTGCCGGCGTGGCTCAAGGTGTTCCCCTTGATGCCTGTGGTTGAGCTTGTCGGAGTATTCACCAAGCCCATAGTGCTGATGATACGACTCTTCGCCAACATGACTGCAGGCCATATCGTCATCCTTGGCTTCATTGTGATTATCTTCATCCTTAGTAACCTCTTCGGCATTGCCGTTGGCGGAGCCGTCTCGGTGGTCAGTGTGCTCTTCAGCGTTTTCATTTCGCTGCTTGAATGTCTGGTGGCCTACATCCAGGCCTTCGTCTTCACCATGCTCACGGCCCTCTACATCGGTATGGCCGTCGCAGAGCCCCATCATGCAGAATAAACCCAATAAAACCCCAATAACCCCATGAAAAGCATTAAAGATATCAATTTCGCAGGCCGCAAGGTGCTGCTGCGCGTGGACTTCAATGTCCCCATGAACGACCAGAAGCAAATCACCGACGATACCCGCATGCGTGAGTCGATGCCTACCATCGAGAAGCTCCTCAAGGATGGCGCCGCCATCATTATCATGGCCCACTTCGGCCGTCCCAAGAAAGGCGGTTTCGAGCCCGAGCTGACCCTCGAGCCGGTGGCTAAATACTTGGAGACCCTCGTGAACCGCCCCGTGAAGTTCACACAAGAACTCCTCGGCAGCGGTAAGCCCGAGGCTATGGCCAAAGAGCTCAAGGGCGGTGAGGTGATGCTCCTCGAGAACATCCGCTTCTATCCCGAAGAGACCAAGGGTGGCGAGGAACTCGCCCGCCAGCTTGCCGCCCTCGGCGACTGCTACATCAACGACGCCTTTGGTGCCGCCCACCGCGAGCACTCCTCCACGGCCGTCATCGCCAAGTTCTTCCCCAACGACAAGTACTTCGGCTTCCTCATGGAGAACGAGGTGCGCAACCTCGAGAAGCTGATGCAGAATCCTCCGCGCCCTTTCACCGCCATCATCGGCGGCTCCAAGGTCAGCAGCAAGATTGGCATCCTCGAGAACCTCCTCGACAAGGTCGACAACATGATTATCATCGGCGGCATGCGCTACACCTTCACCAAGGCCCTCGGCGGCAAGATTGGCAACTCCATCTGCGAGGACGACAAACTCGACCTGGCCCGTGAGCTCATGCGCAGCATGGACGAGAAAGGTGTCAAGTACTACCTGCCCGTCGACAGCGTCATCGGTGACAAGTTCGGCAACGACGCCAACACCCAGATAGTCCCCTCCGGCGAGGTGCCCGACGGCTGGGAGAGCATGGACTGCGGCCCCGAGAGCTGCAAGGCCATCCACGACATCGTCATGAACAGCAAGACCATCCTCTGGAACGGCCCCGCCGGCGTCTTCGAACTCGAGACCTTCGCCAAAGGCACCAAGGCCATCGCCCAGAGCGTGGCCGAGAGCTGCAAGAAGGGCTGCTTCGCCGACGAGGGTGGTGGCGACAGCGTGGCTGCCGTCAAGCAGATGGGCATTGCCGACCAGATGAGCTACGTCTCCACTGGTGGCGGCGCCATGCTCGAATACCTCGAAGGCAAAGTCCTCCCCGGCATCAAAGCCATCCAAGACTAATCGGTGGCCCACTTCCTGCCGATAACACTTGACGAGGTAAAACGCCTCGGTTGGGATATGGTCGATATAGTGCTCGTCACTGGCGATGCCTATATCGACCATCCTTCTTTCGGCACCGCCGTCATAGGGCGTACGCTGGAGGCGGCGGGCTACCGTGTGGCCATCATCCCGCAGCCCAACTGGCGTGACGACCTCCGTGACTTCCGCAAGTTCGGCCGTCCGAGACTCTTCTTCGGTGTCACCAGCGGCGCCATGGACTCCATGGTCAACCACTACACCGCCGCCCGCCGATTGCGCCACGACGACGCCTATACCCCCGGCGGCCAGGCCGGCTTCCGGCCCGACCGCGCCACCTATGTCTATGCGCGTATCCTCAAGCAGCTCTACCCCGACACGCCGGTCATCATGGCCGGCATCGAGGCCAGCATGCGGCGTCTGGCGCACTACGACTACTGGGACGACCGTCTCTTCCCAAGCATATTGATAGACACCCCTGCCGACCTCCTCAACTACGGCATGGGGGAGAAGACCACCCTCAAGATAGCCCGCCTCCTCGCCGAAGGCAAAGGTATCGAGGCCTGCTACAGCTTGCCGCAGGTGGCCTATGTGACCCGTACTGTAGAGCCGTTTCATGAAACGGCTCTCCGCCTCCACTCCTTCGAGGAATGCCTCAAGAGCAAGCGCGCCGAAGCCGAGAACTACCACATCATCGACCTTGAGAGCAATAAGATAGAGGCCGCCACCCTTATCCAGCAACACGGCGACCGCTATGTAGTCGTCAACCCGCCCGAGCCCCCCATGACCACCGACGAAATCGACGCCTCGTTCGATCTGCCATACACACGACTGCCACACCCCAAGTACAAGAAGCGCGGCGCCATACCCGCCTTCGACATGATTCGCTGGAGCGTCAACACCCACCGCGGCTGCTTCGGCGGCTGCTCCTTCTGCACCATCAGTGCCCATCAGGGCAAGCAGATAGCCTCGCGCAGCGAAGAGAGCATACTCCGCGAAGTCGACGCCATCACCGCCGACCCCGAATTCCACGGCGTCCTCAGCGACCTCGGCGGCCCTTCGGCCAACATGTGGCGCATGCGTGGCCGCAACCAAGACTTCTGTCGCAAGTGCAGCCGCTACAGCTGCTCTATGCCCACCTTGTGCAAGAACCTCGACAGCGACCACCAGCCCATGATTTCACTGCTCAAAAAGGTCGCCGCACACCCCAAGGTGAAGCACCTCTACGTCGGCAGCGGTATCCGTTGCGACCTCTTTACCGAGGAAAACAGCGGCTGGCAATACTTCCGTCAAGTGGTAGTCAACCACACCTCGGGCCGCCTAAAGGTAGCACCCGAGCACACCTCCGACCACGTCCTCGCCCTCATGCGCAAGCCCTCTTTCAGCCTCTTCCGCGAGACCAAGCGCCGCTTCGACGAGATATGCCGCCAAGCAGGCTTGCGTTACCAGCTCATCCCTTACTTCATCAGCTCTCACCCCGGCTGCCGCCTTGAGGACATGGCGCAGCTCGCGGTAGACATGAATCAGATGGGCTACCGCCTCGAGCAGATACAGGACTTCACGCCCACGCCCATGACCATCGCCACCGAGATGTACTACACCGGCATCGACCCAACCACCCTCAAGCCCGTCTATGTGGCCACCACCCCCGCCGACAAGGCCGACCAGCGCCGCATGTTCTTCTTCTACAAGCCCGAACTGCGTGCCGACATCGCCGCCTCGCTCCGTCGCAACGGCCTCTCGTCTTATGCTACCAAACTCTTTGGTAACAATCAGTTACAACAAAGGTCTTTCAGAAAGCGCTGATTTCCAGCGTCTCTTCGTACCCTCTCCGTACCCGGTCCGTACCCGCTCCGACTGTTCACCGGTTGTTTAACGGTTTTTAGTCGGAGGGGATACGGAGGGGAGTCGGAGAGGGTACGGAGCGGAATTTGACAAAAAAATACCGGCATATTGTTTTTTTTCGTAATTTTGCACCGTTAAACACTATCCGGCGATGCTGAAGAGATGCTCGATATTGAGGGCTATGCTGACTGCAATGCTGATACTGTGCGGATTGCAGGTGTTCGGCCAGCACGATGTCACTGTGCTCCAAGGGCGTGTGACCTGCGGCGGCAGTGCTGTGCCTTACGCCACGCTGCAGCTCAAGGGCACCTCGGTCGGCGTAGCCTGCAACGACGATGGCGAGTACAGGCTGAAAGTGCCGGCAGGGCATGAGAAGGACACGGTGGTGGTGCGCTCGGTGGGCTATGTGGCGGTGAAGCTCACTGTGGCACAGCTCCTTGCCAAGGGCGATGTGAGGCTGCGGGAGCAGAGTGTGTCGCTGCGCGAGGTGAAGGTGGAGAGCTACCGCACGCCGCAGCACCTGCTGGAGGCTGCCAAGAAGCGCTTTGCCGAGAACTACTGTCAGCAGACGGCTTGGAGCACATTCTTCTACCGCGACTGGCGCGCCGTGGACGGCGAGCTGTACCTCTTCGACGAGGCCGTGATGAGTGTGCGCCGCGCGGGCTACGGGAGCAATGCCAACAAGGAAGCCTACCGCTTCGACAGCGACCGGCGCGAGTTGAAGTCGAACTACAAGAGTGTGTTGCGCCATCGCATGGTGGTGCACGACCGCGTGCTGCTCGACGACAAGGTTGGCGACCCTCAGGGAGAGGACGAGTTGCTGCAGTATGCCGACAACGAAGAGTTCTACGACCCGGTGGCGACGCCGAGGGCCAGCTTTGCGCTGTCGCACAGTACCCTGGCGATGCACAAGTTCGAGCCCATACAGGAGTTTCTGGATGGCGACGACGTCTACTACCTGCTGCGCAGCGTTGGGCCTGGACGTATGGCCAAGATCAAGGTGCGCTACACCTACACGGTGCGGAAGAGCGACCTGGCCATTGTGGCCATCACGGCTGCGGTGGACAGCGCCAACGTGGAGGCGGGCAGTGACTCGTGGATCAACATCAAGTACGACCGCATGGCACTGACCACCGACAGCTCGTCGTGGCGCTACGATGTGCGCGACGGGCGCTATACGCTGACGCACTACTACAACGAGCGGCGCGTGGTGCTGGGCTACGGCGACCGGTTCCGCTTCAGCGGCGACCAGGAGTGGCGCCAGTGTGTGGACTGGACGCTGACGGACTTCACCACCACCGAGCCCACGGTGCATGGCGACACCATCTACGTGCGGCAGCAGACGCTGGCGGAGGCCTTCGGCGCGAGCGACTACGACGGCGACTACTGGGGACGCTACAACAGTGTGCCCGTGGACATGCTGCCCCTGCGCATGCTGCGCGAGAAACTGATGAAAATCAAGAATAAAACAAAACAATAGCGGCTATGAAAACGAAAATGTTTCTTTTGGCGGCGGCCTTTCTGCTCGCGGTGCAGGGAGCCGGTGCCCAGCAGGAGGCGGCGGAGGTGGACAGCGTGATGTTGGCGGGCAAGGTGGTTAACCACCACAGCCACCGCATATACCGCAACTGCTACATGCGTTTTGTGCAGGAGGGGCGCACGGTGGCCGAGACCGTGACCGACACGGCAGGCGAGTTCGTGGTGGCGGCGCTGCCCGTGGGCAGGGTGGAGCTGCATGTGAAGCTGAAGGGACTGCTGTTCCATCAGGCCGACCTCGACCTGCATGAGAACGCATACCTCACAGTGGCGGTGGATACTATCAAGCTCATCACCCTGAAGGCGATCACCGTGGTGGCTACCAAGCACATGCTCGGCAGCCTGCAGATTACATCGCGGTACGACCGGCGCCTGTGGGGCTTCACGGCAGGCTACCGCGACGCCAACGCCAATGTGGCGATGCCGCCTGACGCACATGGCAATTCGGATGCAGGGGAAGGCGAAGGCATTGAGGGCACTGGTTCGGACAAAGACAAGGTGCTTGGCACGCCGCTGTTCGACCCACGGATGCCGTGGCGGCTAAAAATTGCCTTAACAACAGGCAGGCTTGGAACAATGTTGCGTACGCCGCCGATATGGGAATTGGTACCAGACCGCATTGTCAAGGCTAACAATACACAATCCGACACTATTGTGTCGAAATAGGAGGTAACAGATGGTTGCGAGAGAATAGTCTCTCAGAAAGCGAAAGTAAGGCCTGCCGAAGCCGGGCCGACGTTGAGGCAGAGGCTCCATTCGGGCTGCATGTCCCTATTGTCGGGCATGAGTTCGGCGTGTCTTGGGTTGCTTCTGGCGGGACCTTTGCGGCGGGTACGGTGTGGGGCGTTGCTTTTGCCGCGGGAATAGCCACCACCACCACCGTTGGACGTCAACAGCACGATGCCGGTGCCTACCAGAACGGCACCTGTCGCGGTGCCCACTATACCTACGGTCTTGATGACTTTGCCTGCATTGTCTACTTTTTGCAGAGTGGGGTCCTGCTGAGTATTCTCCATGTTGGCTGCCATTTCGGCTGCCGTGGAGGGATCCATGTTGGCTGCCATGTCGGCATTCATGGCGGCTTGCATGTTGGCTACATTATTGGTGGTGTTGGAGAAGATGCCCCCAAACAGCCATAGGTATGCACCGGTCAACATGATGACGCCACCCGAAACGACGCAGGCGATACCCCAGCCTTTTGCCGAGGCGTATTGCTGGGTGTTGAACTGATTGCCGGTGGCGAAATCAGTGGCAGGCATGGGAAGCGAGTATATGCTGTTGATGGTTGTCTGTGGTTGCTCGGTGAGGCTCGTTTGGAAGGAGTTGTCGGTTTTGAAAGCGTAGGACAGCTCCTGGGCTTTCATTCCGGTGCAGAAAAGCATTGTGACCGCAATAAATAAGAGTGTTTTTTTCATGTTTTATGTTTGTTTGCTGTGATTCAATTTCGGTGCAAAATTACTTCTTTTTCCCGAGATGGCAAAATCTTTTTGAATTCAATTGATAATCTCGTCGAGCTCAAGCCAACGCATCTCCTTCTCGTCGAGCAGGGTTATCACTTCGCCGATGCGTGTGGAGGCGGTGTCAATTGAGAATTGAGAATTGAGAGTTGAGAATTTGTCGGGGTCGGCGAGCATCGTCTCCAGTTCGGCCTTTTCTGTAGTTAGTGCCGTTATCTCGGCGGTGAGCGCTTCGTATTCCTTCTGCTCCTTGTAGGTGGCTTTGCGCTTGTCGCTCTTGCTGCGCTCGTACTTGGGCTTCTCGGTGCGCTGCTGCAGGCTGCTCTCGCGCTGTTGGGCGGCTTTCTGCATGCGGTAGACGGTGTAGTTGCTGTGGTAGTCGCGAATCTTGCCGTTACCCTCAAACACAAGCAGGTGGTCGACTATATGGTCCATGAATGAGCGGTCGTGGGAGACGATGATGAGGCAGCCCTTGTAGGTCTGGAGAAACTGTTCGAGTATCTGCAGGGTGTAGATGTCGAGGTCGTTGGTGGGCTCGTCGAGGATGAGGAAGTTGGGGTTGGCCATGAGCACCTGCAGCAGGTAGAGGCGGCGTTTCTCGCCACCGCTGAGGTTGCCGAAGTAGTTGTACTGCGTGGTACCGTCGAAGCCAAAGTAGGTGAGGAACTGGTGGGCCGACATGCTCTTGCCGTTGTCGAGCTCTATCTCTTCGGCTATGTCCTTGACAAGGTCTATCACGCGACGGTCGGCCGGGGCACTCATGCCCGCCTGGGTGTAGTAGCCGAACTGTATGGTCTGGCCGACGACGACGCGGCCGCTGGTGGGCTTCAGTTGCTCGGTGATGATGTTGAGGAATGTGCTCTTGCCCACGCCGTTTGGGCCGACGATGCCTATCTTCTCGCCGCGCTTGAAGACGTAGGAATAGTCGTCGATGAGGTCGCGATAGCAGATATTGTACAGTTCCAGTATCTTGCCGCCGATGCGCTCGGTCTTGACAGTCAGTTGCGGGCGGCTGTCGTCGAAGCGTGTGTGCGCTTTTGCCTCAAGCTCATAGAAGGCGTCGATGCGGGCCTGTGCTTTGGTGCCGCGGGCCTGAGGCATACGGCGCATCCATTCGAGCTCGGTGCGGTAAAGGCTGCGTGCCTTAGCCACCTCGGCGCGCTCGTTGGCCTCGCGCTCGGCTTTCTTCTCCAGATAGTAGTCGTAGCGGCCTTTGTAATGGTATAGGCGCGAATTGTCGAGCTCGTAAATGTTGTCGCACACATTGTCGAGAAAGTAGCGGTCGTGGGTCACCATTAGTATGGCGAGGCGCTGGCGCGAGAGGAACTCCTCCAACCACTCGATCATGTCTATGTCCAGGTGGTTGGTGGGCTCGTCGAGGATGAGCAGGTTGCAGTCGTCCATGAGCAGGCGGCAGAGCGCCACCTTCTTCTGTTCGCCGCCGCTGAGGGTGTCCATCTGGCGGTCGAGCAGCGTGTCGACGCGCATGCGCGAGAGTATCTCCTCCATGCGCTGCTCAAAGGTCCACTCGTCCTCGGTCTCGGGGCGTTGCACGTTGTAGACGAAGTCGCGCACCAGCTGCTTGGGGTATGCTTCGGGGCTTTGTGGCAGATAGGCCAGCTTAAGGTCGCTGCGGAAAGTTATCTTGCCTGCATCTTGCAAGGTGTTGTAGCCCTTCTGGCCCGCGGCTGTCATGATGATATTGAGCAGTGTCGACTTGCCGTAGCCATTGCGCGCTATCAGGGCCGACTTCTGTCCGGCATTGATGCCGAAAGAGATGTCCTCGAAGAGCAGCTTGTCTCCGAAGCTCTTGGTGAGGTTTTCTACAGTGAGAAGTGCGTCAGCCATCAACTACTTTTTAGTCAGTTTCTGGTATTCTTTGCGTGCTTTCTTCATCAGTTTCATGAAGCGTTTGTCAGCATGCAGACGAGCTACGGCGGCGCTGGCACAGAGGCGGCCGGCGTCGACGTCGCTCTGCCAGTGGTAGCCGGCGATGACGCGGCTCTGGCCATACATGTAGCCTCGGGCGAGGATGGTGTCGGCCTTGTCTGGTGCCAGTTCAGTAAGCAGTAGTGCGGCGCTCCAGCCGAGGATGGTGTGGCCGGAAGGGTAGGAACCGTTGGTGCGGAGCCAGGCTTCGTCGGAGGGGTAGATGGTGGGCTCGTCAAAGAAAACATAAGGGCGTGTGCGCATGTAGCGGTTCTTGGGTAGTTTGCCGGCCTGGTCTGTTGTGAGGAGGCCAATGGTGAGCATACGGTAGATAGCAGGTGAGTTCTGCTCCGATATTTCTATGCCAAGCACACCGCTGTATATTTTGCAGATGTTGTCGATACTCCAGATAGCATCATTCACGGCTATGGCCAGCCGCACACTGTCTTTGCGTTGCTCCTTGCCCCAGCGGTATTGGGCCTTGTCGTATTGGAAGGCGTCGCTGGTGTTGTCTGGTGGTGCCGGCAGGAAGTATACGGCGTTGGGCATCTGCGTCGAGTCGAGCAAGGGCTTCTGCGCCAAGCCTATCAGCGGCATGAGTGCTATTAGAATGAGAGTCTTTTTCATTGATTGAGGAGGTTGTCGGTATGTTCTTTTGCTTTCTGGTTTATCTCGGGTGTGAGGTATTTGTTGAGAGTGTGGAGTGCCGCTATGAGGGCAGTGAGGTCATCTGTGAAGCCAAGGGCTGGTATGAAGTCTGGCATGACGTCGACGGGCAAGATGAGATAGCCCAGTGCACCGATGATGAGCGTTTTGGCTTTCGCTGGCACGTCCTTTGCCTGCAACAGGAAGTAGAGCTGCAGGGCAGGGTAGAGCACCTTGCGCCCTACGTTTGCGGCGATGTGGCGAATCTTCTTCCAGAAACCGTCCTCGTCGTAGTGACGTTCAAACCGTGGAGCGTTATCAACAGAGAATCGTTCCATGGTATACTATTATCGCAGCGCCTCCATGATGGCAGCGGCAGCCTTGCGGCCGGCGCCCATGGCGAGGATGACCGTGGCAGCACCGCTGACGGCGTCGCCACCGGCGAAGATAAGCTTGCGGCTGGTCTGACCGTTCTCGTCGGCCTTGATGCCGCCCCACGTCTCGCATTCGAGGCCGGGGGTGCTGGTGCGTATGAGGGGGTTGGGACTGGTGCCAAGGGCGGCGACGATGGTGTCGGCCTCTACGTCGCACTCGCTGCCCTCTATGGGGCTGAACTTGCGGCGACCCTTCTCGTCGGGAGCACCCATCTCCATCTTGATGCAGCGCAGCGCACGCACAGTGCCGTCATCGTTGCCGAGAATCTCCATCGGTGCGGTCTGGAACATGAACTGCACGCCCTCCTCCATGGCATGGTGAACCTCCTCGCGGCGTGCCGGCATGTCCATCTCGCCGCGGCGGTATACCACCGTCACCTCGCTGCCGAGGCGCAGGGCTGTGCGCGCGGCATCCATAGCCACATTGCCGCCACCCACCACTATCACCTTCTTGCCAAGGTATATCGGCGTGTCGTACTGTTCATCGTATCCGTGCATGAGGTTGGTGCGCGTGAGCAGCTCGTTGGCGCTGATTACGCCGATCAGGGTCTCGCCTGGTATGCCCATGAACTTGGGCAGGCCTGCGCCAGAGGCTATGTAGACGGCGTCATATTCCATGTCCTCGAAGAGCTGGTCTATCGTTATGCTCTTGCCGATGATGACGTTGGTGCGTATCTCGACGCCCAGGCGGCGCAGGTTCTCTATCTCGGGCTCCACCACACGCTGTTTGGGCAGGCGGAACTCCGGTATGCCGTAGACGAGCACGCCGCCGGCATGGTGCAGGGCTTCGAAGACGGTGACCTGGAAGCCGTGCTTGGCCAGGTCGCCGGCACACGTCAGGCCGCTGGGGCCGGAGCCGATGACCGCCACCTTGCGACCGGCAGGGTAGCAGGGGCTCTGCGGTTTCGACTGTGCGCGGTGGTTGTCGGCCACGAAGCGCTCCAGCGCGCCGATGGCTATTGGCTCGCCCTTCACACCCATGACGCAGCTGCCCTCGCACTGCGTCTCCTGCGGGCACACGCGGCCGCATACCGCCGGCAGGGCCGAGTCGTGGCTGATGGTGATATAGGCTTGGTTGAAGTTCTCCTCCTTTATGTTCTGAATGAAGAGCGGTATGTTGATGCCCACGGGGCAGGCCTCGACGCAGCGCGGTTTCTTGCATTGCAGGCAGCGGTTGGCTTCAGCGAGGGCCTGGTGCTCTGTGAAGCCAAAAGAGACCTCGTCGAAGTTCTTGGCGCGCACCTTGGGGTCTTGTTCGCGTGGCTTCTGGCGCTTCTTGGCCTCGGCCATAGCGCTCTCCACAGCCGGTGCCAGGTTGCACTTGTGTCCGCTCTCGGCGGTGGCTATGCGGTAGCGGCGGGCGTCGGGGGTCTTCAACTTGCGCGCGGCCTCGTCGAAGTCCACCAGGTGGCCGTCGAACTCGGGACCGTCGACGCAGCAAAACTTCACCTCGTCGCCAACCCTCACGCGGCAGGCGCCGCACATGCCCGTGCCGTCCACCATCATGCAGTTGAGGCTGACGATGGTCGTCAGGTCGTACTTCTTGGTGGTGAGGCTGACGAACTTCATCATCGGCAGCGGCCCGATGGCCACACAGTGGCTGTAGTCCGCGCCCTTTGTGCAGAGTTCGTCCACCTTGGCGGTCACCAAGCCCTGCTCGCCGTATGTGCCGTCGTCGGTCATGATATGCAGGTTGTGGCACACTGCGCGCAGCTCGTCCTCATAGAACAGCAGGTCCTTGGAGCGTGCGCCTATGATGACGTCGGTCGGGATGCCGTTGCGGAAGGCCCACTTCACCTGCGGGAACACCGGTGCGATGCCTACGCCTCCGGCCACGAAGAGCAGCCTCTTCAGCTCGCCCTTCTCGTGTTTCTCTATCAGCTCGCTCGGCCGCCCAAGCGGGCCCACGATGGTATAGAGGTCGTCGCCCTCGTTCATGGCGGCCAGCTGGCGTGTGGTCTCGCCGACTACCTGGAACACTATCACCACCGACTGGCGCTGGTAGACGATGTCGCTGATGGTGAGCGGTATGCGCTCGCCGTTCTCGTGGGGGATGACTATTACGAACTGGCCCGGCTTGCCGCTGAGCGATATCCATGGAGCGTGAATCTCCATGCGGTAAATCTCGTGGCTGTTGAGCAGCCTCTTGCTGATAATCTCGTACATGGTGTTTTATTCTGCGAAATACTTGTAGAACAGGGGTATGGTCTCGATGCCCTTGAAGAACTGCTGCAGGGGGTAGTTCTCGTTGGGTGCGTGGATGTCGTCGCTGGCCAGGCCGAAGCCCATCAGGATGCTCTTCAGGCCCAGTATCTTCTCGAAGCCAGCCACGATGGGGATGCTTCCGCCGCTGCGCGTAGGTATCGGGCGCTTGCCGAAGGTGTCGGTCATGGCGCGCTCGGCAGCCTTGTAGGCTTTGAGCTCAAGCGGGCTGACGTATGCGGCGCCGCCGTGGCAGGGCGTCACCTTCACGGTCACGTAGTCGGGCGCCACGCTCTCGAAATACTCCTGGAACAGCTTGCTGATCTTCTCGAAGTCCTGGTTGGCAACCAGACGCGTGCTTATCTTGGCGTAGGCCTTGCTGGGCAGCACGGTCTTCGTGCCCTCGCCGGTGTGGCCGCCCCAGATGCCGCACACATCGAGGCAGGGGCGTATACCCGTGCGCTCCTTGGTGGTGTAGCCTTTCTCGCCCTTCAGCGCACGCACGCCGAGGTCCTTCATGTACTGCTTCTCGTCGAACGGGGCCTGGGCCATCAGCGCGCGCTCCTCGTCGCTGAGCACCAGCACATCGTCGTAGAAGCCGGGAATGGTGATGTGGCCGTTTTCGTCGTGCAGGTCGGCAATCATCTTGCAGAGCACGTTGATGGGGTTGGCCACAGCGCCGCCGAAGATGCCGCTGTGCAGGTCGTGGTTGGCGCCGGTGACCTCCACCTCCCAGTAGCAGAGGCCGCGCAGGCCGCTGGTGATCGAGGGCACGTCGGGGGCAATCATCGAGGTGTCGCTCACCAGTATGACGTCGGCTTTCAGCAGCTCCTTGTTCTTCTCGCAGAAGCCGTAGAGCGAGCCGGAGCCAATCTCCTCCTCGCCCTCGAGCATGAACTTCACGTTGCATGGCAGGTTGCCGGTCTTCACCATGTATTCAAAGGCCTTGGCGTGCATGAAGCTCTGGCCCTTGTCGTCGTCGGCGCCGCGGGCCCAGATGAAGCCGTCCTTGACCACGGGCTCGAACGGCGAGGTGCGCCATAGCTCGAGCGGTGCCACGGGCATCACGTCGTAGTGGCCGTAGACCAGCACGGTGGGCTTGCTGGGGTCGACGGTCTTCTCGCCGTAGACCACGGGGTTGCCGTCGGTGGGCATCACCTCGGCGCGGTCGGCACCGGCCTCGAGCAACAACTCGCGCCAACGCTCGGCGCAGCGCACCATGTCGGGCTTGTGCTCCTGCTCGGAGCTGATGGAGGGAATGCGGATGAGGGAGAAGAGCTCCTCGAGGAAGCGGTCCTTGTTCTGTTCGATGTATTGTTTCATATTCAGTATGTTTTTGTTTATTCGTCCGAAATTTAGAAAATGCAAATATACGCATAATATTTGATATATACAATAAAAAAGTGCACCCCCACCGTATCCGCTCCGTCCCCTCTCCGTCTTTTCCACGGTTGTTCTACCATTGTTTAACGATATAAACCGTAGAACAACCGGTAAACAACCGTAGAACAGTCGGAGCGGATACGGAGGGACTTCGGCTTGGCGTAGGGTCAATGTGGGCAAAAATGAAGCAGAATGATTAAAAATATTTTTGTAGGATACAAAAAAATATGTATCTTTGTACGTTTGAATTTCGTGTCAAACTCGATAAATTATTTAATAATCAAAAAAATAACCAATCATTATGCAGAAAAAAGGCAACAAGTACGGTACCCACCGCGTCATCGAGCCCAAAGGCGTGCTGCCCCAGCCCGCTAACAAGCTTGACAACAACATGGATGAGATTTGGGACAATGAGATTCTTATCGACGTCCAGACCCTGAACATCGACAGCGCTTCGTTCACGGACATCCACAACTACGCCAAGCAGCAGGCCGGCGAAGGCGCCAGCCAGGAGAAGATTATGGAAGAGGTGAAGAAGGAGATGTTCCTCAACGTCGAGCTGCAGGGTAAGCACCGCAACCGTCGCACCGGTTCCGGCGGTATGCTCCTCGGCAAGGTGGAGAAAATCGGCGACGCCCTGAAGGGCAAGATTGACCTCAAGGAGGGCGACCGCATCGCCACCCTCGTCTCGCTGAGCCTCACTCCGCTCCGCATCGATGAGATTCTGGAGATCCGTCCCGAGGTCGACCAGGTCGCCATCAAGGGTAAGGCTATCCTCTTCGCGAGCGGTATCTCTGCCACGATCCCGACCG
>JAEEGL012487036.1_pt1 | contig 37744 bp, 32 predicted proteins | sample 9134231 | NCBI WGS metagenome assembly JAEEGL01 (sample SAMN16246548, study PRJNA631951) | gut metagenome | biome: gut microbiome; feature: rumen; material: fiber-attached | host: Bos | place: Iran: Karaj | collected 2018-10 | reverse complement strand
GGCATATACCTGCTTTTCATATGTATGGGCATTCGGCTCGGCAAACTTATTGATATCGATCACGTTGTTGTTGACCAGTGCATAATAAACATCGTCTATGGGAATCATCATCTTGGAAGATTTGACTTCACTGTTATTGTATTCCTTCATGTTTATTATTTTGGTCACAAGTATTCCGGCAAGCTTCTGCTCGAGCATATTATAGACAGCCTTCTGAAGATCCGAATCTATAGAAAGATACACATCCTGACCGGCAACAGGATCCTCATGGGAATCTGTTTCAAGTATCTTTCCGACGTTATCTGTAAATACAACATCACGTCCTTTTTTACCCTGGAGATAGTCCTCCATTGTCTTCTCAATTCCGGCTTTACCTACAATATCCGTCATATCATATTCATGGGTGGTCGATGCAGACAGCTCTTCAAGATCCTCTGTGGATGCATTTCCTACATATCCTATAATATGAGCAAAATATTGCGTATCGTTGTATCGCCTCAGCATATTCTCCGCAATGCTGACACCCTGAAGCTCATTTGAACACTCCAAGATCGCCGCAACTGTTTCCGGACTTACCTGGGATGCGATAACTGTGGACAGATATTTCTGATAGCTGTTCGTGCTCATCGCATAACGGACTGTGATTATCTTAAGGATCTCCTCTTCCGAGTATCCCTGCATGGGCAAGAATTCATCTTCCCCCTCCTCATTTTTACGTATGGTGCCTATCTGATATCTTTCCTTGGAACACAGATAACGTATCACATCAATAGCCGTGGAATTACGTTCCTCTTCAGTCAGTTCATCAAGCTTGGCATGACCGTAAACATCTGCGAGAAAACGAAGCAGTCTGGTATCGGAAACAACATACTCATAATGTCCGAACCTGTTTATTACGATCTTGAAGTCGTTGTTTACCTCATCACCGCAGCTCTCGATTATATTCACCGTTCTGATTATCGTATCGTTAAGAAGAAGATTTTTATCCGAGGTCGCCTCATAATTGTCTTCTATGGTGACGGAATAGGCCAGCTCGTTGTATGCAAGAAGATTACCGTTACGGTCGTATATATTACCGCGGGCACCGGGAAGTGATATTTCCTTCTTAATGGTCAGAGTGAAGTTGTTAAGATAATCCTCACCGTTTATGATCTGAAGAACAAAGAGCTTCTGTACAAGTACAAAAAACAAAGCTCCTATAATTATAGTGAGCAGAAAAAGTCGAGAAAATATAACGTTTTTGATCCATTCCTTAATATCCGCAAGCAAGCCTAGCTTCTCCCGATTTCATATTCCTCAAGACGTTCGTTGATAAACAGAATCCCTTTATAAAGAATAAATGTTATCAATACGGTATATACTATGTCCGGTATCATAATGTGTATAAAATAGTACCCAAGATGCATCCTGCCTCTTAACAGATACAGAAAGATGTAGCAGATAAAACAGTACAAAAGCTCGCTGCTTCCTATCATTATCATTGGCAGCTTAATATCCTCCGGATAGAAAATACTTCTGAAAAATCCGTTAAGATAACCTATTGTCATATAAACAAGAGCAAAAAAGCCAAGGATGTTCATGAAAAAAACATCCACCAGCAGACCGGCAACAAAACCGACAAACATCCCTTCTCTTTTTCCTCTCATCAGCCCAAAGGCCGAAGTTATTATCATAAGTATATTGGGAACTATACCGGCTATCGTAAATGCACTGAACAGAGTGGATTGAAGAAGATATCCGGTTATTATCATAAGAAAGACAACTATTCTTCTTAACATATTAATCCATCGTCTCCTTAAGCTCGGTTACGACAAGTACCGTACCAAGCTTCTTGAAATCCACAACCGGGGTTATATATCCTGATTTGGTGAGATTGTTTGCATCCGTCTCTATCTCGGAAATATAACCGACCGATATACCCGGAAGATATTTGTTGCTGATCGCGGAGGTGACTACCTGATCTCCCTTTATCACCTTGTTTTCTTCATCAATAAGCTGTGAGAAACGGATATAACCTTCATCCATCAGTTCCAGGTCCCCACTCACAACCAGTGTATCCGATGTGGACATTACCATTCCGCTCAGATTACTCGTATCGTCTATTATGGAGCGTACACTGGCCCAGTTGGGTCCTACCTTTGTTACTATTCCCACAAGACCGGTACCGGCCATTACGTTCATATCAGTCTTAATGCCGTCGTTACTGCCCTTGTCAATAACAAAATTGGAATACCAGTTACCGGTATCCTTCCCGATCACCCTTGCACCGACCTTATCATAATCGGTATACTGCTCATCAAGAAGAAAAAGACTTCGAAGCTCCGCAAGCTCATACTTGTCCCTGGTCAGGTCGTTTATCTGTATGGTAAGTTCATCGACCTTTTCCTTTAATTCCCTGTTTTCCTCATTTAGTTCATTGATCTTTCGGATATTCTCGGACCTGCCGGTAAGCCAACCTCCCGCAGAGGCTATCCCCTTTTGAAACGGTACTATAATATAACCGGCCACCGTTTCAACGGGTCCGGTTACGAAATCCGTGGTAAATGAAATAAGCATCATGCCTACACACAGAATTGACAATATTAAAAAAATATATTTAGAAGGGATAGAAATCTTATTTCTTCCGTATCCTTTTCTTGCCATTATATCCTCTTAGCGAACTCAATACTCAACATCCTGCATTGTACTTACAACGGAACGGAGGCTCTCTGTCTTGATTATCTGTGACAGGCCGTATGCAACGCTCTCCTCACCGTTCACGGAAAAATTAACCTTAAGTCCGGTACTCTTTGCAATAAGCTCATGAAGATCTCCTATCCCGGCCGAGCCGCCTGTCAAAAAGATGCCCTTTCTGTAAATATCGGCACCGAGCTCAGGGGGCGTACGTTCAAGGATAACACGTACACTGTCGATTATTGTCTCAAAGTTCTCACTCATGGCCTTCTCGATAAGATTTACGGGGATACTTCTTTCAACGGGCAGTCCCGTTACGATATCCCTGCCGTATACAACGGCATCCTCCTTATTCTCCTCAAGCTTGGGGAGTGCGATCTTAACCTTTTCCGCCGTCTTGATCCCTACAAGCAGATTGTATTCCTTACGTATGATGTTTCTTATGCTTTCATCAAACTTCTTTCCGCCTATCTTAATAAGCCTGCTGAGCACAATTCCACCCATTGACAGTATGGATATTTCCGTGGTTTCATAGCCTATATTAACGACAAGTATCCCCTGTGAGTTGACAACATCCACATCCAGTCCCACACCGTCCGCGATCGCTTTCTCAACAATATAGATATTTCGCGCCTTAACGTTTGATTCCTTTACAAGGTCATAGAAGGCTCTTTTTTCCACGCCTGTTATGTCAGTCGGAACGGAAATGTAGTAATCTGCACTTCTTATATTGTTGTTCATCGCATCATTAATGAAATTGCGCAGGAGGATCTGCATATGGTTAATGTCAGCGATCACGCCGTTTATAACCGGAAAAGAAACACTTATATTCTGCGGAGCCTTCTCATACATCTCAAATGCATGGTCTCCGTATGCGAACAGATTCTTCTTGTTCATTATCTTCTGTATCGCAATGATATTCTTCTGTGAAGTGATGGTTTCATTGAAACCGTTGTAAATCTTTATATTGTAAGTACCAAGATCTATGCCAAATGCGCTTGTCGACAAATCCAACCTCCTGATCACGGACTAAATTACACCCTGCTCCAACAGGCTTATATAACGTCCGTCCCCGATAATAATATGATCAATTAATCCTATATCCATCAAACTGCCTGCACTTGAAAGCTTTCGTGTGATACTGATATCTTCATTGCTCGGTGTCGGATCGCCACTCGGATGATTGTGCAGCATTATAAGTCCGACCGCCTTATGTTCAAGTGCCTTTATAAATATATCCCGTACTGAAACAAGGGCTTTATTTACTGTTCCGTTTGAAATGACCTCATCACATATAATACGCTGTGCCCCATCCGAATAAACGATCCTTATCTGTTCATATTCAAGATGACGCATCGTCTCCATATACATTGCCGCAACTGTTGCCGGTTCATCAAGCTTAACACGTTCCCTGTATTGCGCTCCGGAAAGCCTGCGGGCAATTTCCGCAACACATTTAAGTGTTATTGCCTTCACTTCACCCACACCGTCAATATCCTTCATATCCTGTATGCTCAGCCTGAAAAGATTCAGCAGCGAAGAAGATCCGTCAGCACATGTCAAGAGTTCTCTTGCAACATCAATACCTGTCCTGCCTTTACATCCGGTCTTTACAATAATTGCAAGAAGTTCGGAATCCGACAAAGCTCCCGCTCCGTATTTCATGAACCGCTCATAAGGACGGTCATCCGCGGGCATTTCCTTAAGTGTTAAATGTTTTATATCCATAAATCCCCTTTTACGGGGAATATGAAGACCGACCGGGTCCTGTTTAACCGAATATTTATATTTTAAACTTATGTCCCGAAATGTCAAGATATATTGAATACATAAGGCTTGACAAGTCCGTCGTTTTTCAGTTGCTGAACGGCACGCATTATACCGTATTTGACATGAGGGAAAGTAAGTCCCCCCTGAAAATACACATTATAAGGCTCTTTTATCGGTCCGTCCGCGCTCAGTTCGATCGAAGACCCCGAAACAAACGCACCTGCAGCCATTATCACATCCGAATCATATCCGGGCATCGCCCATGGCTCCGGGGTTACAAAGCTGTCAACCGGTGCTGCTGCCTGTATGCCCTTACAGAATGATATGACTCCCTCGGCACTTCCAAGTGTAACCGCCTGGATTATATCATGTCTTTCGGTTTCAGGTTCCGGATACACTGAAAACCCGATCCCCTTCAGCATGTTTGCTGCGAAGATGGCTCCCTTCAGCGCCGAGCTTACCACAGTCGGGGCAAGAAACAGTCCCTGATAAAAGCTCTGGATAACGTTTAATGACGCGCCCACCTCTTTGCCGAGTCCCGGAGACGTCAGCCTGTAGGCAGCCTTCTCAATACATTCCCTTGTACCTGCTATATAACCGCCTACCGGTGCAAGACCGCCTCCCGGGTTCTTTATAAGGGAGCCTACTATCATGTCTGCACCTCCCTGTGAAGGCTCGGTCCTTTCCACGAATTCACCGTAGCAGTTATCGACCATGCATATGACATCCTTCTTTATTCCTTTTATAAAGGATATGAGCTCGCATATTTCTCCGACCGAAAGCGTAGGTCTTGTCTGATATCCCTTGGATCTCTGTATCGTAACCATTCTGGTACGTTCATTTATCGCATTTCTTATTCCGTCATAATCAAAACTGCCATCTTCCTTAAGATCCACCTGCCTGTAACTTACTCCGTATTCCTTAAGCGATCCGCAGGAGGGCCTTATGCCTATAACCTCCTCGAGCGTATCATAGGGCTTACCTACAGGCGAAAGCAGTTCATCACCCGGACGAAGATTTGAGGACAGAGCCACGTTCAGGGCATGAGTTCCACACGTGATCTGCGGACGCACCAGCGCATCCTCCGTTTTAAATATATGAGCATACACCCTTTCAAGAGTATCTCTTCCGATATCATTGTAACCGTATCCCGTCGACATTGAAAAACATGCCTCGGAAACCCGGCACTCTCTTAAGGCGTCAAGTACCTTCAGCTGATTGAATTCGGCTGTTTCGTCTATCCTGTCAAATCTGTCCTTTAATCCGGCCAGCTTGGCACACGAATACTCATACACATCATCATCTATATCCAACTGTCTGTATAATTCGTTTATCTCCAAATCCTTACCTCTTTCTGATTGTTTCTTTTAACTATTCAGAACAGGCTCAAAATACTTCGTATTTTTCGCTGTTTTGGATTCATCCAATACATAAATTTATAAAATATGCTGTTTACATGCAAGCATGACACATCATATTTTAAAATTTATGTGCTGTTCTGAATAGTTACCATATTCAGAACAGGCTCAAAATACTTCATTATGAATTCAAGTATCTTCTCATCATCATAATCAAATTCGTCCTTGTTTATCATGATCACATCACGCTCACGCCTGAACCATGTAAGCTGTCTCTTGGCGAAATGTCTTGTATCGCGTTTTATTGTATCTATCGCATTTTCCAGGGTTATATTACCTTCAAGATAATCTATTATCTCTTTGTATCCCAGTCCCTGCATCGACACCATTGAGCCGTCACATCCGATCTCAAGAAGCTGCTTTACTTCATTTACAAGGCCTGCCCTGATCATATCATCAACACGTCTGTTGATACGCTCATACAGAAGATCCCGCGGCCGGTTCAGAACAAAATATCTGAAATCATACGGAGATTCCCGTTTCCTTTCCTCCTCGTTATGTTCGGAGATCTTCTTACCTGTTTCATGAAAGAATTCAAGAGCCCTTGTAACCCTTTTAATGTCATTGGCATGAATATATCCTGCCGCACCGGGATCACATTTTTTCAACTCATCATGCAGATATCCGTTCCCCTTCTCTTTTGCAAGCCGGAACAGTTCCTCTCTGTACGGAGTCTGTGCATTATCCGTAAAATCAATATCATACAGAAGCGCCTGTATATAAAAGCCCGTACCACCCACTATTATGGGTATCCTGTCACGCGACAGGATCTCCTGTATTGCCCTTAAGGCCTCCTCCTTGAACCTTGAAACGTTGTAGTCTTCCGTAGGCTCAAGCACATCGATCAGATGATGAGGTATCCCCTGCATCATTTCTTTTGTGATCTTGGCTGTCCCTATATCCATATGCCGGTATACCTGCATGCTGTCAGCCGATATTATTTCACCGTCAAGCCTTTTTGCGAGCTTTATGGACAATTCGGTTTTACCGACACCGGTCGGACCCGTTAATATAAGCAGGGGACTTTTATCCATTTCTGCGCATCTCCATATGTCACGATACGTTTAAACATCTTTTCCACCTCATTCTTTGTGAATGATATTATGGTGGGTCTTCCGTGAGGACAGTTGAACGGATTGTCAAGAGTAAGTAATTCATCAATAAGAGCGGCAGCCTCTTCATATGAAATCCTGTTATTGCCTTTGACTGCGCTCTTACATGCCATTGTGGCGATCCTGTGATCGATCGCATCTATGTTTCTTGACTGTTTGTCGTTCATAAGCTCATCCATAAGATCATGGAAGTATTCATCCGCTCTCAGGCCGAACAGTTCTGTAGGTATCTCACGTATGGAATATTCATTACCGCCGAACTGTTCTATCTCGAAACCGACCTTCCTGAAATTATCCGAGTACTTATCCAGTACGGCTTCCTCGCTTTTACTCAGAGTGACGATGATCGGAGGATTCAACATCTGTGAGTGCACTTCACCTTCTGCAAACTGCCTGATAAGACGCTCGTATTTAATCTTTTCATGAGCTGCGTGCTGATCGATTATGTACAGTTTATTGTCCATTTCGACCAGCCAGTAGGTTTCAAACAGCTGGCCTATGATCCTGTGTTTTCGTATTCCCTCTTCACTCAGGAACCCGTGTTCAAACATTGACAGCTGTTCATACTCATTGCCGCCGGAATTATTTCTGTCCTTTTCATCCGCTTCTAAGATCTTTGCTCCGTTTTCTTTTTCAGCATCGTAAGCCTTCGCTTCACTGGATACATTTATATCTGTATCATCCGAAACATTGATGGCTGTAATATCCCTATATGCGGGTACGGTCCTGTATTCTTCGGTATGTTTCGGTCTGTAAGTGCCCTCTTCTTTTACATAGTCGGGAGTTCTTCCCGCATCAATATATCCGGTAGTACCGCCGCCATGATTTTCATATCCGCTGTTATCGGTATTATTATCCTTACGTGAGTCAAAACCGAATATACTCTGTGTCTCAAACGGCTCCGGTCTGGTCCTTTCAGGTGATATCTTTTCCCTTTCGTTATTTCTTTCTTCCTCGTGCATATCGTGGATCAGCTCTTTGTGTGAAAGCACATCTCTTATACCGTCAACAAGAAGATCGTACAGCTGCGCGCCTTCAAGAAAACGTATCTCCTTTTTGGCCGGATGAACATTTACATCAATAAGCTCCGGTGAAATACCGATATAAAGGAAAACAACCGGATATTTATGAAGCATCAGATAGGGCTTATATGCTTCATCCAATGCACGTCTTATAACAGTACTCTGGATATAACGATTGTTTACGTAGTATATCTCGAAGCTCCGGTTTCCTCTTGAAAGCTCCGGTTTACATACATATCCTCTTATTGTAATGTCTCCGTCAGTGATATCTATAGGCAGCAGCCCGTTTACCATATCACGACCGTACAGTCCGTAAATTATGTCCGGTATCTCACCGTTACCGGAGCTCTGCAGCCTGGTATTGCCATTTATTATAAGCTTAAATGCTATTCCCGGATGGGACAGCATTACCTTTTCCATATAATCCGATACGTAGCTTCCCTCTGTCTGGGGCGTCTTTAAAAATTTCCTTCTGGCCGGCGTGTTATAAAATAAGGCTCTTACGATAAATGTAGTTCCCTCGGGTACGCCGACATCATCAAAACTCATTTCACGGGACCCCTCTATACAGTATCTGGTGCCTGTGAATTCATCCTCTGTTTTTGTAAGCAGTTCAACCTTCGATACAGCCGCAATGCTTGACAGAGCCTCACCTCTGAAACCGAGACTTCCGACATTTATAAGGTCTTCTATAGTTCGTATCTTGCTTGTGGCATGTCTTAAAAAGGCTGTCTTAACCTCGCTTTTGGGTATACCGCAGCCATTGTCCGTAACACGTATAAAGGATGTTCCGCCATCCTTTATCTCAACGGTGATCGCAGTGGCATTCGAATCTATCGAATTCTCAACCAGCTCCTTTACGACTGACATCGGACGTTCGACAACCTCACCGGCGGCGATCTTGTCTATGGTATTTTTATCAAGAACAAGTATGTTTCTTTCCATGATCAATCCTTATAACTGCTTCTTGTTTCATTATAGTGAATGAACTTAATCCGTTCAGGCTATCCCTTAATATGTCCACCGGTTTACAAGCTTATTCTGCAGCTTACTCAGGGTGTTCATCGCTTCCATGGGAGTCAGATTATTAATATCCAGTTCCTTGATCTCATTTATGACATCATCATCGGTCACTGTATCAAACAGAGACATCTGATTAAGATCGACCTCATCAAGCCTCTTTACGTTTCTCTTCCGGCTGTCCTTCTTATCTGCTATGCTGCGTACGTTTATGGCAATATCATTGTCGGAAAGCTCATCTACTATTTCCTTTGCACGCTCGATCACTGCATCGGGTACTCCGGCCAGCTTTGCAACCTGTATTCCGTAGCTCTTATCAGCACCACCTCTGACGATCTTTCTTAAGAATACTATATTGTCACCCTGCTCCTTTACCGCTATACAGTAGTTATTGACCGAATTAAGCTTGCCTTCAAGCTCGGTAAGCTCATGATAGTGTGTTGCAAACAGTGTTTTGGAACCAAGGAGCTTGGGATTTGATATGTATTCCACAACAGCCCATGCAATTGACAATCCGTCAAAGGTTGAGGTACCTCGTCCTATCTCATCAAGTATAAGGAGACTGTTCTGGGTTGCATTTCTTAAAATATTCGCAACCTCAGCCATTTCAACCATAAATGTACTCTGTCCGCTTGCAAGATCATCAGAAGCCCCGACACGCGTGAATATCCTGTCCACTATTCCGATATTTGCTTTGGATGCGGGCACAAAAGAACCTATCTGCGCCATAAGTACTATTAGCGCCGTCTGCCTCATGTAGGTGGATTTGCCGGCCATATTCGGACCGGTTATTATTGATATACGGTTATCCTTATTGTCAAGATGAGTATCGTTGGTAATAAACATATCCGAGCTCAACATCTTCTCAACAACCGGATGACGCCCTTTTTCTATGTCAATGATACCCTTTTCATTTATCTTCGGCCTGCAGTACTGGTTTTTCTCCGCAACATATGCAAAGGAGGCAAGTGCATCAAGGCTTGCTATCACGCCGGCACTCTGTTGTATTCTTTCAATATTCCCGGACAGTGTGTCCCTGATCTCGCAGAACAGATCATACTCAAGAGAAAAAAGCTTTTCTTCTGAATTCAGGATGGTATCTTCCAGCTCTTTCAATTCATCAGTAGTATATCTTTCCGCATTGGTCAGTGTCTGTTTTCTTATATAATCATCCGGAACAAGCTCTTTGAAGGAGTTGGTCACTTCAAAATAGTATCCGAAAACCCTGTTATATTTTATTTTGAGATTCTTGATCCCGGTTCGTTCCCTGTCCCTGGCCTCAAGATCCGCAAGCCAGCTCTTTCCTTCCCGTTTCGCATTTCTTAATGAATCAACGGTCTCATTGTATCCTTCCCGTATGATCCCGCCTTCTTTTATCTGAATAGGAGGTTCATCTGATATTGAAGCCCCTATAAGTTCATGCAGATCCTCAAGAGTATCAAGATCCTCATACAGCTTCTTAAGAACATCCGACTTAAAATCAGCCAACTGCTGTTTTATCGGCTTCAGCATTTCAAGAGAAGACCCAAGTGCAATAAGATCTCTCGGATTCGCTGACTTATATACCACGCGGCTCATCAGACGTTCAAGATCATATACGGGATTCAGATACTCACGTATTTCTTCTCTTGTTATGGCATTGTTCAGCAGCTCACTTACCGCATCAAGACGGTCGTTTATAGCCGTTCTGTCAATGAGAGGTCTCTCAATCATCGATCTTAAGGCCCTGCCACCCATTGCCGTTTTGGTCCTGTCCAGGATTCCCAGCAGAGAGCCTCTTTTTTGTTTGTCCCTTATAGTCTCGGTCAGTTCCAGGTTTCTTCTTGTGGCAGAGTCAAGGACCATATACCAGGAAACATCATAGGTTTTTATGGTACGGATCTGCGCAAGTGAATTCTTCTGTGTTTCATGAAGATACTGAAGGAGCGCACCTGAGCTTATGAGCGCACAGTCACGCTGTTCAAGATTAAAGCAGCTTACATTGTTAACGCCGAAATGTTCCTTTATGCTTCGTTCACACAGCTCCTCGTCAAAATACCATGCCTCAACCGGATAAACGGCAACCGAAAGCCTGTATTTAAGCTCATCAATATCCACTCCGGACACGAAAAACGGATCATTGCATATGATCTCGGCAGGTGAATACTTGTATATTTCATCACAAAGCCTGCGTCCGCTGTCTATTTCGGTTGACAGGAATTCACCCGTTGTCACATCACATACCGCGACTCCGAATCTGTCCGCAATATATGAAATGCACATAAGATAGTTGTTCTTTGTTTCTTCCAGGGAATTCATGTCAAGATTGGTTCCCGGAGTGACTATTCTTGTGACTTCCCGCTTCACAAGCCCTTTTGCAAGCTTGGGATCCTCCACCTGCTCGCATATGGCCACCTTATAACCCTTTGATATAAGCCTGTTAAGATAACCCTCCACAGCATGAAAAGGAACTCCGCACATCGGAGCCCTTTCCTCAAGTCCACACTGTTTTCCTGTTAATGTAAGTTCAAGTTCCCTGGATGCAGTTATAGCATCATCAAAGAACATTTCGTAGAAATCACCCAGGCGGTAAAAGAGGATACAATCCTTATACTCCTCCTTTGTCTCAAGGTATTTCTGCATCATTGGTGACAGTTCAGCCATTTTCTACCTCAAAGAACTATTTTTCTTCTGCCTTTTTCATCTGTTCCGCCAACGGTTCACGTACCCTCTGTCTGGTAAGTTCAACAAGTGAAAGGGCTGTTACATCATGGAAGTCGGTCTTCACCGTATCAAGAGCGATCAACTCCCTGAGCTTTTTGATCAGATGCTTAAGATTCTCCTCATCCGCCATATTAATATAATCGATTATGATTATACCACTCAGATTACGGAGTCTTATCTGTCTGCATATCTCTTCCGTTGCTTCAAGATTTGTTTCAAAAAATGTTGTTTCCTTATCCTTTGTCCCGGTTGTTTTTCCGGTATTTACATCTATCGTATTCAGAGCTTCGGTCTGTTCTATATACAAAAAGCCTCCTGATTTAAGCCATACCTTTTTAGCCGTTGCCTCTTCCAGTCCCTTATCTATGGAGTACAGCTTACTCAGCGGAAGAAGCTTACCCGAATACTTTTCAAGTGTTATGTTGGGATTGGAACTCTTAAGTGTTCCGATAACATCGGCTTTCAGGCTTTCATAGATTTCCTCATCATCGGTAATTATCTTCTTAAGTGAGGTTGTATTGGCGTTAAAGCAGTACTTGATCCATTCGTTTTCGGTCTTGTACAGTATGCTTCCGCATGTCCTTTTATCAGCCGAACTCAGAATTTCGTCCATATTTCCCGCCAGTGTGTCAGCCTCGGAAAGAACATCACGAAGGCCTGCGCCTATGCAATTGGTTCTTAAAGTAATACCATATTCAAGATCACTCAAAAATACTCCGTATAATCTTCTGAGTTCCTTGCGTCTCTCATCCGAAAGCTTTTTGGATATTGCAAAATCCTTATTTGCATTGGTAATAACGGTATAGATACCGCTCAGAGAAAGCTCATCTGTAAACACCGGAGCCTTATCCTTATTGCCTCTTTTTTTCAGCTGAAGAGCAACCATTTCACCCGTTCTGTATTTGTTACTCTTAAGGAAGCCGGTCTTTCCGTCACCGTAATTTATGAAACAAGCACCAATATTGGGAACCTGTTCCTTGATCTCGCATACATATATATTACCGATCGTATCTTCATCCTTTTTGAAGAGCTGATATTCCAGCGGTCTGTCCCCGTCCGTACTCATAAACAGTATCGAGTCATTGTACCTTGTGATTATAATGTTCTGTTCATTCATTGGATGCTCCCTCCTATTTCATCAAGACTTGTTAGTACATCATTTATCATTGTGTATATTTCTTTTCTTCTTATCAGCAGAGCAAATTCATTTAATTCTCTGTTCTCACTCTCAAAGACGGCTCCGACAACCAGCTCAGGCTTTATATTAAGCATACTTCCGCATGAAAGACACATCTTAATACATTCGTCATCACCGCCAAAAGAATAAACTCCGGGTTTTATGTCAACTATCGTCTCACTCTTCTTCGTTTTTTTCAGAACCGGTATTGTATCCTTTTCATAAAGATCCTCAAGCTTCTTCATAAACGGAAAATCAGGTGCATATCCCTGTCTGAAGCGCACCTCATAATCGGCTGCTCTGATACTGGCCATCGCATTATCCGCATTTTCCGGCAGCTCTTTAAACGAAAGTATCCTTACTCCTTCCACATTGTTATCGTTCATTCTCCGGATAGCGGTTTCAGATGATATCCGTTCTGTTATTTCAATGTCAACATACTCCGCATCACTTTCAACTCCTATCCCCAGAGGCATTGCGAACGACATTACCTGATGCGGACTCATTCCCGTCGTATAAGCTATGGGAATATCGGATCTTCTTAACAGCTTTTGGAAATAACGCATTATGTCAAGATGCCCTATGAACTTCATGGTTCCTTCCTTGGCGAATTTGATCCTAACCTTCATAGCATACACCTCCGCCAAAGACCCTTGCTCCGCATCCCGAGCATCCGGCCCGGCAGTTTTGAGTAACCTTTTCGTTTAACGCATTGTCCCATTCTCTTTTTAAAAATTCCCTGCTCACACCGACATCTATCATGTCCCACGGAAGAAGTTCATCTGTCGAACGTTCCCTGGATGTATAGAAAGCAACATCAATACCGCAGGCATCAAAGGCATCAAGCCATGGCTCTTCCCTGAAGGTTTCGGTCCATGCATCAAACAGGCAGCCTCTTTTGTAGGCTTCAACCAGTACCTTTGAAAGACGTCTGTCACCTCTTGCAAACACTCCTTCAAGAACACTCACATCAGCCTCATGGTAGTTGTATTTAATACTTTTGCTGTTTAACTGTTCATGCATACAGTCATTCACAAAGTGAGCTTTATCAAGAAACTGCTGTTTGGTATTCATCGATGCCCACTGAAAGGGTGTAAACGGTTTGGGTACAAAGAATGAAGTAGATGATATGATCTGTACCCTTCCCTTCCTCTCGCTCTTGGGGATCAGTTCATAGTAAAGCTTCGCTATCTCGTTGGAAAGCTCGGCAATCCCGCGCATATCCTCTTCCGTTTCGGTGGGAAGCCCAAGCATAAAATACAGCTTAACCCTTGTCCATCCGCCCAGGAAAGCCTGTGTTGCACCCTCCATAATGTCATCAACGGTGAGTCCCTTATTAATGACGTTCCTCAGTCTCTGCGAGCCGGCTTCGGGAGCAAATGTAAGCGAACTCTTACGGATATCCTGGATCTTACTCATAACATCCAGAGAAAATGCATCTATCCTTAACGACGGCAGGGAAATGTTAAGTTTCTTTTTATCTGCATGATCCACAAGAAAGTTAACGAGCTCCTCCAGCCCTGAATAATCACTTGAACTCAGGGAACTCAGCGATATTTCCTCATGTCCCGTATTATCAAGCATTTCAACCGCATAGGATTTCAACAGTTCCACATCCCTTTCCCTTACGGGACGATATATCATGCCTGCCTGGCAGAAACGACAGCCTCTTATACAGCCGCGCTGTATTTCCAGGGTCACCCTGTCCTGCGTGACCTTGATGAAAGGGACAACAGGTTTCACCGGATAATATGTATCCGACATATTCATTTCTATTTCCTTACGGATGGTCCTCGGGACATCGGGATACACAGGTTCAAATGAATTGAGTATTCCGTCATCATCATACCCTGCCTCATACAGGCAGGGAACATACATTCCGCTTATGTGTGAAACGTTACGAAGGAACTCCCTTCTGCTCATACCGCTCTTTTTATACTTCCTGTACAGGTCGATAAGCTTCCTGTACGCGGTCTCCCCTTCACCTATATAGAATATATCAAAGAAATCCGCAAGTGGCTCAGGATTGTAGGCACACGGGCCTCCGCCTATAACTATCGGATGTTCCTCTGTCCTGTCCGCGGCCATCAGCGGGATATGTGAAAGGTCAAGTATCTGCAGCACATTTGTATAACACATTTCGTACTGCAGGGTAATACCCAGAAAATCAAACATGTAAACCGGATCCTGGGACTCGAGGGCAAAAAGAGGTATATTTCTCTCTTTCATGATCCTGTGAAGATCAACCCACGGAGAATATACACGTTCGCACCATACATCATCAAAAGTGTTGAACATGGAGTAAAGTATCTGTATTCCCAGATGCGACATACCGATCTCGTAAACATCGGGAAAACACATGGCAAATCTTACATCAACCATGTTCTTATCCTTGTAAACACTGTTTACTTCGTTACCTGTATATCTGGCAGGCTTCTCTATAGTAAGTAAAATCTCTTCGCTTAAAGCGGTCTTAATCATATATGCTCCGTTTGCTCATTCCCGTTAACGGTTAGCCAGTTCCTTGGTGATATCTGTCCAGTCAAGCCCGCATTCCGCCATCAGTACCATAACATGATACAGGAAATCGGCTATCTCATATTTAACCTCTTCCTTATCGGGATTTTTGGCTGCAATAACTATTTCCGTTGCTTCCTCGCCGACCTTTTTGAGTATCTTGTCGATACCCTTGTCAAAGAGATAATTGGTATACGAACCTTCCTTGGGATTGTTTTTTCTGTCAATTATTACTTTATATACATCCTCGAATACGGTCAACGGATTAACTGCCTTCTGATCAACATGAACGATATCATTAAAGAAACAGGAATAGCTTCCCGTATGACAGGCGTTCCCTATCTGGGCCACCTTTGCAAGTATTGTATCCATATCGCAGTCGGCTGTGAGCGATTTAACATACTGATAATGACCCGATGTATCGCCCTTTACCCACAGTTCATTTCTGCTTCTTGAATAATATGTCATTATGCCGGTTTCAATAGTTTTATTGTAGGCTTCCTCATTCATATAAGCAACCATCAGTACTTCATTTGTCTTATAATCCTGAACCACAACGGTAATATGACCGTCCGAATTGGTTTTAAAATCATCAAATCTGTACGGACTCTTAAAAATACAGGTATCGATCCCCCTGTCATTCAGCCGGTTTTTAACTGCACGAAGCCCCTGAGTGTTATCATTGGCAAATCGTCCGGAAATGCCTATAACACAGTCATTTCCGAGTATTTGTACAGCCTGGTCCTCGTCACAGCTTCCTGTTATGGGAATTAACTTAAGCCCCTTATAGGAATCGGCAACATTATCATTAAGTAATAACACTCCGTAGGTGTATTCCCTTATAAGATCGATAGATTCAAGTACCTGCTCAAGCGCATCGGCACAGACAAATATCTTATCCTTTGAGAAACGCTTGCTGACCTCTTCTATAAGATCTATATTGTCCTGTTTCGCAAGATTAAGAGCGGCATAACGGCAGCCTGCGTAAAGTATCTTCTTTACATCCTCGCTCCTCTTGATATTACCGGCACCGATGACCGGTATATCCACACTTCTGTTTATTTCCCTCATGATATGAAGGGCTTCATCATGGGATGAGTCATCATATGACTGATCGAAGATTATGAGCATATCTGCTCCGAGATTGCAGCATTTCATAGCATAACCGACAGGATCGTCGCTTATCTTTGTTTCGTCGCTAAAGTCTTCATAAAGCCTGCCGTCCTTAAGATACAGGCAGGGAATGATCATCTTTTGTGCCATTAGAGTGTTCCTTTCGTAGACAACACATCACTGATGCGTTCATCATAGCTTACAGCCATATCAAGTGCCTTGGCAAATGATTTAAACATTGCTTCCGCAATATGATGCGAATTGGTCCCGGATATGACCTTTATATGCAGATTCATCATAGCCGAATAACTTACCGCATAGAAGAACTCCCGTATAAGCTCCGTATCAAGATATCCGATCTTTTCGGTATCAAATGCGGCCTCATAAGAAAAATACGGTCTTCCGCACAGATCGATCGCACAGAGTACAAGTGCATCATCCATCGGAAGTATCATATATCCGTATCGTTTGATCCCCTTCTTGGAGCCGACAGCCTTGCGTATCGCATTACCGAGAACTATACCTGTATCCTCAACACTGTGGTGTCCGTCCACATGAAGATCGCCCGATACATTAAGCTTAAGATCGAACAGACCGTGCTTGGTAAAGCCTTCCAGCATGTGATCGAAAAAGCCGATCCCTGTTTCGATCTCAGCATCGCCTTTCCCGTCCAGATTAAGCTCAAGGCTTATCTGGGTTTCCTTAGTATCTCTCTTAACCTTTCCTATTCTTTGTTCACTCATATATATATCTCCGTCTGTTTACTTTTGATACGACAAATTAAATATGTGTCAGCCCAAATCATCAAACCTTACCTTTATCGAATTGGCATGTGCTGTAAGACCCTCTGATATCGCAAATGACATTATATCATCGGCCGCTTCCCTGAGCGCATCACACGAGTACGATATTATACTTGACTTCTTTATAAATGCATCAACCGAAAGGGGCGAAAAGAATTTAGCCGTTCCGTTTGTCGGTAATACATGATTGGGTCCCGCATAATAATCCCCGAGTGGCTCGGATGAATACTCACCGATAAAGATCGCTCCTGCGTTACGTATCTTGGTCATAACATTGAAGGCATCTTTCGTAAGTATCTCGAGATGCTCCGAGGCTATCTCGTTTGCGGTCCTGCAGGCTTCATCGATGTCATCGGCTATCAGTATATATCCGTAGTTTTCAAGAGACTTAAGTATGATCTCACTTCGTTCAAGTTCGGCGGTAAATCCGTCTATCTCGGCATTTACCTTATCTGCCAGCTCTCTTGATGTCGTGATAAGGATCGAGGATGCAAGCTGGTCATGCTCTGCCTGTGAAAGGAGATCGGCAGCTACATACCTTGGATTGGCAGTTTCATCGGCAATCACAAGTATCTCGCTGGGGCCCGCTATACTGTCTATGCTGACATGGCCGAATACTGCCTTCTTGGCCAATGCCACGAAGATGTTGCCGGGTCCTACGATCTTATCAACCTTCGGTATTATATCTGTTCCGAATGCAAGGGCAGCTATTGCCTGCGCCCCGCCAACCTTATATATTTCATCCACTCCGGCTATGTGCGCGGCTACAAGCGTCGCGGCAGTGACCTTACCGTCCGCACCGGCCGGCGTTACCATGACTATTCTGTCTACTCCCGCTACCGATGCCGGTATTATGTTCATAAGTGTGGAGGAAGGATATGCTGCCTTTCCGCCCGGTACGTATACTCCTACTTTTTCAATGGGAGTAATCTTCTGTCCCAGAATGGAACCGTCTTCCTTAGTATCGATCCAGCTGTTCTGCTTCTGCTTCTCATGATATGCTCTTATATTTGCGGCAGCTCTTTCCATAACTCCGATAAGTTCTTTGTCATAACCGTTTACAGCCTCGTCGATCTCTTCCTTTGTTACTTTTATGCTTTCAGAGTCAAGGCTGCATTTATCAAACTTCAGTGTGAGCCTGAACAGGGCTTCATCTCCGTTTTCCCTTACATCATTGATTATTTCCTTAACAGTCTCCTCATATTCGGTATACTGTGAAGGGCTTCTTTTTAAAAGATCCTTCACTATATTTCTTCGTGTTTCTTCCGTAAGCTTTACGATCCTCATAGTTTCTCCTTTATATCTCTGATGATCCTGTTTATCCTTTCGGCTTCCATCTTCATGCTGACCTGGTTGACGATCATCCTTGCCGACAGGGGGCACACTTCCTCAAGTACCTTGAGTCCGTTTTCTTTAAGTGTTGAACCCGTTTCGACAATATCCACTATTACCTCCGACAAGCCGACAATGGGTGCCAGTTCGATGGACCCGTTCAGCTTTATTATGTCAACCGTCTGATGCTTCCTGTTGTAGAAATAATCCTTGGCTATATGCGGATATTTGGTGGCAACCCTGATCATTTCATGGTGCTTAAGAAGCTCTGCCGATGATTCGGGTCCGCACACGCACATACGGCATTTACCGAAGCCGAGATCCAGAACCTCATAACACTTCCTGTCCTCTTCAAGGATCGTATCCTTTCCCACCACACCTATATCCGCGGCACCGTATTCAACATAAGTCGGAACATCCGGTCCCTTTGCCAGAAAGAACTTAAGCTTAAGTTCTTCATTTACAAATATCAGCTTCCTTGTGGATTTATCCATCATTTCCTCACAGGTTATTCCGATCTCCTCAAGCAGCTTAAGTGTTTTATCGGCAAGCCTTCCCTTGCCCAGCGCAAACGTAATATAATTCATAATGCCCCTTTATCTGTCAGACCATTTTGGTCTTTATCTTAAATCCATTATCTTTAATCTGCGGTTTTCTGCGTAGGTGCCTATATCCCTTCCGCCCAGTGTTTCCTCGCTCATAAGGACGACCGTACCGTTTCCTTTCCTGAGCCTGTCAGCCTCCTCATAGGCCCCGGGATATGAGCTCTCATCATATATTATCAGGAAGCTCTCTCTCCCTGTTTCCTCAGCCGTTATCTTCTGTCTGTTAAGCACTGACATAAGCTGGTCAAGCTGGATACAGAAGCCCACGGCGGGAGCTTCTTTTCCGAACTCGCTGAGCAGATTGTCATAACGACCACCTTTTATTATAGCATCTCCGCTCCCGTATGTGTATGCTCTGAAAATGATGCCGGTATAATAATTGTACTTGCTGAGCATACCAAGATCGAAGGAAACATACTTCTCACAGCCGTTTATCCTAAGACGGTCGTATATAGCCTCCAAACGGCTGATGGCGGCACGCGAACGCTCATTGGTAACATAGCTTGAAGCCTCGTTAAGAACATCGATACCTCCGAAAAGCAAAGGCATACGTCCGAATATCTCCTTTACATTATCCTTAAGCTCAAGTGAATCCAGTATATCAAGTGTTCCGAAATGGTTCTTGTCATTTATCATTTCGCGCAGCATCAGCTCATTGTCTTCATCTATACCATGCTCGGCACACAGGCCCTTAAAGAACTCAAGGTTGCCTATACTGATCTGAAAATCATTCAGACCCGCAAGCTTAAGCGCCTCTGTTGTCATAAGAATAACTTCGACATCGGCATCAACACTTCCGTCATTTATGAGCTCGGCACCTATCTCCGTACTTTCCTTAAGCCTTCCCTGATAATCCGAAGCATTGTTAAATGTGCTGCCTGTATAACAGAAACGTATAGGAAGCGTTTCCTCTGCAAAATACTTGGCGGCCGCCCTTGCGATCGACGGAGTGAAATCGGGACGCAGGGCAAGAGTATTCCCTTCCTTGTCAAAGAACTTATACAGCTCCTTTGACGGTATTGTTCCTATGTTACCGGAAAAAATATCGAAAAATTCAAAGCTCGGTGTCTGTATATCCTCATAACCGTATCTGTTGATAAGGTCATTCAGCCTCCTCTGTATGAGCAGCTTATGCCTGAATTCATCTCCGTAGATATCCCGTACGCCCTCGGGAGTGTGGATCAGTTTTTTCTGCATTGTTAATCCGTCCTTACTTTAGTGTGATAACGTGGTAATGAATTACCACGAAATTATATTAAAATACCTGTCCCGTGTCAAGTCCTAATCTCTTTCCTGCAGATCCTTATTCAAAAGATCGAAATAAGGCACCATGACACCATGCTTGTGTTTTATAATATATGCTTCGTCCAATTCCTCATACCTAAAGCTCTTCCTTCCTCCCTCCAACATGCGGTTCCAGAATTCCATCAGCTTCGAAAGCTTCAGATAATAAAATATATCCAAAGAAGAAAAATACACAAGGAAAAAGGCTATGCCTCCCTGTTCTTCGAATTCATTCATGAACGCAACCTGATGCTCATGTATATTGGCAAGTGCAAACGTTTCTTTTGCACATTCCTTTGCATCGAAACACACCGGTATACCCTGTACGACTCCGATATAATCGACGGTACTTTTCTGATCGAAATACGCAAGTGTTATCTGTTTATTTGCCTTATCGATATTGATCGGAGTTATCGGTGTGGGTATCTTCTGTATTAATCCCAGCCTGTTATCCCTGTATTTGTCATTTGTTCTGTTTATAAGATCCTCAAGAGTAGACCCTCTGAGGCCCCTGCTGTTCCATGTGGGCATGATCTAAGGTCTCCTTATTCTATGATGAGTCAATGTTCAAAAACGTACTTTGGATATGGCAAATCTCACTCCGCATCGTATTTAAGTCCAAGACGATCACACATATTTATGAACTCCGGCGGTAACGGAGCCTTAAAGACTGTACCTGCCACTTCTTTAAGCACGCCTTCGGCATCCTCCGGTATTACAAGCTTATATGCATGAAGAAGCTGCGAAGTCCCTTGTAATACATCATGATATTTCCTGTTCAGAACCTTATCTCCGTACTTGTTATCACCAAGAAGCGGATGTCCGATGGAAGCCATTTGTGCTCTTATCTGGTGTGACCGGCCTGTGATCAATTCCACTTCAAGAAGTGTATTGTCATTATTATATACAAGAGGTCTGTACGCCGTTTCTATCTGCCTGCCTTCGCCTCCGTTCTTTTCATCGATCACAACGGAATTGGTTTTTTCATCCTTTATCAGAAAACCTTTCTTTGAGCCTTCCTTCTTTATGGCTCCCTTTACGATACATAAATAGTATTTATGTATTGTTCTTTGATAAAGTGCTTCATTTATTGTTCTGGCAGCAGCATAATTACAGGCAAATATAACGATCCCGGATGTATTACGGTCAAGTCTGTTACAAACCGAAGGCTTGAACATAAGCAGAGATTCACTGCTTAAAAGACCCTTATCCATAAGATATCCAATGCACAGTTCATTTAAAGAAAAGTCATCCTTTCCTGCCTTTTGAGAAAGAAGTCCGGATGGCTTGTTTAATATCATAAAATTGTCATCTTCGTAAATGATGAGCTTTTCTGTTTCATATTTCTTTGCCGGCAGGCTGTAGCCCTGTATCTCTTCCGATACCCTTTTCGATGACAGCCTGTTAAATGTATCCTCGGAAAAATATATCTTTATAACATCGCCGCTCTTAAGTCTTTCACTACCCGAAGCTCTGGCATCATTTAAGGTGATGTTTTTTTTCCTTAACATCCTGTAGATAAAACCGGAACCGGAATTATTCAGTATCTTCAGAAGCTGTTTATCAAGCCTTACTCCCTGCTCATCCTTTGATATCACGAATTCCCTCATTTGTTCTGACTCCCATGATTTGATGTTTCTCTGCTTTTATGCGGCTATATACTTTTCATCAGATCAGAGTATTACGGCTCTCAGGGTATTCAGCATCGGACTTTCGGATACATCCTCCGACTTCAGATTTGAGTTGATTTCATTGATACGCCTTATAAATGCATCCGGATCATCATAGAGCTTAACCGTACACTCCCTGAAGCCGTCGTTCTTAAGAACATTTAAAAGATGTTCCTTTAAGCCCTTCATATCCTTTTCATGATCGCCTTTCCCGGAAGGCTTACCCAGATAGCATACCGTCACCGTATTGCTTCTGCACGTCAGAACATCCACGAAATATGTTTTCTCATATGTTGTGAAAGGGGCCTCATAGATTGCCGGAATATCCTTTATCGCCGAAGAATAGTAATCGAATATTTCTGTTTTTAAAGATTTAAACCGCATGAACATAATAAGATTTACCATGCTTTTGCTTGCCGGAAGAATACTGAGTATGGCTATTATTGTCCATATGTTTTTTGTGGTATGTGTCGTGTAATATCCGAACAGATAAATACCTATCGCACAAATATAGAGAACCAGCGTAATGAGCATAACTCTCTTACGCTGGTAATTCACATAACCCCATTCACCTTTGTTTTTTTTCATAAAAAGTTCACGCCCTATATATCATTTGCCCAGCAGCCTGAGCTCCTCTTCGTTCAGCCTGCGGAATTCACCGGGCTTTAATGCTTCATCCAGCTTAACGCCTCCTACCGACAGACGTTTAAGATAGACTACCCTGGCACCATATCTGTAAAACATTCGTTTGATCTGATGGAAACGTCCCTCGGTTATGGTCAGTTCATAAGCATGACCTTCATAACCGTCAATAAGAGCCGAAGGCTTAAGAACCGCCGGAAGGCATATTTCATCATCACCGATATCAATACCCCTTTCAAATTCGTCAGCCGCATTGTCGGGAAGGCTTATGTCAGCAACAACATAATAAGTCTTCTCAACATGCTTCCCCGGTGATATAAGATCATGACACAGCTGACCATCATTTGTGATAAGAAGAAGACCTTCAGTATCCTTGTCAAGACGTCCCACCGGAAACAGTCCGGTTGTTTTCACATCCTTAAGATATCCTATAACAGTATCACTGAGCTTGTCCTTTACCGCACTTACACATCCCGCGGGTTTATAAAGCATATAGTACGAATATCTGCTGTAGGAAAGTTCATTACCATCCAAAGTCACCCCGGCATCTTCACTTATCTTGAAACCGGGAACAGTTACAACTTCACCATCAACAGTGACTCTTCCGGCCTTAATTGCCGGTACTGCCTGCTTGCGGCTCAAAACACCGCACTCTGAAACATATCTGTCAAGCCTTATCAACTCACTCATCAATACATTTCTCCAATATTTTTAACAACAGCCGCCATGTACGCTCTGTCGAGCTTATACTGAGCTTCTCCTTGGGTGTATGAATATCCTCTATCTGAGGTCCGAAGGAAACAATATCGATCCCCTTGACCTTATCAAATATAATACCGCATTCAAGACCCGCATGAATGGAAGTGATCTTCGGATGACGGTCATACAATTCCATATAGCAGGAGCTCACCAGATCTCTCAGCCTTGAGCGTTCCCTGTATTCCCATGCCGGATAATCCGATTCAACGACAAATTCCCCGCCGATAGTCTCTGTAAGATACTGGATCTTATCACTCAAAGCGCGTTTCTCCGAGGAAATTGAACTTCTTATACTGATTATAACCTCGAAATATGCTTCTCTTAACCGGACTATCCCTGCATTTGAAGATGTCTGGACCACGCTCTGGGCCTCGGGACACATCTTTTCAATTCCGTCGGGAATGGTCATAAGAAGAAAGATGACCCGTTCCTGCGTCTTGGGACTGAGTACACTTGTACTTATCGTTCCCCTGCATTCACTGTATATGGTGATATTATTTTCGATCTTTCTGTATTCGCTTATAATATTCAGCTCAAACTCAGTGATAAGATCCTCAAATCTTGTCGAGTCCTTTTCATCTATGAGTACGGATGCCTTGGCTTCTCTTGGTATGGCATTATCCTGCAGACCGCCTTTAAGATAATAAAGCTCGTAATTGATCTTTCCTCTTAAATGATGGAGAAGCCTTCCCATGAGAAGATTGGCATTTCCGCGATATTTATCTATCTCGGAACCGCTGTGACCTCCCAGCAGACCGCATATGACAATATCGTACGCAAGGCCGCTGCTCTCATGATATCTCACGGGCAGCATACATTTAACCTTTCTCCCGCCTGCGGAACTGGCCAGAACCTCGCCTTCCGTTTCATTGTCAATATTGATCATTCTTTTGGACTTGATAACGGAGCAGTCAAATGATGACATACCGCTCATACCCGTTTCTTCATCGGCTGTAAACAGACATTCCAGAGCCGGATGCCTGATGCTGTCATCATCAAGGATCGCGAGCATGTAGGCCACGGCAATACCGTCATCCCCGCCAAGCGTTGTGCCCTTTGCATACACGTAATCATCCATAACTGCAAGCTTAAGCGGATCCTTCGCAAAATCAAACCTTGCATCCGAATCCATGTTCTTTTCACAGACCATATCAAGATGACCCTGCAGCAATAACGGAGCACTGTCTTCACAGCCTTCGGTTGCCGGTTTACTTATGAATACATTGTTAAATTCATCATGAATATATTGAAGATTTCTGTCTTTGGCAAACGAAACACAGTAAGCTGCTATTGCGTCCAGGTTTCCCGATCCATGCGGGATCGCACAGATTTCTTCAAAAAAACGAAATACATTTTTCGGCTCTATATCCTTTAATAAACTCATATGATGCACTTCCAAAATAAACAGAATAGTTACATTATTTGTAACTATTCAGAACAGCACATATATTTTAAAACATGGCACGTCATGCTCGCATGTAAGGGACATGTTTTACAAATATATGTATTGGATGAATCCAAAACAGCGAAAAATACGAAGTATTTTGAGCCTGTTCTGAATAGTTACCATTATTTATTATTCAGCATATCAAGACTTATACCGCCTGTTTTAGACAGCTTAGACTTATTTGATGTTCCCTCAATCGATGCGATCTCTTTTTCAAGCTCCACCTGCGGATACAGGTCCGACCTGTTTTTATCTATTATCGTCTCGCAGTTCTTAAGACGCTCCAGCAATCCCGTGTATTTCGACTGGGCATCACCTATTGCCGTCTTTATTATTCCCTGCAGTTCAGCCAGCATATCATCGGTATATTTCATGGCAGACTGCCGTATGCCGTTCGCATCATTGGTCGCAGTATCGAGTATCTGCTGTGCCTGTGAAACAGCCTGCTGTACAACCTCGTTTGCCTGTGCATATGCCTGCTGCATGATCTCATGCTCATTTACCATATGATCAGTGTGTATCTGAGCTTCATTGATCATAGCCTCGGCCTTCTCCTTGGCATCATTTAAGATGGCTTCCTTATTACTTATGATCTTCTGATAGCGCTTGATCTCATCGGGAGTTTTCATCCTGAGTTCCCTTAAAAGCTCTTCAAGATGCTCTTTGTCCACAATGATATTGGCGCCTGAGAAAGCCTGGAACTTGCATCCGCTTATAAAATCCTCGATTTCATCAATTATCTGTTCAATCTTACTGCTCATTTATCCTCTCCTCACTCCTTGTTCCATACTTTTTATATATCATGTCAGCTATGAATGGCGGTACAAACTTACTTATATCGCCGCCAAAGCTGGCCACCTCCTTAACGGTCGATGAGCTGAGATATGCATATTCAAGACTTGTCGTCAGAAAGATAGTATCTACATTTTCACCAAGCTTGCGGTTGGTCTGTGCAAGCTGAAGTTCATATTCAAAGTCCGTGATCGCGCGAAGTCCCCTTATTATAACCCCCGCATCATTTTTCCTGCAGTAATCAACCAGCAGACCGTCGTAGCTTCCGACAGTAACATTGGGCATATCCTTTGTCACTTCTTTAATTATACTAACACGTTCATCAACAGAAAACAACGGAGTTTTACCTTTGTTGTTCAAAACACTGACTTCCAGACAGTCAAATATCTCAGCAGCTCTTTTTATGATATCAATATGTCCGTATGTTACGGGATCAAAGCTTCCGGGGTATACTGCTCTCTTCATATGCGCTCTCCATCTCTCAAACTCTGTATTTTCAGTTCTTCTTAAAACATTTCAAAAACAGGTGACAGTTATTCTTATATTTCTTATATTTGACGATCTCATACGGCAACGAAGAAACATAATCAAAGTCGGTATCATTCGAAGCTTCGATCACTATAAGAGCATCGTCTTTTACAAGTCCCGATGTGCTCAGATATTCAAGCACTGCCTTTTCAAAACCGTTCCCATAGGGCGGATCCATAAAAACAATATCAAATTTATCGTTTCCTTCAAGCCTGTGAAGGGCGGACAGAACGTCCGAAGCCATTATCCTGGCCCTGTCCGTGAAATGTGTCGTATTAAGGTTCTCTTTGATGCATGAAAGCGCATCCTTTCCTCTCTCAACAAATACGGCACGACCGGCACCTCTGCTCAGGGCTTCGATCCCTATGGCTCCGCTTCCGCTGTACAGATCAAGAAAAACAGTATCCGTGTAAATATACGGCATCAGTATATTAAACAGCGTTTCCTTTACCTTGTCCGACGTCGGCCGCGTATCATAACCTGCAGGAGCTTTCAGCTGCAGCCTCCTGGCACTACCCGCTATTACTCTCATCCTACCTCACCATCCGTATATCCTAAGTCCTTACCTTGGTTCCTTTTGCATCACGCTTTGCGAGCTTTAGCTTGTTGAGCTCTATCCTCTTTCCGTTAACATCGATAGTCACTTCAACTCCGTTGGTCAGCGGATAAACATCGGTAACCTCATCATTGCCAACCAGCTTCATGCCGCGGACTCCCGCTGCTCCTTTTTTCTTAAGAGGTATCTCATCAAGCGGAAACTTGAGGAAGTATCCGTCCCTTGTACGAAGTACTATATTACGTTCATCTATTATCGGGAACACGGCTATCACCTCATCGCCTTCGTTAAGCCCCGTTGCCGCTACCGAACGCTTCGTGATATCAAATTCGGTTCCGTATACATGCTTCAGCATTGATTTCTTTGTCGCGAAGCAAAGCTTCTGCATGATTATCTCCTTGAGATCACCGGCGTATACTATGATCTCATTGGCAGAACTGTAATTGCTGACATTGTCGACCGGTATGCCCTTATCCCTGAGCTTTCCGTGCGGAAGATCCACGACCTTGATGCTGTGCAGCATACCCGTATTGGTAAACAGGCAGACACGTCCTGTATTCATTACATGGAATACATACTTATTCTCTTCATCGACCGTTTCTTTGTTCTTCTCGTAAACAGACGTATCTATGGTTCTGGCATATCCGAAACGGTCCATAAGAAATACGACCTCAGTCTCCTCGACCTTTTTCTCTTCAAAAACTACGGCTGCAGCATTTTCTATTGATGTCCTGCGTTCGCGTCCGTACTCCTTCCTGTAACTGTCAAGCTCCTTAACAATGAGCCTGTCCATGGTCTTTGGATTGGTGATTATATCCTTGTATGCCTCAATATTCTTAAGAGTCTCTTCATGCTCCTTGATCAACGCCTCAAGTTCAAGACCTATGAGCTTATACAATCTCATTGAAAGTATTGCTTCAGCCTGTCTGTCTGTAAAGTCAAGCTGCTCCGCCATCTTCCTGCTGATGCGTGACTTAAAGTTAATTCCCTCGGTATTTCCTGATGTAAGACAGGCCTTGGCCATCTTAACATCCTTCGATCCTCTGAGTATCTCTATGATAAGATCTATGATATCGCAGGCCCTTATAAGACCCTCCTGTATCTCCTTCTTGTCAAGTTCCTTATTCAGAAGATTTCTGTACTTCCTTGTCCTTATCTCGCGCTGGAAATTAACATGATGCCTTATTATATCCTTTAATCCGAGTGTTTCCGGCCTTCCGTCAGCAACCGCAAGCATATTGACACCGAAGGTATCCTCAAGCTTTGTTTTCTTAAGGAGCATGTTCTTCAGGTTCTCAACATCGGCATCCTTACGAAGCTCAAGGACAATACGGATCCCCTCCTTGCTGGACTGATTGGAAATATCCACTATGTCATTAGTTTTCTTGGAATCTATCAGAGCCACTATATCCGTGAGGAACTTGCTGATATTCGCTCCTATCATCGTATAGGGGATCTCGGTTATTACAAGCCTGGTCTTGCCGGCCTTGCCCTTTTCATATTCAATCTTGCCGCGGATCTTGATCTTGCCGACACCGGTCTCGTATATTTCAAGCAGCTCATCCTTATTGACAACGATACCGCCGGTTGGGAAATCCGGACCGGGAATATATTCCATCAGTTCCGCAGTCGTTATATCGGGATTCTTAATGTACGCCTTAACTCCTTCCACAACCTCGGCAAGGTTGTGAGGCGGCATATTGGTAGCCATACCTACCGCAATTCCTTCAGTACCGTTTATCAGCAGATTGGGGATCTTGGCCGGAAGGACTGCCGGTTCCTTCTCGGTTTCATCGAAATTGGGGACAAAATCAACAACATCCTTATCAAGATCGGCAAGAATTGTTTCCTGTGTGACCTTCTCGAGCCTTGCTTCGGTGTAACGCATTGCAGCAGCACCGTCGCCTTCGATGGATCCGAAATTACCATGACCGTCAACCAGCGTCATACCCTTCTTGAAGTCCTGCGCCATTACCACAAGCGCATCATAGATCGAACTGTCGCCATGGGGGTGATACTTACCCATTGTATCACCGACGATACGTGCAGACTTCCTGTAAGGTCTGTCGTAACGTATACCAAGTTCATACATATCATACAGGGTACGTCTCTGGACCGGCTTAAGTCCGTCACGTACATCCGGAAGCGCTCTTGAAATAATAACGCTCATGGCATAGTCAATGTATGACTTCCTCATTACCTCCGAGAACTCGGTTTTTATTATCTGTTCGTCTTCTGATATTACTGCCATTTCCACTCCCTGTTTATATATCAAATATCAAGTTCCGCATCACGTGCATGTTTATATATGAAAGCCTTCCTCGGCGGAACTTCATTACCCATAAGCATTTCTGTCGTGTTACTTGCCAGACGCGCATCCTCTATTTCAACCTGCTTAAGCATACGCCTTTGTGGATCCAGCGTTGTCTCCCACAGCTGTTCGGCATCCATTTCACCGAGTCCCTTATAACGCTGAAGCGTGAAATCGGTATGAGACTTGCGATACTCCGACAAAGCCTTGTCATCATACAGGTATTCCTCCTTCCCCTTCCTGGGCATAGCCTTATAAAGGGGCGGCATTGCTATATATACATGTCCTTCATATATAAGCTCCGGCATAAACCTGTAAAACAGTGTCAGGAGAAGAGTCGAAATATGGGCTCCGTCCACATCGGCATCAGCCATGATGATTATCTTATCATATCTGAGCTTGGTGATATCAAAGTCATTTCCGTATCCTTCCGAAAAACCGCAGCCGAATGCATATATCATGGTCTTTATCTCGGCATTGGCCAGTACCTTGTCTATGGTTGCCTTCTCCACATTCAGTATCTTACCCCTGATCGGAAGTATGGCCTGATACATACGGTTTCTCGCAGTCTTTGCCGACCCGCCCGCCGAGTCACCCTCGACTATGAATATCTCACATTTGGAAGCATCCCTGCTCTCGCAGTTGGCCAGCTTGCCGTTGCTGTCAAAGCTGTATTTCTGCTTGGTGAGCATATTGGTCTTGGCCTTTTCCTCGGTCTTTCTTATCTTGGCAGCCTTTTCGGCACATGCGATGACAGCCTTTAAGTCTTCAAGGTTTCTGTCAAAATATCTTACGACTTCATCTCCCGTGACCTTGGCTACTGCCTTGGTTGCGTCCTGATTGTCCAGCTTGGTCTTTGTCTGGCCTTCAAAGCGCGGACTCGGATGCTTTATCGAGACAACCGCAGTCATTCCGTTTCTTATATCGGCACCGGTGAAATTGGCATCCTTCTCCTTAAGGATATTCAGCTCCCTGGCGTAATTGTTCATGACATTGGTGAACATCGTCTTGAAGCCCGTCAGATGGGTTCCGCCCTCCGAATTGTATATGTTGTTACAGAAACCCAGCACATTCTCATGAAAATCATTAACATACTGGAATGCAACCTCAACCTTTATTCCGTCTGCTTCGCCCCTGAAAAATACCGGCTCATGTATTGCTTCTTCATTACGGTTCATGTCACGGACAAAGCCAATGATACCGTCCTCTTCATGAAAGGTCTCAGTCTCGGGAATCTCCTGTCTGTTATCCGTAAATATAATCGTAAGTTCGGGATTGAGATATGCAGTCTCATGCAGGCGGCTCTTTATATCCTCTTCCTTGAACCTGGTTTTCTCAAAAATGGTATCATCCGGAAGGAAATTGATCTTGGTACCCGTAGTACGTGATCTGCCGATCACGGGAAGTAATCCGTCTTCAAGCTCGACCGTGGGAACTCCCCTGCTGTATCTGTCGTGAAAAACCTTGCCCTCACGTCTCACCTCTATATCAAGGTATTCGGAAAGAGCATTTACGACCGATGAACCTACTCCGTGCAGTCCTCCGCTGGTCTTATAAACGGAATCATCGAACTTACCGCCTGCGTGCAGAGTGGTAAAAACCAGTCTTTCGGCGCTCATTCCCTTTTCATGCATACCAACGGGTATTCCCCTGCCGTTATCCTCGATCGTCGCGGACCCGTCTGCTTCAAGAGTAACCTTTATCTCCGAGCAGAACCCGGCAAGGTGCTCATCAACGGAATTGTCTACAATTTCATAAATCAGGTGATTTAGTCCCTTGGTCGTCACGCTACCTATATACATTCCCGGACGCTTGCGGACAGCCTCAAGACCTTCAAGAACTGTGATACTGCTTGCATCATATGTAACTTTATTTGCCATACCTTTACCCCTTATGACATTATTCCTCTTTTGTTCATATATATGTCATTTGCACCAGGCCAAAGACATAAAATGAAACAAATATACTCCCACATCCTCAAAAACATATAACATTATAACATAGTTTTGTTATTTTTCAAGAAAAACACCAATTATTGTACGAACAAATTTTCACACAACAAATTATGGGGTCGGATTATATTAAAATTGTAACTATTCATAACAGGCTCAAAATACTTCGTATTTTTCGCTTTTGGGGATTCATCCAATACAAATATTTATAAAACATGCCTCTTTCATGCTAGCATGAGAGTCATATTTTAAAATATTTGTGCTGTTCTGAATAGTTACATAAAATAAAACCAACTTATTCATTGAAGTTGCGTAATATTTTTGCTATTATTATATATGTACAAAATTGTTTGTCTAAAGGAGAAACATTATGTTTGATCGTATTTTGGCTGATTATCTGGTTAGAAGCGGTAAAATAGGTCCCGAAAGTCTTGAGAAGATATTTGATCTTCAGGCCAGAAAACGCGTACGTCTGGGTATGATCGCCGAGTCTGAAAACCTTATGACTCCGTCACAGGTAGAGGAAATAAACAAGCTGCAGTCGCTTACCGACAAGCGTTTTGGTGACCTTGCGGTTGAAAAGGGTTATCTTACGGACAATCAGGTATCAAGGCTGCTCACGCTTCAGGGGAACGGATTCCTTTCATTTGTACAGTCCGCTGTCGATCTTAAGTTCATTACAATGAACGAGATTGTTGATCTTCTTAATGATTTTCAGCAGGATAACGGATATACCTTGACCGATATGGAGGATTTCAAGAGCTGTGATATAGACAGGATCGTACCTATTTATCTGTATGATCTTCCGCCCTATGCCAAGGAACTTATCGGTGTTGCGATAAGAACTCTTTCAAGGCTTGTTGATTATCATGTTTATCTTGAGCGTCCTTACACAAGTGATAAGCTCATATGCGAGAACCTTTGTTATCAGGCTTCTCACGGTGATTTCAATCTCCTTCTTGCGATTTCGGGAGATACGGATACTTTAATGAAGACCGCTGTCGGTTTCGCAGGTTCCGAATACATAGAAGATATGGATGATGCGCTTGATTCAATATGTGAACTTATCAACTGTATAAACGGTATATTTGCCACAGATATAAGTCACAGGTTTATAAATATTGATATGGTCGCACCTCATTACCATATAGGAAACAATACAGTTAATTCAGAAGATATAATAAATGTTCCTCTCCATGTTTTTGATAAAAGCATTACATTGTCGGTTATTCTTTCAGACAATTTCACGGTCGAGGAATCTTAGTCATACAATATCAATTATTCATGGAGGATGTACCAATGAGTACAATACTTATTGTTGATGATTCGCGCACAATGCGAAAGATGCTCGCCGGTTCTCTCAAGAACGCAGGATTAGAAGTGATCGGAAATGCCGGAAACGGTATTGAAGCTCTTCAGTTCCTCGAAACCAATACACCGGATCTTGTCACACTTGATATAACAATGCCCGAAATGGACGGCATGGAAGCATTGAAGCAAATACGTGAGAAATATCCGGATCAGAAAGTTATCATGGTGAGTGCTGCGGGACAGAAGGATAAGATAATGGAAGCCCTGAAGCTCGGTGCCGTGGATTTCATCCAGAAGCCCTACGATCCAGATGTAGCCATAGAAACCATAAAGAAATTCATCTGAATTTATCAATCAAATACTATTTTATAATGCATGTATATCGGCGACTTCGTTCAGCTTATCGATCCGTTCCCTTATATGTGCATTTTCTTTTTGGGAAAGATCCGGATCATTTTCAAGGATTCCGGATGCATCCTTTGACGCTCTTTCAAGTACGGATGCGTCTGTGAAAACATCTCCCAGCTTAAACTGCATATCTCCGCTCTGCCTTATTCCGAACATATCACCGGGACCTCGTTGCTTGAGATCTTCGGAGGCAATATAAAAGCCGTCATTTGAACGGTTAAGGACAGAAAGCCGGTTCATGCTCTTTTCGCTGTCGCTTGAATTTATAAAAATACAATAGGATTGAGCATCTCCCCTTCCGATGCGTCCTCTGAGCTGATGCAGCTGTGCAAGGCCGAAGCGTTCAGCATTCTCTATCATCATCACTGTGGCATTGGGAACATTTACTCCAACTTCAACCACTGTTGTTGAAACGAGCACATCCACACGCCCTTCCAGATAATCCTTCATCACTTCATCTTTTTTTGCAGGCTTCATCTGGCCATGCAGACATGCTATGCTTATCGATGACGGCAGTAAGCTTCTCAGTTCCTGCGTATATGTCTCAACATCCTTAAGATCCAGCTCCTCATTTTTCTCTACCAAAGGGCAGATAACATAAGCCTGATGTCCATTGGAAACCTCTTTTTGTATGAAATCATATGCTTTATTTCTGTATGATGTTCCGACCACACAGTTCTTAACCGGAAGTCTTCTTGCCGGCACTTCATCTATAACGGATATGTCCAGATCACCATAGATCATGATCGCCAGAGTTCTGGGTATGGGAGTGGCACTCATAACAAGCACATGCGGCACCCCCGCTTCACCTTTATCAACAAGAAATCCTCTCTGTCTGACACCGAACCTGTGCTGCTCATCAGTCACCACAAGGGCAAGGTTCCTGTATGATACCCTGCTCTGAAAGAGTGCATGTGTCCCTATTACAATACCTGCTTCTCCGTTTTCGATCTTCTTTAAGGCTTCCCTTTTGGATGCCGCACTCATAGACCCCGTAAGCAGGCAGACCTGAACATCCATATTATACTGTTCGATCAATGACATAAACGAAGCATAATGCTGTGAGGCAAGGATTTCCGTAGGTACCATTACCGCACACTGATACCCGCAAAGGGCAGCCGTGAGGCATGCAAGTATCGCCACTATTGTTTTACCACAGCCCACATCACCCTGTATAAGCCTGCTCATGGAATGTCTGCCGGTCATATCCTTCTCAACATCATTAAAGGCTTTTATCTGAGCCTTCGTAAGGCTGTACGGAAGAGACTCCATTATATTGTGTACTTTGTCCGATCTGACTATATCAAACGAATTAACCGCTCTTTCATTATCCTCCTTAAGGAGCCTGAGCCTCAAAATAAACAACAGAAATTCATCATAAACCAAAGCCTCTCTTGATATCCTGAGTTCTTCCGTGTTCTTTGGAAAATGAATACCGTTCAGAGCATCCGACAGCCTGATCCCCGATATCATATCATCATTTTTATATGATGAAAGCACCTGCTTTACGGCCTTTTTCACCGCATTGTTGGTAAGTCCTTTCGTCAGTGGATAAATAGGCTGTAATGTATCTTTCAGCCTTTCATACTCCTCTGTCGAAAAGATAAGAGGCTGCTCAAAAGAGAAATACTGTCCGTTCTTCTTCAGCTCACCTGCAAATATGTATTCACTTCCGGATCTTAATGATCGGGTCAGATATGGCATATGAAACCATACAGCCCTTACTTCACCGCCGTCTGCCGTCCCCTGCGCAGAGACAACCGCCATTCTGCCGGCCTTTCTCATAAGCGGTCTGCTGTTAAGCCTGACACGCGCAAAAACAAAGGATCCGATCCGGTCATTGCTAAGCGTCACCGGAGGATCATATTTCATATAATCCCTGGGATAATAACACATAAGGTCGCCATATGTATATATGCCGACCTTATGGTATAGACTTGCTGTTTTATCGCCTATTCCCTTTAAATCTTTAATATCTCTGTTGTCATCCATCATCGTAACCGGTTAACTGCCATCTGCGGTCATTCCACCGAAACCACGTAGTAATATATCGGCTGACCGCCAAAATGCATCTCCACATCACACTGCGGGAACTTATCCTCAACACTGCGCAGGAAATCACCCGCATCCTGTTCATCCGTATCGCGTCCGTAATAAATGCTTATAAGCTCAGATGTATCGCTGACCATATTGTCTATCATTTTCAATGCTGTATCTTCCACAATATCACCCACGGCAAGTATTTCTTTATCACCGATACCCATAATATTTCCCTGCTTTATTTCAATATTATTGATCACGGTATCCCTTACCGCATATGTAACCTGACCGGTCTTGACATCTGCAATGGCTCTGTTCATTGCCTCTTCATTATCATCTGCGCTCATATCCGAGGTATAATTTATAAGTGCCGTGATACCCTGCGGTATGGTCTTTGTCGGTATAACATAAATCTTCTTGTCTTCCACCATATATTTGACCTGATTTGCGGCCATAATGATATTCTTGTTGTTGGGAAGAATGAAGATATTATCCGCATTTATCTCATTTACCGCACGGAGCATATCCTCAGTACTCGGGTTCATGGTCTGTCCGCCGGATATGATCCGGTCTACGCCGAGTCCCTTAAATATCCCGTTAAGTCCATCTCCCATTGAAACAGATATAAATCCTATATTTTTGTGTTCGCCGGCATCGGCCTGATCCTTGCTGCCCGCATCATCATTAACATCCGTGCTCTTCTTATTACCCATCTTGTCGGATATACCGGTTATTTCACGCATATCATCGCGTGAACGGACTGCTTCATTGTTATCTGCATTGTCCTGCGGCGTTTTTCCGGATATTTCCTCATATGTAGTCTGTCCGGATGAGTTCTTCGACATCTTAAACAGCTTCTCCTGATGCTCCTCCCTCATGTTATCTATTTTGATCCTTGAAAGAGCACCGTAGGTAAGAGCCTTCTGGATAGCCAGTCCGGGATCGTTTGTATGCACATGAACCTTTACATAATCCTCATCCGCGACACAAACTATGGAATCGCCTATTGTTTCAAGAAAATTCTTAAAATCCTGCTCATTCTTTGCATTAAATACCTTATCAAGCATAACTATGAACTCGGTACAGTATCCGTATTTTATTTCAAAGTTGGCCTGAACCTCATATCCACGGTCCGAAGTCATAGCCGGCAGTTCGTCTTCCTCTACGGAAAATACAACTTCGTTTCCCAGATAAGCCTGATACGCACCCTTTAATATTTCGACGAGTCCCTGTCCGCCCGAATCAACAACTCCTGCCTGCTTAAGAACAGGTAACATTTCCGGTGTTCTTGACAGCACATGCTCAGCATGTTTGATGAGTTCCTCAAGAAATGTTGACATATCTTCCGTGGTATCACACAGCTCGGTCGCCTTCTCGGCAACTCCTCTGGCCACGGTAAGTATTGTACCCTCCTTTGGCTTCATTACAGCCTTGTAAGCGGTCTCCACAGCCTTGTTACATGAACTTGCAAGTGTCGGGATGTCAATATATTCCTTATCTCTTACGCCCTTGGTAAATCCTCGTAAAAGCTGTGAAAGTATGACACCCGAATTGCCTCTCGCTCCCCTTAGCGATCCTGAAGCTATCGCCTTACACAGCGGTTCCATCTCTATCCTGCCCATCGCGGCAACATCCTTGGCCGCCGTCATAATGGTCAGCGTCATATTGGTGCCCGTATCGCCGTCAGGAACCGGAAAAACATTCAACTCATTAATCCAGGCCTTTCTGGCTTCGAGTGACTTGGCGCCTGTTAAAAACATCTTCGACAACATTTTAGCGTCGATCGTATTCGAACTCACTTGTGTTACTCCTCCTTAATCAATTACCCTTACACCCTCGACATAAATATTTATCTTCTCAATGCCAAGTCCTGTAAACTCTTCTACTTTATATTTAACATTGCTTATGAGATTGTCGCACACTGTCTTGATGCTTACCCCATATGCAACTATTACATGGAAGTCAAGTGTAAGCTGGTTATCCTTGAGTGTAACGTTAATACCCCTTGTAAGCTTATCCTTCCTCAGAAGCTTGACTATTCCGTCTGTAACGTTAACAGCAGCCATGCCTACTATTCCAAAGCATTCAACAGCAACAGAACCTGCATACTGGGCGATAACTTCCGTATCTATACTGACATTGCCGACCTGCGTTTTAATGTAACCCTTCATGAAAGTTCCTCCTCTTCCCTCTTTCTTAACAGACATTTGCTGCATTGTCTGTTGTCTGCCAAAACATACGCTTATATATTATACACTGTTTGTCAACAAAAGAAAACTTAGATTTTTTAATCTTTTACTTATTTACGCTTGCATTTATAAAAAACATCTGATAGAATACATTTTGTTGCGGAGTTTGCGATCAGAGTATAATAATGACTATGTAAGGAGGTGCGACCGATGGCAAAGTGTGATATTTGTGGAAAAGGCGTTCATTTTGGAAACAATGTTAGTCATTCACATAGAAGATCAAACAGAATTTTCAATGCAAATGTTAAGAGGGTTAAATGTAAGGTTAACGGAACCCCCACAAGGCTTCATGTTTGCACTAACTGTTTGAAGTCAGGCAAGGTTGAACGCGCGTAATAATATTTATCAATTCGGATAAAAGAGCTGCCGTAAGGCAGTTTTTTTATTTGGTAACTATTCAGAACAGCACATATATTTTAAAATATGAACCGTCAAGCTTGCTTGTAAGGGGCATATTTTATAAATATATGTATTGGATGAATCCAAAACAGCGAAAAATACGTAGTATTTTGAGCCTGTTCTGAATAGTT
>JAEEGL013412155.1_pt1 | contig 37747 bp, 27 predicted proteins | sample 9134231 | NCBI WGS metagenome assembly JAEEGL01 (sample SAMN16246548, study PRJNA631951) | gut metagenome | biome: gut microbiome; feature: rumen; material: fiber-attached | host: Bos | place: Iran: Karaj | collected 2018-10 | reverse complement strand
TCCGGATACACTTGATACCTGGTTCTCATCTGCGCTCTGGCCGTTTGAGACCCTAGGATGGCCCCATGACACCGAGGAGCTTAAGTACTTCTTCCCTACAGATGTGCTGGTAACCGGATATGATATCATTTTCTTCTGGGTTATCAGAATGATCTTTTCAAGTTATGAACACATGGGAACCTATCCTTTTAAGACAGTTCTTTTCCATGGTCTTATAAGGGACTCACAGGGCAGGAAGATGAGCAAGTCCCTTGGAAACGGAATCGATCCTCTTGAAGTTATAGAGAATTACGGTGCCGATGCGCTTCGCCTTACGATCGTTACAGGCAATGCACCCGGCAATGATATGCGCTTCTACAACGAGAGAGTTGAAAACAGCCGCAATTTCGCCAACAAGGTATGGAATGCCTCAAGATTTATCATGATGAACATGGGAGAGGATGAGGCAGCTGCGATCACAGACAAAAAGCCTGAGAACCTGGAAGCTGTAGATCACTGGATACTGTCAAGGCTCAACAATACTATCCGTGAAGTTACCGACAATATGGAGAAGTTTGAGCTTGGAATCGCAGTTCAGAAGGTATATGACTTTATCTGGGATGAGTTCTGCGACTGGTATATCGAGATGGTTAAACCGCGTCTTTACAACAAAGATGCTGATGGGGCTGCTTCAAGAGAAGCTGCGCTGTGGACGCTTCAGACAGTTCTGACAGCTGCATTGAAGCTCCTTCATCCATATATGCCTTTCATCACCGAGGAGATATTCTGCAATATTCAGGACAGGGAAGAGTCGATCATGATATCCGACTGGCCTGTTTATAAGGATGAGTGGAATTTTGAGCGCGATGAAAAAGAGATCGAGATGATCAAGGAAGCCATCAGGGGTATCAGAAATGTAAGAACACAGATGAATGTGCCTCCGTCAAGAAAGGCTAAGGTCTTTGTTGTGAGCGAAAGTGATAAGGTACAGAATGCCTTTGAGAGAGGATCTCTCTTCTTTAAGTCGATGGCCTATGCATCAGAAGCTCAGATTCAGGCGGATAAGGAAGGCATAGATGACGATGCGGTTTCAGTAGTACTTGCTGATGCTACTATATACATACCGTTTGCTGATCTTGTTGACATCTCAGCCGAGATAGAGAGACTTCAGAAAGAAAAGTCCAGGCTTGAGGGAGAGCTTAAGAGATCACAGAATATGCTCAGCAATGAGAAGTTTTTATCTAAAGCTCCTGAGAGCAAGATTGCTGAGGAAAAAGAGAAACAGCAAAAATACCAGCAGACCTATGACCAGATCAATGAGAGGCTTAAGCAGCTCTCGAAATAAAGATGTGATCTGAGGTTTGGGGCAGGAATACTATGAATGAGATATTACAAAAGTCAGTCTCTGAGCTTTTGGAACGGGCTGACAACGGCGCCAGGATCACCATGGGTGAATGCGAGGCGTTTCTAAATCAGATTCCGGGATTCACGGACAAGCATACACTTGACAACACCAAGGCTTTTCTTGAATTTATGGGATCACCGGAACAGAATATCAGGATAATACATGTGGCGGGGACTAACGGAAAAGGCTCTGTGTGCAGTTATCTGTCTTCTGTTCTGGTAAAAGCGGACTATTCAGTGGGGATGTTTACATCCCCACACCTTGTGAATATCAATGAGAGGTTCTGTATTGACGGCAAGTGCGTCTCGGAAGGCGTATTTGTTGAAGTTTTTATAGAGACTTTAAGAAGGGTTATGGAGTACGAACCTGAGTCTTATTTTCCGACATATTTTGAGTTTCTGTTTTTTGTGGCAATGATCCTGTATGACGTCTATCCTGTTGACTATCTCATACTTGAGACCGGTCTTGGCGGGAGACTTGACGCCACTAACGCGGTGGCACATCCGGTGCTTACACTGATCACAGAGATAGGCTATGACCACATGCAATACCTTGGAACTACCCTTGAGGATATTGCTGCGGAAAAGGCAGGGATAATTAAGGCGGGTGTGCCGGTAGTTCTTTTCGACAAGAGAAAAGAGAGCACGGAAGTTGTGAAAAATAGGGCTCTTGAGCTGGATTCAAGGGTCGTAGAGGTGAAGTATTCAGACCTGGAAAACGTGACTCTTTGTGAGGATGACAACGGCAATAAATTCGTTGCTTTTTCATATAATTCCCTTTATGATAAATATGCTGATCTGCGACTGTCCACGAATGCGCTGTATCAGGCAGAGAATGCGGCCGTTGCTATCGCCGGACTTGAGGTGCTCAGGGACTGCGGAGCAAAAGTGTCACAGACCGACATCAGGGAGGGACTGTTATCCGCCAGATGGAGCGGGAGGATGGAAGAGATGCGCCCCGGGGTTTTTGTTGACGGCGCCCACAATCTTGATGGTATTAAGGCTTTTCTGTCAAGTGCAGCAGAGATTAACTGCGATGGCCGCAAGATGCTCCTTTTCGGAATAGTGGATGACAAGCAGTACAAGGATATTGTAGCGGAGATTTTAAAGAGCCGGCAGTTCGATGCTATTTATGTAACCGTCCTAGAAACACACAGATCTGTCTCAAAATCCGATCTCAAGGTTGTGTTTGAGGACAGCAGGGAAGAGCTCGGGATAGTTGGTGTTCCGATAAAGTACTACAGCAATGTAAGAGATGCTGTGACAGACATAATAACCTCAAGAAAATCCGGCGACTACATTTTTGCGGCTGGATCGCTGTATCTGGTCGGCGAGATCAAGTCTGTTATTTAATTACCTATCCTGTTTAAAGAGGAATGTAATATGTTGAATTTTGAAGAAGAGTTAAAGAAATTCAGGCCGAGCCTTGAGATAGAGGATGCAGAAGAGATCATATACAATCAGGACATTGACGATATGTCCGATGTACTTGTCAAACTCCTCAAGGAGGCCAAAAAGGAATCGGATTTGGGATCCTCAAGGTCCTGAGATTTCTAAAAAAAGGAACAGATAAGAATGGCTACAACTGCTAAAAAGCTTGAGAGCTTATCTAACAGATATTATAACGAAGGGCTTGAGAAGGCCGGTGTAAGGGATATGACAGGTGCTGTGGAATCCCTGCGGCAGAGCATCAAGCTCAACAAGAACAATATAGATGCCAGAAACCTATTAGGGCTCGTCTACTATGAGATAGGCGATGTGGTACCCGCTCTTTCTGAGTGGGTCATAAGCAAGAACCTTCGCCCTGAGAATAACATTGCTGATACCTACATGGACATGGTAAGGAACAATCCTACCGCATTTGAGACAGCAGGTTCGATCATTAAAAAGTTCAATATAGCGCTGAACTACTGTCATCAGGATAGCCTTGATCTGGCGGTGATCCAGCTTAAAAAAGTGCTTTCGATGAAGCCGGGATTCATAAAAGCGCATCTTCTTCTTGCTCTTTTATATCTCAATAATGGAAACTACGACAGGGCCAAGGTCGAAGCTCAGAAGGCGCTTAAGCTTGATACAGGAAGTGTCCTTGCCAAGCGATATCTTAAGGAAGCTGACAGCATGCTGCTTCCAGGGGAGAGCGGCAAGCTTGTATCCGATGTGGCAGCCTCCGAGAGCGAGGATGTTATCAGATATAAGAGCGGCAATGAGACGATCATACAGCCGGTCAAGAAGTCCGCGATTGCAAGGAGTAATTCTATATGGGGGATTCTTCTTGGAATCGTTCTTGGTGTTGCAGTTGCAAGTTTTTTGATACTCCCACAGAGGATTCAGAGCGTCAATACAAGCAATCAGGAGAAAATTGCCAGGATCAGCGAGGAGTCAGACTCCAAATCTGCGCAGATAGTTATATATGAACAACAGATACAGAACCTCCAGGAAGAAGTTGACAAGCTCGGAGCACAGGTCACAGATTACGAGGGTGTTGATTCTACTTCAGCTGCGATGAACAGCCTTATGAGTGCTGTTAATATTTACATGGAGGAGCCCTCCAATGTCGAGGGAATCGCACAGGCTCTCGAGAAGCTCGATCTTGATGCTATCAGCGCCGATGTTTCACCTGAGTTCACTTCGCTGTATGATTTTCTTATGACCAAGGTGGGTTCACAGCTTGCAGCATCATATTATAAGACCGGATATGACGCCTATAAGACTGAGGATTTTGAGACTGCGATCTCAAACTTGTCCAAGGCTTATCAGTACGACAACACGGATGTAAATATTCTGTACAATCTGGGCAATGCCTACTATGGCAATGGGGATACAGACAAGGCAAAAGAAACTTATGATGCGGTCATAACCAACTTCCCGGATACAAAGAGCGCTCAGGCCGCTGAGACCAAACTGGCGGAGATTAACAACTCAAATGATTAATTTTTCAGATCTGATTTTTATATTCAGGTTTTTACCTGTTTTTCTAATAGCCTTCTATCTTACACCGGTAAGGTTTAGAACATGGACTCTTTTAATAGGGAGTCTTTTGTTTTATGCGGTGGGAGATCTTAGAATGCTCCCGGCTCTTCTGGGTGCTGTGATCGTCAACTACCTCTTTGCAAAGGCGCAGCTTGCTGAAAAGAGCAGGTCTCTCCTTCTGTTCGTGCTTGCTATCGACGCGGGAATGCTGGCGGAATTCAAAATACTCGGACAATTTGTCAGCAGCGAGCTTCTTCCGATAGGTATCAGTTTTTATATATTCAAGATGATCAGTTTTCAGATGGATGTCTTTAGAAGGAAGATAAAGGACAATGTATCTTTTCCTTCGGTGGCTGCGTACTTTTGCATGTTTCCGCAGATTGTTTCAGGACCTATAATGAGATATGACGGATATCTTGAGAACAGGATGCTTGTGGAAAAGAAGTCTGCGCATGAGATACTGGAATCTATAGAGGACGGTATCTGCTATTTCGTCCCGGGGCTTGCCATGAAAGTGCTTCTTGCGGACCATCTGGCGATGCTCTGGAATGACATAGGTACTATAGGTTATGAGAGTATATCGACACCTCTGGCATGGCTGGGGGCAGTGGCTTATTCGCTTGAACTGTATTTTGACTTCTGGGGATATTCGCTTATGGCAGCAGGCGTGGGCGTTATGCTCGGATTCCCGTTTGTAAGGAACTTTAATCACCCATACTCATCCGCGAGTGTCTCCGAGTTTTACAGGAGATGGCATGCAACCCTTGGCTCATGGTTCAGGGATTATATATATTTCCCCTGGGCGGCAGCAGGAAGGGAGACTTAAGGACGGCGTTCAACCTTCTGGTTGTCTGGCTGATTACGGGATTCTGGCACGGCGTTACCGCCAATTTCATTCTCTGGGGAGTTATACTCTTTGTCATAATAGCTCTTGAGAAGTTTGTCGTGTTCAAAAAAATGCACCCAATTGCCGGTAAGATAATAGGAAGGCTGAATGTGTTTGTGCTTATTCCGCTCACATGGGTGGTTTTTGCTATTTCGGATTTTGGACTCCTCGGAACGTACTTTTCGAGGCTCTTCCCATTTTTTGGAGATGGAATAGCGGTGAACAAAAATGATTTTAAAAAGAATGTTGGTATTTACTGGGTGGTGCTTGTGCCGGCACTTTTATTGCTGATACCCGGGATCTATGAATTCTGGAACAACAGGCGCAGACACGCGAAATTTGCAGTTATCTGGATACTGCTCTTTTTTGCATGTGTTTACAGCCTGTCCAATGCAGCAGGTAATCCGTTCATGTATTTTAGATTTTGAATGAAAGAGAAGTAAATGAAGATATTAAAGGAATGTCCGATGCTCGTTGGGATCGTGACAGTTGCAGCAGTTTTATCAATTGTGTCTTTTGCGTTGATGGGCACATCATACAGTGAATACGCAGATTCCTGGCTGTCAGGGAAGACCCCGGCTCTTGCACTCTTTTTCAGAGGGGCTTCTGACGGTGTATTTCCATGGAGCGGCTTTGACGGTGACAGTACCGGAATGATGGCGGATGTAGATACTCCCGCCGTTATGCCTCAAAACCCTGACCCCCTTGACGCAGATATAACGGATCAGGATCCTTTGTCACAAGAAGCCGGTATAACATCTGATATAAATAGCGGCGACGTTGCAGATGTAGTTGACGCATCACCAGGTGAGATAAAACCTAAGGAGACAGAATCCGGGCCCGAAGAAGAGGCAGAGAAGGTTGAAGAAGAGGTATGGGAAGACCGGATCTATGAGTTTACCGAGGTGGATGATGAATATTTCAATGATGCTCTCTTTATCGGAGATTCAAGAACGGTGGGCCTTTCAGAGTATTGTGAGGCTCTTGATACCAGAGCAACCTTCTACTCAAAGATATCTCTCACGATATACTCGGCGCTTTCCAAAGAATTTATACGAACCGGCAAGGGAAGGATAAGCATCGAAGAGGCACTGTCTGAGAATCAGTTTGGCAAGATATACATAATGCTTGGACTCAATGAGATAGGAGTTGGGGATTCGCAGTATTTTAAGGAGGCTTATGCCCAGGTGATCGAGCGCATAAAGGAGCTTCAGCCCAATGCTATCATCTACATCCAGGGAATCATGCATGTAACTGCGGCCAAGAGTAATAATGACAAATATTTCAATAACGCGAATATCAATGTCCGCAATGAGGCGATTGCAGAACTGGCTGATCAGAAGCGCGTTTTTTATATCAATCTGAATGAAGCGCTTGACGATGAAAACGGCAACCTGTCACAGGAGTTGTCTTTTGATGATATCCATCTTAAGGCAGCTTCTTATGAGAAGTGGCATGAGTTTTTACTTCATAATGCGATAGTGAGGTGATAAAATGGCTAGAGAGATGACTTTTAAAATGGAGCGGCCGGGTCTTTTAAAAGAGGGAGATGCCGTGACGGTTACTGAGGGCGTACTTCCCAGCAACTATTACTACACGATCGATCCGTCACTCGCGATGAGCGGTAACTTCCCGTTCAGGGAGAGGATGCTCGAGAGAGAGGGAGTTGTGACCAAAGTTGAGGAAAACGCCAGGGGATACTATGTGACTGCCGTCTTTGGTAAAGACGATCAGGAGACTTGATAGTATACAGAAGGAGGAGAAAAATGGAGTATATTTCAACAGACAGAGCACCACAGGCAATCGGACCTTATTCACAGGCAATCAAGGCGGGAGATTTTCTCTATGCCTCAGGCCAGATACCTATCAATCCCGCAAACGGGCAGATCGAGGCAGTGACCATTGAAGATCAGACTGAGCAGGTGTGCCGCAACATTGGGGAGATATTAAAGGCTGCGGGAACAGATTTTGAGCACGTTGTTAAGACTACCTGCTTTCTTGCTGAAATGGGAGATTTTGCAGCATTTAACGCAGTATATGAGAAGTATTTTACAGGCAAGCCGGCAAGGAGCTGCGTAGCAGTTAAGAAGCTTCCCAAGGACGTACTGTGCGAAGTTGAGATCATTGCGTTTTTGGGTTGACAGTAAGTTGGTGACAAGCCTGTACAGGATTTATCGCACGATCTATGGAGGACTGACAATGAAAAGAGCCCGGGTGGCAACAGCTATAATTGCATATACCCTGATCCTCACCGGGTGCGGATCGCTCACAGGAAGGCGCAATATTGAATCCGGATTCAGCTATATAGAGAGCCATGATTATCAGAGTGCTCTTGAGAGCTTTGATGCTGCGCAGGAAAACGGTGAGGATACATGCCTTATCCAAAGAGGCCGCGGGATAGCGCACTACAACAGGGGAGAGTATGAGGATGCGGTCACCTGCCTTCTTGAGTCACTTGCATCTGACAACGGGATAGTCGATGAGACAGATTTTGACACCAACTATTATCTGGCTCAGTCCTATCTTGAGCTTGAGGAGTACAAGAAGGCAAAAGAGGTGTATGATGCCATAATCGCACTGAGGAGCAAGGATGCAACTGCCTATTATCTTCGCGGCGTGGCAGAGCTTGCGAGCGGCAACCACGACGGCGGCTATTCAGACTTTGGCAAGGCTATAACTCTGAATTCCAGGGATTATACAATGATGATAAGGATTTATAAGGCTCTGGATGATTACGGGTACAGTGAGGAAGCGACTTCAATACTGCAGACAGCCATGGACAACGGAAGTGATTTCATGACCAACTTTGAGAAGGGGCAGGTCTCCTTTTATCTCGGTAATAACGCCGAAGCACAGAGCTATCTGGAAGCAGCGAGAAATGAACGGGACCAGGAGAAAGAGCCTGTGGTAGTAATGCTTGGTCAGACAGGAGAGAAGCAGGGTGATTACAACTACGCAATAAGTGTTTACAGGAATTATCTCAGCGAGGATCCGACCAGTGCCCAGGTATACAATCAGCTTGGAATGTGTCAGATAAGACAGGGCGACTATGAGGCTGCGGTTCAGTCCTTCGAGCAGGGACTTGGGATCGATGACAAGAGCATGAATCAGGCTCTCTATCTTAATCAGATCACAGCCTATGAGTATATGGGAGAATTTGATGTGGCATCATCCATGATGGCAACCTATCTGAAGAATTATCCCGATGATGAGAGTGCCAGGAGAGAGAATATATTTCTATCGACAAGATAATAAATTGGGACGGTTCTGCAGGAGAACCGTCCCAAATTTTCTTGATTGTTTAATTACTGAAGAACGAATCCACCGTTAGGTGAGATAACCTGACCTGTTACATAAGGAGCTGTGAGGATATACTCAAGTGCTCCTGCAATATCTGATACGTCGCCGATAAAGCCCTGAGGAATGGTTGCTGCCAGTGCGTTGAGCTCATCCTGGTTAACGCCGCGAAGCATATCTGTCATGATCATGCCGGGAGCGATAGCGTTGGCTCTGATTCCTCTTGCTGCAAACTCAAGGGCGATAGCTCTTGTGAATCCGATGATACCGGACTTGGATGCGCAGTAATCTGCCTGATTGATAACTCCGGTAAGTCCTCCGACTGAAGAGGTGTTGACGATGCAGCACTGATTATCCTTGCTTGAATGATTTACCATATAAGGCATAACGAGGTGTGTCATGTGAAGGAAGCTCATCAGGTTGGTATTGATGACGTTCATGTACTGTTCCTTGGTAATGTCAACAAAGTTGCAGTTGTTGGTAATGCCTGCGTTGTTGACGAGCACGTCTATGTTCTCACCAAATTTATCAACTGTAGCCTTTACAAGAGCTTCACAGTCCTCGTACTTACTTACGTCAGCTCTCACTACAAGAGTCTGTACTCCGTACTCCTTCTCAATTCTGGCTGCAAGATCATCTGAAAGTGCCTTGGATGACTCACTTCTGAAATTGATGACTACATTGTAGCCAAGTTCGCCAAGCTTAAGTGCCATGGCCTCACCGATGCCTCTTGAGCCGCCGGTGATAATTGCTGTTTTTGCCATTGTTCATACCCTCCTAAAAGAAATATTATTTACCCCTGTGTCTGTTCAGGATATGGCACTCCGTGAACGACACTTCTAAATTTTAGCACATTGACATTTTTTTGTCAATCAAGAGTCAAAGACCCCACTTCTTATCGTTTGTATTGCGCGATGATACCTCTTACGACATGCTCAAGATGTGGCTTCAGATCCTGAAGCGATACCGGATCGCTGTACATGATGGAACTGTAGCCGGTTGCGCCGACAAGCTCTATAATGAGAAAGAGCATGACTTCCGGGTCTGATATATTAACCCCTGACTCGTCTATCATATTCTGATATACTTCTCCGAAATTAATATCCCCCTCGCTCACGGGATTTGTAAGAGCTCTCTTGAATACTGCCCAGCTCAGATCCTTGTAGATGAAAGCAAGAAGTCCCTTGTTCCTTGTGAGTTCATCGAGCACATAATTGATGATAAAAACTATCCGGTCCTCAAAGACGACAATTTCCTCTTTTTCCATGGCGTCATAGGCCTGCATGAACAGCTGGCTTGACTTGTGGGCGATGAGTCTGTTCCTTATATCATATTTGTCTTTAAAATAAAGATAGAACGTTCCCTTGGCGACGCCTGCCTTCTCTACGATATCAGAAATAGAAGTCTTATTTATCCCTTTTGAGGTAAAAAGTTCAAAAGAGGTATTTAACAGCGTTTCCATCTTCAGTTTCTTGTTAAGATCTGCTTTTCCCATAGTATTTCACCCTTTTCTTCAGTATAGCATGAAGCTAAAAACAATTTGAGAAAAATTTTCAACGAAAATATTGACCATCGGTCATTTATGTGATATACCATACTATGAAAATGACCGTTGGTCAACAATAATTTTTCTCATTAAGAATTAGGGAGGCAGGTTATGAATAAGCTTTCAAAATTGATAGTTAAGCTTAGATATGTAATCCTTCTTGTGTCCCTGGTGCTCCTGATTCCCGCGGGGATCGGATACCTTAACACAAGAGTCAATTACGACATTCTTACATATCTTCCCGGAGATATTGAGACCATGAAGGGACAGGACATCCTTCTTGATCAATTCGGAACGGGAGCATTTGTTCTATATGTAGTGGAGGGCATGGAGGAGAAAGATGTAGCAGCCATCAAGGCTGATATCGAGAAGATCGATCATGTATCGGATGTCCTTTGGTACGACAGCATTATGGATCTGAGTGTTCCGATGACGATGCTGCCCAAGGATATCTATGAAGCCTTCAACAGTGGGGATGCCACGATGATGTTTATTATTTTTGATGAGGGCACATCTTCGGACGGAACCATGCAGGCGATAGAGGATATCAGGAAGGTATCCAACAGGCAGTGCTTCATGAGCGGTATGAGCGCGATAGTTACCGATACCAAGAACCTGGCAATGGCAGAGACACCCATTTACGTCGGAATAGCAGTGCTGCTGGCGGTTATAGTTCTTTCTCTTACAATGGACTCTTACCTGATTCCACTGTTCTTCCTTCTCAGTATAGGAATGGCTATTGTCTACAACATGGGTACCAATGTATTTAAGGGAGAGATTTCTTTTATCACACAGTCCCTCAGCGCGGTACTTCAGCTCGGAGTTACACTTGATTACTCCATTTTCCTCTGGCACAGCTACCAGGAAGAACTTGCAAAAATGGATGACAAGAAAGAGGCCATGGCCAATGCAATAACCGCGACATTCCAGTCTGTAATCGGAAGTTCCATCACGACAGTCGCCGGTTTTGTTGCTCTTTGTTTCATGAGTTTTACTCTTGGTATAGACCTCGGCGTTGTAATGGCCAAGGGCGTGGTATTCGGTGTCATAGGGTGTATAACGATCCTTCCCAGCATGATCCTGATATTTGACAACCTTATAGAGAAGACAAGGCACAAGCCACTGATGAAAGAGTTTGATAAGCTTCCTAAGTTTGTTGCAGGGCATTACATGATATTCTTCGCAATATTCCTCATACTTATCACTCCTGCAGTTTATGGCAACAACCATACTTCTGTTTATTACGATCTGACACAGACGCTGCCTGATAAGCTCCAGAGCGTACAGGGCGCCAACAAGGTTGATGAGAAGTTCGATATGAACTCAGCGTATATGCTTCTTGTTCACAAGAATCTCGACACAGCCACGATGAATAAGATGGTTACCGAGCTTAAGAATACCGACGGTATGATAACGGTACTTGGAAGTGATTCTATACTTGGTCCCGCATTTCCAAGGAGCTTTATCCCGGAGGATCTTCTATCTGATCTTGAGAGCGATGAATGGAAGATGATCCTTCTTACCACGGATTACAAGATAGCTTCTGATGAGATCAACAATCAGATCGAGGAGGTTGACAGGATAGTCAAGAGCTATGATCCGGGAGCTATGGTTGTAGGTGAGGCACCGTGTACCAAGGACCTCATCAACATCACAGCCCATGACTTCCAGGTGGTTAATATCGTTTCAATTGGCCTTGTGTTCCTGATCATTGCTTTTGTGCTTAAGTCATTTACACTGCCGTTTATACTTGTGGCGGTCATTGAGTTTGCCATCTTTATGAACATGGGACTTCCTTACTACACAGGCACAGTTATCCCGTTCATTTCATCAGTGGTAATCGGAACCATCCAGCTTGGAGCTACGGTTGACTATGCAATCCTGATGACAACGAGATATCTATCTGAGAGAAATGCAGGACATGACAAAAAGGAAGCTACACTGATATCCCTTACAACGAGTATGAAATCGGTAATAGTAAGTGCGCTGAGCTTTTTTGCCGCGACCTTCGGCGTTGGTCTCATTTCCAGCATCGACATGATAGGTTCGCTGTGCATGCTTATGGCAAGAGGCGCTATCATAAGTATGTTCACCGTACTTCTGGTACTTCCTGCGATGTACATGATCTTCGACGGATTGATCATAAGGACAACCTTTGGAATGAATGTTAATAAGGATGAACACCAGACAGGATGGATTTTTCACAGACATAAGACAGCCTGAATAAAGGCAATTTACTTATAGAGAGGAGTTAATCATGATTAGGAAAAATTTACTCAGATCATTATCAGTAATAATGGCTACAATGATGGCAGTTATGACAGTGGCTTGCGGCAGCAATAAGGCTGTATCAACTGCTGAAGTTCAGACACAGACACAGGCAGAGACGTCTATTGAAGACAGCATAGTTAAGAATACTCCAATCTCGGGCACTGAGTCCGATGCAGGCAAAGTGGAGACAGTGTATGTTACCGCCAATGCCAACGGAGCAGTCAGGGACGTTATTGTAAGTGAGTGGCTCAAGAATGCCACTGCCTCATCACAGCTGTCGGACACCACACAGCTTCAGGACATTGTGAATGTCAAGGGAGATGAGACCTTCAAGCAGAACGCTGACGGCACACTCACATGGAATGCAGAGGGCAGCGATATCTACTATCAGGGAACCACAGACAAGGAGCTTCCGATCTCTATGAAGATCACATATACCCTGGATGGAAAAGAGATATCTCCTGAGGAACTTGCAGGCAAGAGCGGAAGGGTAACTATCCGTTTTGAATATGAGAACAATTCAAAACAGACAGTTGATGTCAAGGGAAAAGAAATGGAGGTCTACACTCCTTTTGCCGTTGTTTCCGGAACTATGCTTGATTCTGAGAAATTCTCCAATGTCGAGATCTCAAACGGCAAGATAATCTCTGACGGAGGCAATATTGCTGTCATGGGTATTGCAGTTCCCGGACTTAAAGAGAGCCTTGATATTCCCGATGACAAGTGGGATGAACTTGATGATGACAACGAGATCAGGGAAAAGCTTGCCAGCTCTTTTGTAATAACAGCAGACACTACAGATTTTGAACTGGGAATGACAGTTACAATGGCCAGCTCTGATCTGCTCTCTGACTTTGGGATGTCTGAGATGTCCAACTCAGATAAGATTGATGACATTAAGGATGACATGGAAGAACTTAATGACGGTTCCGATAAACTTGTGGACGGAAGCAAAGAGCTCAAGGATGGTACCAAGGATCTCAAGGAAGGAACCGGCAAGCTCTACGATGGCACACAGGAACTCAAGGATGGTACCAAAGATCTCAAGGATGGTACAGTCAAACTTGCAGACGGAGCAGACAAGCTCTATAACGGCACGGGGGAGCTCAAGGATGGAACAGGTAAACTTGTTGACGGTGCCGGCAAGCTTAAGGACGGCTCCTCAGAACTTAAGGACGGAACCAGCCAGCTTCGCAAGGGAACAGGCGCGCTCGTTACAGGTGCAGGTTCTCTGGCTGATGGAACCAAAGAATTTTACAAGGGTCTTTCCGCATACACGCAGGGGGCATCACAGATAAACTCCGGAGCAGTGGAGGTGGCAAAGGGGGCGGCTACTGCCAAGACCGGATCTTCTGCACTCAGAAAAGGAATGGAGGATCAGAAAATTGTAGCGAATGCAGGTAAGCTTGCATCAGGTGCAACACAGGTCCGCGAGGGCGCTGAGACGCTGCAGGAGAAGCTTTCGGCAATACCTGCTGCAATGAGCGGTATCACAGAACTTGGCAATACAAGAGCTAAACTCGTAAAGACACAGAACTTCCTGGCAACCGGGGAAGGCTGGGACGGAGATGTAGAAGAGATGATCGCCCAGCTCGCCGGAACATCAGTGAGTGAAGCCGACGCAAAAGCACTGGTTGCAGGAGCCAAGGCTGCCCTTGAAGCAGCGCAGGAAACTGCTGCTACAGTAAGCGTTCAGGCAGAAGACAACTACGGAACAGCGGAAATAGACAGCGAATCCGGAGATGTGGAAGATGATACAGATGATCAGACCGGTGATGACAATCAGAACAGCGGTGACCAGAACGGTGATGATGATCAGAACGTCGATGATGACCGGAATGGTGATGATGATCAGAGCGTCGATGATGATCAGAACGTCGATGATGATCAGAATGTAAATGATGATCAGAACGTCGATGATGATCAGAACGGTGATGATGATCAGAACGTCGATGATGACCAGAACGGTGATGATGATCAGAACGTCGATGATGACCGGAATGGTGATGATGATCAGAGCGTAGATGGAAAGGATCAGAATGTAAATGACGGTCAGAGCGTCGATGGAAAGGATCAGAATGTAAATGACGGTCAGAGCGTCGATGGAAAGGATCAGAATGGAAATGACGGTCAGAGCGTAGATGGAAAGGATCAGAATGTAAATGACGGTCAGAGTGTCGATGGCAAGGATCAGAATGTAAATGACGGTCAGAGCGTCGATGGCAAAGATCAGAATGTAAATGACGGTCAGAGCGTCGATGGAAAGGATCAGAATGTAAATGACGGTCAGAGCGTAGATGGAAAGGATCAGAATGTAAATGACGGTCAGAGCGTAGATGGAAAGGATCAGAATGTAAATGACGGTCAGAGCGTCGATGGCAAAGATCAGAATGTAAATGATGATCAGAACGTCGATGATGACCAGAATATTGATGATGACCAGAATATTGATGATGATCAGAACATCGATGATGACCAAAACGATGACGAGGGTCAAAAAGACGGTGATGACCTAAACGGTGATGATGAGGTCGCTGACGGTGACGATCAGAATGACGATGCAGCTGATAAGAGCAGCGATGAGAGTTCAAAGAATACCAAAAAGCTTACCCAGGATACTGCACAGATCGCTGGAGAGGGCAAACTTTCCACAGAAGCTTACAAGTCAAAGCTTTCTTTAGAGATCCCTGAGGAAGAAGATGACGACGATGAAGATGACGACGAGCTTTCTTCTTCAGAAAAAGAGGCATATGAGAAAAAGATTGCCGAGTATGAGAAAAAGATTGAGAAACTAAACGGCAAGATTGATATATATGAAGGAAAACTTGTAGAGGCACAGAAGGCTATTGATCAGTATGCCGCAGGACTTAAGCAGTACGAGGAAGGAACTGCAAAACTCCAGGCAGGACTTAAGCAGTACGAGGAAGGAACCCAGAAGCTTCAGGCAGGCATTAAGCAGTATCAGGAAGGCACCGCCAAGCTTAAGCAGGGTATCCTTGCCGTTGAGAAGTATGAGAAACTCGTCGGAGCTACAGCAGCTTCAATAGCAACAATCGACAAAATCCTCGCTCAGGCAGGCAGCATCAGTTTTGGTGAAGAAGAGACCAAGATGATAGAGAAGTTCGTACAGGGAACCAAGGATCTTGAGAACGGTAATAAGGCCATGTCCAGTGGAATTGCAAGCATTTACAAGGGCACTGTCAAACTCGACAATGGACTTGGAACTCTCGCGACAGGAGCAGGACAGCTCTCTGCGGGTACCAAGGCACTCACAGACAAGAACAAGCAGCTTATGGATGGAGCAGCCGAGATCAAGAATGGTGCCGGTCAGCTAAAGAGCGGTGCAAAAGAACTGGGTGATGGAACAGCCAAACTTGACGACGGTGCAGGCGCACTCAGGGATGGAATCGGCGAACTTAAGGACGGCGCTGAAAAGCTTGACAATGGCGCAGGAGAGTTGAACAGTGGTGCCAGGGAGCTGAGCGACGGAGCAAAAGAACTCGACGAAGGCGCAGGCAAGCTCGATGATGGTGCAGGAGAGCTCAATGATGGAGCAAAAGAACTCGATGAGGGCGCAGGTAAACTTGACGACGGCGTTAAGGAACTTCTTGATGGCGTGATCAAACTTGATGAAGAAGGAATCAAAAAGATCTATGAGGCATTTGATGAAGACCTTTCAGATTTCGCTGACAGAATGACAGCAATCAGAGAAGCAGGAGAGAACTACACAACCTTCGGCGGATCATCAGACGACATCAACAGCAGTGTCAAGTTCATCATCAAGACTGACAGCATAAAGAGCCTGTAAACTATAGTAAATGACAGATAGATCTGCCGCATACGATAAATATGAGTTAATGGGGACGTTTCAGTTTTAGTCATACTGAAACGTCTTCTTTGGTTTTGCGTGGTTATATTACAGAATAGGTGTTAGAATGGAATAGTGGGATTTTTAAGGATATCCCAAAAAAGAATAAAGAGAGGTATTGGCTATGAGGAAAGGAATCAGCAAAATTTTAGCAATTGTTCTTGGAGTTGTGCTACTTGCCAGTGCAGGACCGTCAATCAGCAGTGAGGCAGCATCAACCAAAAAGCTGGACAAAAAGGTTCTTTATATGCACTCTGCAAGCGAATCGTATGTCAATCTTGGGGTTGATGGCATCAAAAAGTTATCGGGCCTTAGCAGTAACAGTAACAATATCAGGCCGACAAGTTATTATTACAATGATTATGCAAACTATAACGTAAGTGGTACAAAGCTGGAAGAGACCTCAAATGGTGCCAGGATTGGTATAAATCTTCTTTGTAAAAAACAGGGGGATGCAAAGATCAAGTTTAAGTGTGCAGGTAAAAATTACGTCCTTCCCGTAACTGTAAAAAAATATGTGAATGCTTTAAATAGCATTACTATCACAAATGTAAACAGCGGGAAAAACATCAAGTCAAAATTCAATAAACAGGCTAAGTTATTGAACGAGAAGAGTCTGGTGCTTGCCAAGAATGGAACTGTAAAAGTCAGTGCAAAAGCAAACAGCGGATGGAAGATTAAATACATCTGCATTAAGAACAATAAGAGCGATTCAAATACAGGATATCGTCACAGCATATCTATGGATTATTACAATGGAGTGCAGAATGCAAGTGTAAAACTCCCCGGATATATTGCAGCTCATGGAGGAAACGTGGAGATTACGCTTGAAAATCAGACTGACAAGGGTGAGATCAATATCAGCTGCGACCTTGTTAAAAAGGCTGTAAAAAAATAAGAGTATCATATTATAAGACGCTAAAAACGCATCTTCCCCGGTTCGGACTGAGGAAGATGCGTTTTTATGACATCTGATCATATTTCTGAAAGGTTGAAAGAGAGATACTCGGAGCATGTTGTGAACTGATACCCCGTAATCGAAGCGCAGACAAGGGTGAGAGCGCTGCAGTCAAATACTTCAGAAGTTGCACCCAATACAGAGTTCATGTTCCGGGAAGCTTCTCTGATAAAGAGATGTATCTTTTTTGGCTCAAGAGATATCCCCATTCCGCTGTATTTCATGACGCTCTCCTTGGCCGTCCACAACCTTGTATAGACCTGATTGAGAGAAAGATTAAGTGTCTGCTCAAGCTCTTTTGCCAGAGCTTTCTCTTTATCAGTGAAGACATAATTTATAAGGGAGTCCTTGAACTCTTTTTCTGCCTCGATATCAACACCTATCTCTTTGTCAGAAAGTCCCAATAGGACCATATTGCCTGAGTGAGAGAGATTAAAAAAGATGTTCTCATACCCGATAAGATATGGCTTTTCTCTTTCTCTTTTTTCTAAGCTGAACTCATTTATTCCTATTTCGGCAAGGGCTTTTTTCAAAAGAAATCCAGCGCCGAGTGACAGCTTTTTGTCCTTAGGAAATTTGAATGCATCGATTTTCTTTTTTCTCTCAGGATACATCTGAGCGTAAGCATCATCAAAAGCCTTGGGATCATCGAATATGTCTGTATTTAGTAAGTAAAGTCTGTTTATGTTTTCCATAGGATGATTATAGCATGAAGTTATTTGGCTGCAGAATGTTCCGGGGCGATATTTTAAGTTCGAAGGCTTCATGCTATAATAGCACTGAATATCGTTTTAGATGTACTACAGGGGAGGGTGTAGGTAGAGATGAAAAGAATGGGCAGAAAAATAATTAAGGTTCTTTTGCTTGCAGCTGTCATAGCACTTGTGACTGTGGCAAAGCCAATAAGCGCAGATGCATCTGTTTCCGGCATACATTCTGCAGAGGCAAGGCAGAGTCTTATGGACTTCGAGATTAAGACTACAGACGGAAGGATTCTTCGTGTCTCGGATCTGCATGAGGACTATATTGCGTTTGTCTTTGGAAGGACATCGTGTACAAGAACAGGTGCCATGATGGATACGCTTGACTGTGCGCAGGCAAAGGGCTTATCGATCAACAAAGTCTTTGTAACAATTGATAACGCGGATGATAAACTGTCGGTATATAGTCAGTGGCATCCCGGTAAGATAACTATTGCAGCTCCGGGATATAGCAATAACTACCTCAGATCAAGACTTAGCAGCATTGAGGGAACTAATACTTCGGGAAATGAAGGACTCCCGGATGTCTTTGTACTTGATAAGGGAAGGAATCTCGTATGGTCATCAGCAGGAGAGTATACTACTGAATTCTGCAGGTTTTGGAACCTTACGGTTGCCCAGAGCTTTTCAATCGGATTCCAGGATAATAAATCTGAGTACAGGTATGTGGGCGACACATTCCAGCTCGCGGCATATTATTCGCCGGCAGGAGTGCCTGTGGCTTCCAGGGATTGGAGAAGCTCAGATGAAAATGTTATCAAAGTAGATGCAGGTGGTAAATGTACGGCTGTTGGCACCGGAACAGCATTCATTATTTGTGAATCGACACATCCCGGTATAAGCTCGTTTTCATCAGGAGGAGTTAGTTTATTTGATATTGCCTTTGTGAATGTGTATGTGTCACCTCGCCCTTCAAGCGGAGGCAATACAGGAAGTGGCAGTGGAAATAGCAGTACGCCTCAAAAAACCATAAGTGTTAAAAGCGTAAAGCTCTCTGTACCAAAGACCAAACTGTATGTTGGCGATACCGAAAAAATCTCAGCTACAGTAACTCCTTCCAATGCTACCAATAAAATAGTCACCTTCACTTCTTCAGACACTTCCGTGATAACTGTCAAAAAGGGCAAAAACAACACGGCGACGCTTACAGCTAAAAAGGCCGGATCAGCCTGGATTAAGGCACAGGCTGACGGCGCATCTTACAGCATATATGTTAATGTTCAGAAGAAGGCTAAGGTCAAGGCTCCCGCAGTTCCCAAGCTGTCATCTGTAAAGAAAGGAAAAAAGAGCTTTGTTGCAGCCTGGAAAAAGGTCTCAGGCGCAAAGGGGTACCAGATCCAGTATTCAACAAGTAAAAAGTTTACCAAGAGCACAACCAAGACAAAGACAATATCCAAGGCCTCAACACTCAAGACGACAGTTAAGAGCCTTAAATCAAAGAGGACTTATTACGTCAGGATAAGAGCATACAAGACAAGCGGAAGCAAGAAGGTCTATTCAAAATGGAGCAGTGCCAAGTCAGTAAAAACAAAATGAGATAATTGAACCCGGATGATTCATCTAGGTTGCATAAAAAGAGCCCTCGGCAATGCCGCAGGGCTCTTTTAAATGCATTATTTATTATGTATTATTTAATCTTTATCTTCTTTTCGGCGGAAAGCTCACCATATGATCTTTCACCAAAGATGTTCTTGTATGCTCTTACGCGGAAGTAATAGGTCTGTCCCTTCTTGAGCTTGTCCTTGTACAGTGAATTATAATTCTTGCTGGATTCGCCGATCTTTTTGTAGGAACCGTTTTTGCCTGTCTTCATGTAAACGGAATATCCTTTAGCTCCGGACACTTTCTTCCAGGCTATGGTAACCGCCTTGGGACTTGACTGGCTTACGCTTGAGATCTTAACCTGATCGGGAAGAACGTAGGCAGTAGTTGTGTCCCATTCACAAATGTAATAATCCTTGGAACCCGGTAAACTCCACCAATCTAAATAGCTGTTATCTGATACATTAAGGGTACAGCCTCGCTCATTATTCGCACCAGGCCATCCTGTATATGGCTTGTAACTGGTGCTCTCGCCGGTAACCCATTTCCATTTATTACTCTTGGTATAAGCACCAATCCAATAATGATTTGTGCCGTATTTAGCGGCAAGGTTTTCAACAAAAAGTGATTCGCCCAAAGTTGTAATGGTTACCAGATGACCACCCTTGGATTCGCATAGCTGCTTTGCTTTATTCCAGGTCGTGTTATCTCTGTTATAAACCGCGTAATAATGTCCCTTGTACTCTTTTGCGCTGCCTGGAATTGAAACTGCTGCCTCAGAGGTTGCCGCAGTGTTGGCAGGAACAACTGTCATAAGCATCATAGCTGACAGAACTGCTGCCATTCCCCGTTTTAAAAATTTGATCATAAACTCGCTCCCTTCCTGTGTTTCGAAATACTACCATCTCCCTAATGGTTATCGTATTTCGCTGTTATTTTTACTGCAAAATTATAGCACTAACGCTTTGTGTTATCAATTAGTGCTATAGACAAAAAGGACATATTGTTTGACAGCAGACGGGCAGCGGGCTATGATGTCAATCATCGATAAGAGCAGCATCATCTGTAACTTCCGTAGCTTTTCTTAAAGAGCTCTTTTTCCCTGTACATGGCACTGTCAGCTCGCTGTATCATCTCTGACAGACCTGTATCAGAGCTTTCATATTCTGACAGACCAAGGGAAACGGAGTAGCGCTCCGTAGGTTCTTTTGCGTCGTCATTGTATGTGGCTGTAAATTTAGACTTCAGATTTTCATATAATTGAACTCTGTTTTTGTAGTTGTCCCCATCAAGGATGATTACAAACTCATCGCCGCCTATTCTGTAAATCTGTGAATCCGAAAAGAGATCGGACATCAACCTGCAGCAGCCTTTTATGTATTCGTCACCTGCCCTGTGGCCAAACTGATCGTTTACATATTTAAGATTATTGATATCTGCCATGATGACGGCTATTTGAGGGGATTTTTCATGCTCTATCCGCCCTAGAAGCTCAGAGACACGCTCTTCAAAGGCGGTCTTGTTTCTGACACCTGTCAGAATGTCTCTATGCGCTTTTTCATTAGCCTCTCCGAGCTTCTCGGTGACCTTCCTGTATTCATTTATATATCGCAGACTGCTTTCCGAGCTTGCGATAAGAGCCTCATACAGTGACTGGATTTCCTGGTTGGTGTGGATATTGAGATCCTTAAGGCTTTGGAGGTTTTTCTCTCTGTCCTTTGTTGTGGCATATTTGAAACGAGACAGGCACAGGTACATATTCTCGATCGGATTTGTGATCCTGACAGTTACCGCTTGCATACCAAGAGCAAATACGACAAGCATCAGCGCAAATATCAGAATAAAAAGCTTTAAAATAAACCAGATATTATCATCCCTTGCTCTTGTGAGATCAAAGTCTACAAGCAGATATCCCTGAAAGTTGCCGTTTGAATCGATGAGCGGCTTGGAGCATGTCATCAGATAGCCCCATTCTGTGTTGTCCGTTACCGTATCGAGTTGCTCTCCGGCACCGTGCCTGGCAATCTGCGCCAGGATGTCCGCCTCAAGCTCATAATTGTCACCAAGACTGTATGCTTTGTCGTGGTCAACCTGCGCATCAAAAAGATATGTGGCATTAACGCCGTCGTCGTTGAGGTGATAGGCATAGAGATAGAACACCTCATCGAAATACTGCGGATAGAGGTTTAGCTTTCTGACACTCCTTTCATATTCATCCCTGTCATAGTCACCGGAGAGGTACTTGGGAATATTATCAATAACAATATCTTCGGCTGCGAGATTCAAAATCTCTTTTCCGTGCTGATCATAGGATGCCTTCATATTGTATGAAAACCTCTGATAACATGCGAACAGAGTCACAGCGATAAGAATAAGATATGTAAAAAAAGTGATTATTGGAAATTTCACCTTTAGCATTCTGATTTTCTTTAGCATATATAACCTCTTTCTGAACACTGCATTAACAGAATATATTTTATCATAATTATGATGTGCATTGTTACGTTTATATGTATGGCTCACATGGAATTTTTTATTTAATATCAAGTAGGCAAAGCAGAGAACATGTTATATAATGAACAAAGAAGTCTTGGGGCATTAGCTCAGCTGGGAGAGCGTCAGGTTCGCAATCTGAAGGCCAGGGGTTCGATCCCCCTATGCTCCATTTTTTTAGGACACCGAATTTCTTCAATAATTCGGTATCCGTAATGAACTGGGTGAGATACTTTAGGAGGGAAAGGTATGGAGGGGTTACTTGCGTTCATTACCGCAGTGTGTGGGAAAATTCAGGTCGTATCTGACTTGTTCTGGGATTTCCCGACAAATTTTGAGTGGTATTCGAGGATACCGGTTCTTGGGAATTTTTCTTTGGCAATTATTCTGCTTATTGGTTCCGGAATATATTTTTCAATAAGGCTTAAGTTTATTCAGATCCGCAAGTTCAGGCATGGGATAGAGGTCCTTAGGAACAGAAAAGCCAAAACAGGCATTTCTCCTTTGGCTTCATTCTTTTTGTCTACCGCGATGCGGGTAGGACCAGGCAATATCCTGGGAGTCACGGGTGCAGTTTCCGTGGGAGGTCCGGGAGCACTTCTGTGGATGTGGCTTTCTGCATTTTTCGGAATGGCAACGGCCTTTGTTGAGTCGACTCTCTCACAGATATTCAAGGAGGAAAAGAACGGCGAATACATCGGAGGCATGGCTTTCTACGGCAGGAGGCTTCTTAAGAATTCCGCGGCAGTCGGCGTTGTTCTCTCACTTATGTACATCATTTATGCCATACTCTGTTTCCCGGCACAGGGCTTTAATACCGTCTCCGCAATGGGACAGATCTGCAGTATTGTAAGCGGAACAGAGCTTCCGACAACTCACTTGGTATACTGGATTGGTTTTGCGGTAGTTATCATTGCCACTGTTGCTGTCTCCTTCGGAGGAACCAAAAAGATATCAAGGGTCACGGATGTGCTCGTTCCCATCATGGCAGTTGTCTATGTCGCTACAGTTCTCGTTCTTATACTGATAAATTTCACCCGCATCCCTTGGTTCTTTTACGCGGTATTTACTGAGGCGTTCAAACCTGAAGCTGTATTTGGAGGCGTTTTTGGTGTGGCACTGATGCAGGGAGTAAAAAGAGGCCTCATGTCCAACGAAGCAGGTCAGGGTACAATTACAATGCCCGCAGCGGCTTCAGATGCCGCACATCCCTGTGACCAGGGCTGTGTTCAGGCTATCGGAGTATTTCTTGATACCATAGTTATCTGCACTCTTACTGGTTTTGTTGTCATCATGGGAAGAGTATGGCTTACCGATGCGGCAGATGCATGGTTTGAACTGGGCAAGCTTCCCAAGTATCTTGCATCTGTGGCTGAGCTCACCCCGGGAACAGCCTTTAACAGCCTGGTTACTTTGCTGGTATCCCTGTGCTTCGGACTTTTTGCATTTACCTGTCTTCTTGGATTTATGTCTTTTTCTGAGATATGTGCCAACAGAATAAGTCAGAGCGCTGCATTTATAAACGTTATCCGCATTATCGATATTGCGGTTATCTGCTTTGGAATGCTTACATCAATAGTTGGAATGGATCTTGGAGCTCTGTGGGATCTGTCAGATTTTGCAAATATTCTTATCGCATACTGTAACATTCCGCTTCTGTACATCGGCTTTAAGTATGTGAAGAGAGCCCAGGAGCATTTTGAGAAAAATGACGGAACTCCTTTTACATCAGCCGTCATTGGAACGAAGGCTGATGTATGGGATAAAAAGGCCGGCAGGAATTAAATTCAGTAGGTTTAAACTTACAATATCACATGTACTAAGAGCATAAATATTAGGAAAACGAGATTTGCAAGAGTGAATGCGAGAAGATATCTGCCGCTTTTCTCCTTGTACTCCCTTGTATAGGCCTTGAAGGAAATGAGGCTGGCCATTGATGCGATTAAAGTCCCAAGGCCTCCGACATTTACGCCCATAAGAAGCTCTTTATAATTATCAGTAAAACCAAAGAGCATTAGTGTTGCGGGAACGTTGCTTAGTGCCTGGCTTGCGATTATTGATATATAAAATTCCCGCCCTTTAACCACGCCGCTCAGAAAACTCTTAATTTCATCTATTTTTCCCATGTTTCCCGTAAAAATAAAGAAACCGATAAAAGTCAGAAGCAGGATATAGTCAGCCCTGAAAAGAATCTTGTAATCCATTCCTCCGACAACGACGAGAACGATCAGCAAAAGAATATACCAGGGAATGAGTCTTACAACAGAAAGCAGTGCAACAACAAATAAGCACAGATAGATGAATATCTGAATCCGGCTTCCGAATCTGCTGGTAAGAATGCTGTCTTTTGATGCGTTTATTGTGCTGTTCTTATCAGGAAGTAAAAAAAGAGTGATGAGCAAAAGCACCGCTGAAAGAGCTGAATATGGAAGCATGGTTCCGAAAAACTGCAGTATATTCATCCCTGTTGAGCCGTAAATATACAGATTCTGCGGATTGCCTATGGGAGTGAGCATACTGCCCAGATTAGCGGCTATCGTCTGAAGGACTATGACCGGAATCATCAACTGCTCTTTTTGGCAGCTGCTCAGAAGCATGATCGCAAACGGGACAAACGTTATCAGAGCAACATCATTTGTTATAAGCATGCTGCTAAAAAAACACAGAAAAATAAGTACCGCAGCCAGCTGCCATGATTTTTTCACCTTTTTTAGAAGAGCTGCCGCAATCTTTTCAAATACGGTGTTTTCTTTAAAACCCTGGATTATGACCATTAGACTCCATAAAATTCCCAGGGATCTGAAATCAATGTATCCAATGTAGTCTTTTGAGGGCTTTACAAAGAAAGCTGAAATTATAGCAAGTATCCATGCTGCCATCAGCACGGGATCGAGGTTTAGTTTTTTCTTATTTGTACGCATAGGCTTGATTTTATCATCTATGCGTCATTTAACAAGGGTATTTTTTGACAAAGAATGGCCCCGAAAATTTATTTTTATGGGTTAAAATGAAAAATTTGATTAGTAATTTCTAACATCATTTTGACTTTTGTATCATAATAAAATAGTAGGAAAAAACTGACAAAAACTATAGTAAATCGTATAAAAACAGTAGAAGCACGGACGATTAGTCCGATTGGAGGCATCATGAACAAGAATTCATTTGATTTTACCAAGCTATTCGAGAATGTAGAAAGGGAGGACAAAAGAGTTATACATCTTTCTAACGAAAAACGTGCCACTCTTTCTGAACTTGTCAGGATGTACTTCGAGGATGAACAAAATAATTCTGACCTGGATATTATTTTGGAATATGATGACTATCTCACTGAGCTTTTAGTAGACAAGACCGCCTATGTCAATATCATAGAATCAGAGCTTACGGGAGAGCCTGTTAAGGCACTGGAAGCAGAGGATGCAGCGTTTTCAAGAGAAGAGGTGGAACAGGCATATCTCTCACTGGCTGATACCCTGTTTGAACTATCCAAACTGATAAATCCACTGGGAGGCTTTGGAAAAGATCGTCTGGAGGCAGGCATTTCCATCATCCGAGGCTTTGAGAAGAGATTCTGGCCGGTTGCCACCAGGGTCACGAAAGACAATGCGGAAGCCTTTAAGGAACTCATCCCCTCTGAGCACTATGATGATATCCTTGTGGGCAGAAAGCGAGCCATAGGAGCCCTTAGGCTGATAGGAGAGGTAAGCTGCGCAGCAGGGGTGGCTGTATATACTGTTCCTGACCGGGATGATGAGGATCCAATGATCCGTCTGGACTGGTTAATGGTCCATGAGGATATGAGAGAGAGCGGGATTGGTAATTTCCTTATCGCCCAGATACTTGAACTCACATTCCAGCACGAAGGCATGGGAATTTATGTGGATCTTCCTGTAAAGATATTTGAAGATGAATATGAGGCGGATGAGCTGTCAGTTCTTTATAACTGCATGGACAGCTGGAACATACTTTTTGACATGACTCTTGGCAACCTGTTTTCCCTTAAGATATCCGACTTAAGGGGAAATGATATGGTAGATCAGAGAGCCAGGAATGTGATCTCTCTAAGTGAGGCTATGGAAAAGATATCCGCAATAGCAGGCAGGTTTTTAGCAGGGATAAGCAAAGATCAGCTCAAACAGCTTGGAAGTCTGCCAATGGATTTTTTTGATAAGGATATAAGCTGCGCCCTGTTAGATGGCCGCAAGATCCGGGCGATGCTTATGTTTCACCGACTTGAGGATGGGAGCATAAGATATGAAGGACTTCTAAGAGACGACGACAGCAATGAACAGGACGCTGTGAATCTCATAAGGTTTGCTTATGAGGCATGCCGGAAAAAAGGCATCGAGGACAACATGGTATTCGGAGCTCTGTGGAGTGAGGAAGGAATGGAGTTTTTGGGGAAGGTTATACCGAAGGTGCAGATCAACATGCTCTACAGGGGAGTACTTCTTCCGGAGGAGGTAAATCTGTCAAGCAAGGACTGGGATAACATTCGAAAAGAAGCAGGTCTTTCGGATGCAATGATCCCTGATACAGGCATCGGGGATGAGAACATTGGACCTGAAGAAGAGCGTGATATCAGGAACTGTTTTGAGGAATCTTTATATTGAGAGGTTAGATTATGGATGGATTTAAGCAGGTACAAAACAGTATACATGAAATTAAGGCAGAGGAAGTGAAAAAGAACGATACTTCTTTCGTTCCCGCTATCAATGATCATGACCGTAAAAAAGACGGGGTGGATACCAGGAAAAAGGCACCGGAAACAGGTAAGATCATCATAAGAGAGCCCCAGCAGGTAGTCTCTTTGAACAAGATCGCTCCCATGCCCAAAACAAGTGCTAATAAGACAAATATGACTTTTAAGGAAATACGTAAGGCATACAGCGATGAGGAGATGAATCTGCGCTTAAAAGAGTTGTCGGATGCCGGGTATGAGATACCTAAAACTGGAAATGAGCTTTCCAGGATACGTGCGAAAAAGATGGATCCCGTCAAGGTTATCGGAGATGACGGGATGGAGAAAACAGAGTTTGTCTGGCAAGATGATGTGCCACAGAATATCAGACAGCATTACGACTGGCTTAGGGAATATTTTTTCTATACCAATGACACACGTGAGGAATACAGGCAGGTAAGTAATGTGAAGCTTCCGGACGTCGCTCATAAGGTAAATGTCAATGGCATTGATAAGATCTATGAGCACCAGAAGGGGGCTAACTGCTATTGCTGCAGCGGCACGGCAATGCTCAATCAGTTCATCAAGAACGGGAACAAGGAAAAGGAGCCTGTACGCCATTTTAGCCAGTATGATCTGCGATCCTACCGTCCTTTTGTAAAGAAGTTTGACCAAAGGTATGAAGATCAGGGAATCTACAACAGGGGTCAATACAGACAGATTGCCGGAGAAATCGACCAGTATGCCGGTGCGGGTAAAGAAGAATATGGAAATATCTTTGAGATGGGAGATTTCTTTATCGAAAAGACCGGCGGCAAAGCAATGCTCAACAAGCTGTATTTCCAGCGTCCTCAAAAACAGGGTAATGCACTTCATAACATGCTCACGGTATTTAAAAATAAGGTAAATGAGGTCCTTGCTGCCGGCAACGTACTTGGATTTCTTGAGGTGGAGGGAAAATACGGCCACTATGTGACAATTACCGGAATAAACGGCGATGACATCACAATCCAGAATTCCCTTAAGCCTGAGGGTAAGACTCAGGAAGTAAAAAAAGTGGATCAGCTTTTTAACCGCCTCATAAGCACAGGCAATCCTGTGGAGCTGGTATGGCTTTCAGACATGAAGACTCCGAAGGAGCTTACGAAGGAGTATTCCAATCTTAGTTATGATGAAGAAAAGGGATATTCACTGATAAGACCCAACGAAGAAGGCGTAGCTGACATTACGCATACCAAGGGCCTTGCCGTGAAAAAAGAACTCGATGACATGGGACCCGGGATGGAGAGTATCACCGAAGTTGCCTATATCCCCAACCCCCTCTCAAAGCCTGAGATACAGTCGCTTGACGATGCCCTGCATGCAAATGTTCAGCAGAAAAATGTTCAGCATGAAAATGTTAAGCATGAAAATATTCAGCATGAAAATGCCCGGTATCGTGAATCGATAATAGATGAAAAGTCCCGCGATTATATTAATATGAACGAAGAAGAGGTTCAGGAAGAAGAGATAACGGATTTTGAGGAAAGTGAGGATGGACAGCAGTACTCTGAAGAAGAGCTTCGGGAAAAAGAGGAAATTAAAAAAAGGATAACAAGTTACTATGAGACAAAAAGGCAAAAAAGAGTATCCGAACTGAAAGAGAAGGAAAGAGAATCCGAAGCGGCCGGGAATAAGAAAGCAATAAAAGAGCTGGAAAAGCTCCGCCTTGAGTCAAAATATGATCCAAAAAAGAAAAAGAAGGCAAGAAAGGCTGCGGCAAAAAAAGTCAGAGATTATGAAAAAAAGAATAAGGACTACGCAAGCTTCGGAGTTTCTTTTGATATTAAAAGCGCAGTGGCAAATGATGCTGACAGTTCCCTTATGAGGACTGTCAAGGATAGTCTCATGAATTATATGAAGATACGCCGCTCTATCTTTGATAAATATAAGCTTCGTGATGTGGGAGTGGGAGATCTTCTTGATCAGGTTGTAAGAAAAGAGGCGTTTATTGTCAGAAACGGATCAAATGTAGTGAAGCTTTCTCTGGATGACAGGAATCTCTTTGGTGAGGCTCACGACAGACTTAAGGCTGCTGCTGACAAATATATACTTGAAAGGAGCGGATTCTTTAAATTTGGCCGCGGAAATGCGAGGCTTAAGCAGGTAAGAAATCTTAAGAAGCAGCTTCAGCTTGATAATACCAGGTTTTATCTTTCGAGCGAACGCAGGATGCTGATAAATTCTGTGGACGAGAAATATGAAAAGGATAATGCGAGCCTGAGACAGAAAATGATGCCCACCTGGAAAAAGTTTATCGCTGTCAAAGATGAACTTAATCTGAGAAATAAGGTTTACCGTATTGAAAGGCAGATGCAGAGAGAAAACGGCACTCTGCCGTCCATAACCACACGCATGGGTGAATGGTGCTACCGCGCCCTGAATAACACCTGGCTTCGGTCAAAGATTGTCTACAACGGGATCGGAGGCACAATCGACAGAACTATAGGCGCTGCCACCATGCTGGCCGCAAACACACTTGAGCTGGGGGGCAAGGTAGTAAAGGCTCCGCTTAAGCTCTTGTCGATGATGTTTAATGGCGCATCATCCGCCTTGGGTTTCAGAGCGAGATGGAGGATGAAATACAGTCTTGGTGAAGGCTGGAAGGGAATCGATGACGGACGTAAGATCTTCAGAAGATACCTGAAAGGGGCGTGTCTTCTTCCGGCATTTGTAACGGAAAGCCTTACAAGAGGAATCCCTTATATTTTCGGACATGAGTTTAAGTCCGGAGTTTATAAGCGCACAAAGAGGTGGGGCAAAAACATTCTTGAAGATATCAAGAATGTCGGCAAGAGCCTGGGTATCAAGGATTATGCTGCCATGGACAGGGGCGATATGGAATACAGTGAAATCCCCGGACACATGGAGGAAGACGGAGAATTACGCAAATATAATTCTGATGGAAGATGGGATAATGGCCACACTACCTTTAACGACACCACTTATCTGGAGGATATATTCTCTGAATCAGACAGTGAACTCGAAGAGGAAATTGAGGAGAGCAAATCGGACAGACAGCTGCGTGAAGACAATAAGAAGTCGGAGATTCCCGCAGAGTGGACATTTGCAGGCAGCAGGGTAACCGCATCTGATTTCAGGACAAGGAAGCTTTTTGCTAACAAGGACAAGCAGAAAGCATCTCCCGAACAGGTCCTTAACATGCTCGGAGAGGATAAGCTTGCCCAGATGGCTTACGCGAACATCAAAGGACTGGATGAAGATTTCCTTGGTAAGAAATTCAGGGGAAAAAAGCCTGGAGCGAATGAACTTAAGGGATTTATCAGTGATGCGTACCAACAGGTTAAGGGAAAGAATTTAAGCGACAAGGAGGCAGGTAAGCGCCTGGATGAGACTAATGAAAAGCTGATGCTCAGGGATCATCTCAGGGAAGAGATGAGAAAGCTCTCAGACCACCGGTTGGAAGAGCGGGAAGCTGTAAAAAAGGTCACTTATGTTGATACTGCGAACAGGTCTTTAAATGACTACAAGACAGATGAGGAAAAAGCAGCACTTGATCTGTGGGCATTTGGAAAGGAAGGCGATCCGGACTACTTCAATATAAACAGATTTAATGATGAGATGGCGCATATAGATACATATTCAGGTCCTCTGAGAAGTCTGATGAACATAAAGATCGATGAATTTATCGATAAGAATGAGGCTGATGCCGCAAGCGGATTCGCAGCAAAATACGAGAAGATCTGTAAAATGGCAGCCGGGGATGTGATAATTGACAAATATGAGGAATATGCCCGGACGCGTGCAGATGGATTTATCGATCTGCCTGTAGGAATGATGCGCGGCAAGGTGGCTTTTTTCAAAGAACTTAAGATTCAGTATGAGAATCGCTTTAAGCTTATGACATCTCCCTGCTACGCACTTCTTAAAAAGGATGATATTAAAAAATACCTTGAAAAAGATGGCGTAAAAAAGGCAAATGCCATTAAGGACGAGGTGCTTCGTGATTTCGTATTGCTTTATATAAGAACCATGACAAGTCCTCTCGCCATTGGAAAGGACCTTAGAAAGGTTTATGAAGCAAAGATAAATGATGCCAAGACAAGGCAGGCAGGACTGGATGAGGGACGTTCTGCAAATCTTTACACGCAGCTTTGCGAATTCAATAAACATCCTGTCAAAACCGATGATATACCTAAGCTTTTTACTAAAGTGGAGAACACATATCTTCAGGCAGTAGCCAGTGACCAGGATGTTGACAGGCATCTTCGCAGTCTGTACCTTGCCAAGAAGGCTGATGTTAGTGATAAGCTCAAAAAGATTCTCGGAAATCCCGGATTTGTTGACAATTATCCGCCTTCTTACGATACCAGGGTATTTGGAATGGAGCTGGATGAACAGCATAAACTTGAGAAATTCCTGGTCTGGGATATCTTTGCTGAAGGAAAGATAAATGGCAAGGAAGTAAGCAAAGAACAGCAGGACAGGATAGGCAAGGCTGTTGATGAGTGTATGAGTGTTCGCCGCGAATTCATTGCTGTAAGTGAGACTGTAAAATATATCGAATTTTTGTGCAACGGCGCCGGCTGTGATCTGAAAAATGAGAGCTTTACCGGTAAGAACACCGGAAAGATGCTTCTTAAGTACTATTCGGAGGACGGTATCCCGGATGGCTATGCAACTGTAAAGCTTATTAAGAGCCAGGAATATGCAACAGCACTTAATAATGTGTTAATGCTTATTCACGATATGGGATTTACACTTTCGGAAAAGTATGAAGAACGGATCCTTACAGATGGTGACAAGGCCCTTGAGGCTGAGAGGAAGAAATATGAGGACAGGCTAAATGAAGAGCGCAAGGAAGGAGAGGAAGAGAAAAACTGGGATTACCCCGGCGTAACTGTAAACGGCAGGCAGTTCAGATTGTATTTCCTTGAGGCAGAGAAGGACCATCCTTTAAATAAACTTAAAGGCGGAGATTTTACCGTAGAGGATGGCGAAAAGGATCAGCTTTATAATGAGCTGGAGCAGCTGAGTGAGGCTTTAAAGACGAGGATGGTTGTAAGAAGCCTCTATTCCGGCGAAGTCGGCATGAAGTCGGTTATCTTCTCCGTATATTCCAAGAGCTGTGACATAAAGTGCGAAAATCTGTTAAAAGAAATAAGCAAAAAATTGAAGCTGTAATGAGGAAATAAAATGGTAGAATAGTACGTATGATGCAAACGTATTTGTAGGGAGAGAGGTTGGAGGGAAAAAGTATGAACAGTGAGGTTTTAAGAAAATGTGAATTGCTTGTGGGGAACAGGCAGGCGGTAAGCCAGGCGTCTATGCTGGAAAACAGTCTCATCAGGGTGGTGGCTGCAGCTTCTTTTACTGAAAAGGACATGGCTGCTGATGCTATGCTGCTAAAGGAATGCCTTAAGGTCCTTAGGAAAAAGCAGGGGATTTTTTCGGATCTTAGGGGCAACAACGAGCTGATCATAGCTTCAAAGATGGCTGTAAGCACAAATCCCGAAGAGTATCTTGACAGTGTACTGGATGTCTATGGAAGGCTCCAGAAGGGAAAGTTCTGGGGATCGTCGTACAGAGCGCTTGCTGCAGCATCAATATGTGACGCCGGAAGGTTTTCTGAAGCAGATAATATTATCGAAAGAACCAAGGAACTTCTTGCCGGAATGAAGAAGGACCATCCATTTCTGACATCGGACGAAGATACAAGCTTTGCAGTTCTTTTGGCAATGAAGGAAAAGAGTATTGAGGAAATACTTACAGAGCTTGAGGATACGTTCCAATATATTAAGAAGCATTTTGCTTTCCATGAAAACGCTGCATATTCGCTCAGCCAGGTACTTGCAACCTATGACGGATACTATGAACAGAAAGCCGGCAGGGCACTGGAAATCTTTGATGCATTCAAGGAAGCCGGAACCAAATATGGCAAAGGATATGAACTGGCATCACTTGGTATTCTTGTAAATATCAATATGAATACCAATGACCTTGTTTCGGAAGTTGGTGAGGCAGCAGAGTATTTTAAGGATAAGAAGGGCTTTGGAATCCTGGATATGGACAGGCAGTCAAGACTGATGCTGGGTGCAATGGTGGTATCCGGGGTATTGTCTGACGATGATTCTGTGGCAGGTGCTTCAGTCACAAGCGGGGCACTCTCGGCGGTAATTGCACAGCAGCTGGCTATGTACGTTGCGATTATGGCTGCAACATCCAGCTCAATAGCTTCATCATCAAACAACTGATATGTCTAAAGAAAGGAATACAAAGCAGGAGGACTTCCGGATGATCATTGATGAAATAAAAGATATTGCCAGGCAGGCAGGAAAGATTATGACTTCGGCAAAGCGCCCGAAGGTCATGGAAAAGTCAGGACATGCAAATTTCTGTACGGAGACAGACGAAAAGATTCAGAGCTTTTTGATTGACAAGCTTGGGGCAGTACTTCCGGAGGCACAGTTCCTCGGGGAAGAGGACGGGCAGGACGTCTTTACATCCAAGATGAAGGAGGGGTTCTGCTTTGTGCTGGACCCCATTGATGGGACTTCCAACTTTATATATTCATACAGGCCATCGGTGGTATCGATAGCTCTTTTGAAGGATGGAAGGCCATACATCGGAGTGATATACAACCCCTATGATGACTTGATGTTCTCAGCAGAAGCTGGCTGTGGGGCCTATCTTGGCGATGAGAGGATCATGTCTGCCGACACCCCTCTTTCAGAGTCCCTTGCAGTTTTTGGAACTGCCCCTTATTACACAGAGCTTCAGGAAAGGACATTTGATATAGCCAGAAACTTACTGCCTCTTTGCGTGGACCTGAGAAGATCCGGAACATCGGCCTGGGATATGTGCTGCGTCGCCATGGGGATATGCAATCTGTACTTTGAACTAAAGATCCAGCTCTGGGACTACGCGGCCGCAGCTCTTATAGCTAAGGAGGCCGGATGCACTGTCACTGACATCGAGGGAAAAGAGCTGTCATATACGGGATTTACATCTGTGATCTGCAGGGCAAGAGGGGTAAAAGAAATTCCGGAGTGCTTCAAATGATACGGGTCAGATAATTGTTTGAATGAAAATTTTGGGTAAAGAAAACGTGAGATATAAATATCTGATTTTGCTTGTTGTGATTTTTATTGCGCTATCCGGTTGTAATTCAGATGAACCGGATTCTGAAACGGGTCAGGCAGATACTGCTACCGAAGATGTATCGGAGCAGAATCAGAAGGAAATCCCATCTCAGCCTGAGACAGCCGGTGATACCGTAGAAGAGGGACCTGATATTGAGAAGGACCAACCGGAACAATCATCTGACTCTGATTCAGGCGATACAGAGGAAAGTGATATCTCTGTAGCAAAGATTGATTTATGTGGAGAGGTCTATCCTGATTATGATGAAAAACTGGTTGATCAGTACCTGAATCTTCCGCAGAGCGAATATGAAGATGCGGTTCTTCTTGAAGATTACGATGCCGGCAATGCAGAAGCTGATAAGGTGTTTTTAGTGAAACTGGCAGAATATCAGGATGAAGGAATAGAAGTTTTTGGAATACAGGAAGGAATTATCATCTCATTCAAAGACCTGAAAAAGTTCTTTCCCTGTCATTGGCGGGACATGTATCCAACGCATGAGGCAGCCCTTTGCGACATAGATGATGACGGTAAAAATGAACTGATCTTCACTACTAACTCTATCCGGGGTAATTTCTTTGAATTCACTAACAGAGATATACTTAGAGTGTTCAAATTTGATGGTGATGACATATTGATGTTTCCTCTGTCCGAAGAAAGTGTTGCCGGAATGTTAGACAATATTTTCCAATTCGATCCGGAGGAGAAGACTGTTTATATCAGGCAGGGAGATGATACTGCTGCTACTATACCTTTGAGTGCTTATGAAAAAGAGTATGATAAGTTTGAGCTGGATACACCTATTGAAGCAGCAATTGAATCCATCAATTATGTCAGTGGATGGGAATATATAATTTCCGACAGTGAAGTATTACTACTTGTTCATGTCTTTTTGAACGGGCATGAGCTTCCGTTTGGAATCTATCCAAAGGATGATGAGGATAAAGAAATAGTACCTGCATTCAAGGTCGTATTCTCTGATGAGGCATTCAGTCTGGATTATGTAGGTGAGTAGCTGTCAGAACCCGACATAGTCTTCTTCCACAACTCCCCAATAGTCGCTGCTCTTTGCATCGCTGCCCTCCATTTCAAGGATCTTTCTGAACTGTGTCTCGTAGAGCTGCTTGTAGATTCCGCCCAGGGACAAAAGGAAATCATGATCACCCTGCTCGGCTATCACGCCGTCTTTTACAACCAGTATACGGTCCGCCTTAAGGATGGTGGAGAGCCTGTGGGCAATGACAATGCTTGTACGGCCTTCCATGAGTCGCTCAAGGGCTTCCTGAATGGCATTTTCAGAGATGGAGTCAAGTGCGCTGGTGGCCTCATCAAGTATAAGTATTTTGGGGTTCTTGAGGAGCACTCTTGCGATGGACAGTCGCTGCTTCTCACCTCCGGAGAGCTTAAGCCCGCGGTTTCCCACAACCGTGTTGTATCCATCCGGCTGGTTCATGATAAATTCATGGATGTTGGCACTTTTGCAGGCATCTGTCAGTTCTTTTTCTGTGGCATCCTCTTTTGCGTACAGCAGATTTTCCCTGATCGTTCCGTTAAAAAGATATGTTTCCTGTGAGACTACACCGATATTTGACCTCAGGTATGAAAGGTCCATATCCCTGACATCAATTCCTCCTATTGTGACTCTGCCGCCGTTTACATCATAGAGCCTTGGGAGCAGGTTTACGATGGTAGATTTACCTGAGCCCGAAGGACCTACGATGGCATACATGGAACCTCCTGGCACAGTGAATGAGACATCTGTAAGAATGGGAACCTCCTCATAATAGGAAAAGGAGACATGGTCATATTCTATGTCTTTGCAGGTGACATCAGGTTTTGCGCCATTCGGAGGGCTTACGATGCTGCTCTTTTTGTCGAAGTACTCAAAGATCCTCGTAAAGAGAGCCAGGGACCTGGTGAAGTCCACCTGAAGGTTTAACAGTTCGTGCACAGGGCGGTACAGTCTGTTAATAAGGGCAACCATGGCTGTGATGGTACCCACTGTAAGACCGGCATCTATCCTGGAGATTATCAGATAGCCACCGGCAAAATATATAAGAAGAGGCCCAACCTGAGTAAACATCCCCATAACCACCCTGAACCAGCTGCCGCTTCTCTGCTCTTTGAGATTTAGTGATGTGAGTTCGGAGTTCACCTTGACAAATTTTTCGTATTCCCTCTCTTCCCGGGTAAAGAGCTTGACCAGCATTGATCCGCTTACGCTCAGGGACTCATTGATCAGCTGGTTCATCTGGTCATTTTTTTCCTGAGACAGGGTACGGATTGTCCACTGCTTTTTGCCGACTTTCTTGGTGGGAAGGATGAGAAGCGGGATTATGATTATCCCCACAATGGCCAGCTGCCAGCTCATCGTAAAAAGCGCCACAAGAGTTGTGATCACTATTGCCACATTTGATACGATGCTGGAGAGAGTACCTGATATTATGCTGCTGACGCCGCTGATATCTGTGTTCATCCTGGTGATGATATCCCCTTGCTTTTCCGTGGTGAAAAATGAGTGGGGCATATACTGCAGATGACGGTACATCTGGTTTTTCATGTCAAATATGATCTTCTGGGAGATCCAGGCATTGATGTAGGACTCCAGAACCCCTGTTATCTGGCTGGCAGCCAGAGTGGCAAAAGCCATGAAAAGCAGCCGCACCAGCAGCTTCATGTCTTTGTTGATCAGAGCTTCGTCAACAATCCTTCCTGTTATGATCGATGGAAGAAGTCCTACTATTGCTGACAAAAGAATTGTGATAAATACAAATGCAAACTGCAGCCGGTATGGCTTCAGGTAAGATAGTATCCTTATTATCAGGGCTTTATCGACTTTGGGAAGGTTTGCTTTTTCCTCATCTGTCAGAAACCCTCTGGGTCCTAAACCTCTCATTGGTGGGTGTGGCATGGCTGTCTCCTTTATTATAATTTATTGACTAATTATACAACAATTTTTTTATGTGATGACTGACAAAAGAGAGATGTACAGTGCGTCAAATCAGGTCTAAAGCTTGTTACGGCGTCCTGATCTTGGGTTTCCCCTTCTGAGGACGACGCGATATTCCACAGGGCTTTCTAATCGATTCATAAACAAAAAAAGGAAAACCAATGTTTCAAAAGCGTACTAATTTGGACTTACTAGAAAAGAAACCACATAACAAAAAAGCTGAAACCATAGAAATTATCTAGGTTTCAGCCTTTAAACATTTAGCAGGGAAAGCAGGATTCGAACCCGCGCATGCTACCCTATCCAAAACTATAAAGAAAGGAGCTTCGGGCATTCGCATTTATCAAAATTAATCAAATCTTAATTTGGACATGCTATTCTGACTTTCAATAGTTGGAATGGCATGTTTTTTTGCTTTTGACTTCAGGTGAAAATTTCAACTTCAGGTTCTATGGTGCTTTTTTACATTTTTCCGCGAAAACTTTAGATTTGTCTATATATATATATATAAGAGCAAATAGTTTTCAAAAAGGAGGTTATAACAAGATGAAAACGACAATTCTTTTATTGGTATCATTGTTGATTACCGTGCTAATCGTATCTGAAAAATATAACGTTACATTTACAGAATGATAAATGCAGTTGACATGGCTTCCCAGCTGATGGCCATGCTGCCCCGGGATGAGAATCCTCAGTACACCGAAGGAATCCAGGGATTTTTCCATGTAATTTCCTGTCATGGAGACTGTGAGCATGCTACAGTAAGACTGATAATAAGAGATTTTGATGAAAAGAACTTCAGGAACAGGGAAGCCCTTTTGCAGGACTGTGCAGATAAGCTTAGAAAACAGTATGGTCAGGAGAGGACAGAGCTGACTATAACACATCAGTACAGCAACACCCTCAGGCATTTTTCCTGAATTCTGTAGGCGTCATATTATAGTTTTTTCTGAATACTTTAACGAAGTAATTATTGTCGGAGTATCCGACATAGCTGCTGA
>JAEEGL010493033.1_pt1 | contig 37754 bp, 34 predicted proteins | sample 9134231 | NCBI WGS metagenome assembly JAEEGL01 (sample SAMN16246548, study PRJNA631951) | gut metagenome | biome: gut microbiome; feature: rumen; material: fiber-attached | host: Bos | place: Iran: Karaj | collected 2018-10 | reverse complement strand
TGCTTCCTGTTTCGGCATTTGCCGACGACAGCGAAACCGAGCCCGTGATCGAGGCCACAATTGAAGCGGTGAGTGAGCAGAGCGAGGACGCCGCCCCGGATGTGCCGGAAAGCACGGCAGTAGAAACCGTGCAGGAACCGGAAGAAATCAATCCGGAAAACATGCTTTGAAATTGAATTGAACCGCCGTATGCCGAACGGCACGTACGGTGGTGTGAGAGGGGAGAGAAATGCTCCCCTACTCGATTATTGAAATAATCGAGATTTTCTATTGACAAAATTAAAAAAAGAAGATATAATAAAGCCATACGATATACCGGACGAAAGGAGAAAGCGCACTTGCGCTTATATACGGCTATGGCATCTATTTCCGGGCTTATTGACATAAATCATCCCATTTCGCAAAGATTTGGAGAATTGGCGAAACAAAAAATAGACAAATATCTTGCGCTGCCGGTTGATAAAATTCTGCCGCCATACACTCCGAGGGTTCAATACAAGGATTTTGCATGGGCATTAAATCAACTGTTCGGCAAAACACTCACTGCCTTTGCGAAGGAGTGTGGGATAGTCATTTCTATGCCGAACGACTATCTCGAATTTATCGAGCTCTGCGAAAAAACAAATGAGCATGATCGAAAGCAAATCCTTGATATGATAAACACGGGATATTTTGGAAATCCCTGGTGGAATTACACGTCTACCGTAGACGGCAGAGATCGGATCAATCAAATTATTGACCATAAAATTGGATCTTCCATCCGGAAATACGTTCCGTATCCAATTACGGAAAACGTTCTTCAAGTCCGCCAATCTCCTACGTGCGTTGCACGATTTGATACGCTCGTCGATGTTGCGAACAATTTCCATATTTCTTTTCGATGGCTTTGCTGCTCGACAAGCAACTCGCACGATCTGTCAGAACTGCCATATGTTGACGATATTTTCGACGCTTATTCGATGATGCATTCTTTCAATTTTGATAATCCGCGGCATCCAATTCCGTCGCGCTATCAAATCATTTTGAAAGAAACAATGCGCTTGTGCGCTAAGAAGGGGTGAAAATTATCTATGCCCGCAATAAAAGTTGAACAATATCTGCCTTTAAGAGACACAAAAAGCATCACACGTCAGATGATTACAGAAAACCGGCTGTCCTATTCTGTCAAGGATTACAACAGGGGTTATTTCAACGGCACTTCTGCGGCACTTAACCAAAAAAGACTACAAATTCAAAACGGCTTCATTCCTCCGATTCCGGAGCTCGAAAGCTGCAAAATACTGGCAGAACGCTTTTCCCCGTTTATTGTCGAAACGACTCGCCTTATTCGTGACGACATTGCAGAACATCTGACTAACGCGGTAAAATTTCTGGCAGCCCACGGTCTATCTCAACGGATGCTTGCAATCCAACTGAACCTTGATCCGTCCGTTTTTTCCAGAATCAAGCGTGATGCAGACGGCGAAGGACAGACGAACAGTTTTCGCGTTCCAATCGAGGCGCTTCCGGAACTCGCATACAAATATCTTGGATGCTCGGTCGCAGAACTTCTTCTTGGCTCAAACGAGGCGATTCCGCTCCATGTAAGCAGAGACGTACAGCTTTTGATCGACATCTACAACCGTCTGAACGATCAGGATAAAGAGGAATGCGAGCGTTATCTGAAGGCGCTCCATAAAGAACAGAAGAGAGACGACGAAGAAAACCCAGAAGATAAAAACCAGAAAATCAATCGAATTGCTTTTGAGCGTCTCTATCAAATTGGTGACGATATGAGCAGCAAGCTCCTGACGCTCGGCTATCTCAGCGGCTCGACACAAAGCAAAAATAGGCTCATCCGTGTTATGGCGGATAAAAAAATCTCCCTCTATCTGAATACGTTTCTGTTCATATGTTTCCAGTTTGAAATCTCGCCGGATATTCTTCTTGTTGAAGACTATTCCTCGCTGGACGTTTTAATCCGCACCAACCCGTATCGCGGACAGGAAAAGATTTGGAATTATAGAAATGAGATCATCCCGGAAGAAGCAGAAGCAGACAGCAAATGGCGTGTAATCAAAGAACATGAAAGAAAGATTCTGTCATACTATTTGAGACTGAATCAGGATCGCCAAAACAGTGTACTGACGTATATTATCAGCAAAGGAATCTGATTCTCACTTCTATGAAGCCGTATGGGAAACCATGCGGTTTCTTTTTTTTGGAAAAACCACAAATTAACTGTTGACAAAGAGAAAACATAGAGTTATAATAAAGCCGTACTGAAAGAAGAAAACTTTGTGTTCAGACCTGTTGCCACCTCCACGCGACGAAAGCCCGCGTGAACAGCGTCTGCGTGTCAGAGAAAGACTGACCCACAAAGTATCTTTGTTCAGTACAATTTTTTATATTAAATAAATAATGGAGGAAAAAACAATGGCAAACCAGAACAAAACCTACATTCGGGGCATCGGAAAGTGTCCCATCATTCAGACCCAGGACGGGACAATCGAGGGCCACTACGCGCTCCGCGCCGTTGGCTTCGCCAACAAAGGAGTCCGCAACACGGGCTCCACTAACGTAACGGATGTCTCCGTCAAAGTTCAGGGACATCCGGAGATCATCCAGGCTTTCGGCCTGGCGCCGGATCAGGACGGTTCCTGGTGGCTGAACGCCGCTCTGTTCGGCAAGGACTGCGACGCTGCCATCGCCGCCGCCGCGACGCACGAGAAGAAGTGCGTCCGGCTTGAGCTCTCCGGCGCACTGTACGTAAATGCGTACACCAAGCGCGACGGAACGGAGTCCGCGCAGATGGCGATGAACGTCGCTCTCTGCAACGTCAGCCCCGTCCGGCAGCAGGGACAGGGAGTTCCGGCTGGTGTTCCCACCGGAGTCCCCACTGGCGTCCCTGCCGCTCCGGTCTATGCTGCTCCGGCTCCCGCTGCGCCGCAGTACGCTGCTCCGGCCCCCGCCGCTCCGCAGTACGCTGCTCCGGCTCCGGCCGCGCCTCAGTATTCTGCTCCGGCCCCCGCCGCGCCGCAGTACACTGCTCCGGCTCCCGCTGCGCCTCAGTATTCTGCTCCGGCCCCCGCTGCGCCGCAGTACACTGCTCCCGCGCCGCAGGGATCTCAGCAGCCCGTGCAGTCGGCTCCGGCTCCGGCTCCGGCTCCGGCTCCGGTTTATCAGCCGGGCCAGAACGTCCAGGATTATGATATCCTGGATGATGACGACCGCGACCTGCCTTTCTAAGACAGGGCACGCATAGTACGAAACCGCTGTGTAGGTGGCACGGCGGTTATCACAAAAACGAGAAGCGGATCAGCGCCGCTTCTCGTTTTTCATTAGAAAGGAGTTATAAAAATGAAAGCTGCGCGTTCTTCGTCGCAGAAGGGAAAGCCTATGGACGAAAAAGCTGCTCTTTGTTTCCCCTGCGACTCGATTCTCTGCATTTTCGCGCGGGAAGGGGAGTGCAAGTTTCCGCTTGTTACAGGAAGCCTTCCTGTGGTTTCCGACACTGGCTGTATGGCCGGTATGGCATGGACAACGGATGCCTTTCCTTTGCTGAAAAGCACGTCCAATCAACTTGTTCACCCGGACATTGTTCCGGCTGTGCAGGAAACCGTACCAGAGAGAGTGGCGTTTCTCTGGACTTGTATCGCAAAGGCGTTGCAGTTTACGCCTGATGATAGTCCTGTGTGGAGTGTGAATGGCACACATATCCACATTAGGAGAAACGCCGGTGCTGTCGCCGATTTCGTCAACGCGATTGCCGGCACAGATATTCTCAAGGCCGACAAAGTGACTGCGTGGGTAAGTCCGATTTTGGTCACACGCAGGCGTGAGCCGGAAACCAAAGCGCCGGAAGAAATCTGGGACGAGCTTTGCAAGCTGGCCCGGATTGCAAAGTTGAGAAGCGACAGTACCACCAACCCCAAAAAGCTCCCGGCCTGGAGCGACGGAGATATGTTCTTCGTGAACTCCGAGGATATGGCCGATGCTGTTGCGGACGTTTTCGATGGCATGTTTGGTGAATCCACATGCCATACCGGTTTCTATGATCCCGTTGAGGACGAAAGAAACGGGGAAACGTGCGACACCACAGGAATGTGGTACGTCGATTACGATTAACCAGAAACGATGCTCGCCCCTCATGGGGTGGACGGAAAGGAAAAAACAATGAAATATGGATTTGTTCATAAAGAAATGGTTCGCCGCTATCCTGATGGTTCCGTATATCAGGTAATGTTTTCCGATCTTCGCTGCGCGTCTTGTGGTTGCAATGTTTTCCATGAGAAGTCAGACGGCTCTTCGGTAAGTGTTATCTGCAATAGCTGCGGAAACCTTATCGGACAGTTGAACGATGAAGCATGCCGTGAAGCCTTGCGGGAAGGTATCTTTGACGAGGCCGCTCCCAACCAGGTCCAGGACATCAGCCTGCGCGACTATATCGCCGGGGCTGAAGTCTACGACGGCAAGCCTTGTCCGCCGGAACTGGTAGACGCCGCTCTCGACTACATTCTGAACGGTCACAACGACCTGTTGGAACGCTTGGATGGGATCGTTGCAGAAGCCGTCATGCATGTCACAAAGAGCCGCTGTCCGTACAGCGTTGACGGTAATTGCGTACTTTGTCCGGAAGACAATCCCTGCAGGGGAACGCAGGCTGAACAGCGCGAGTGTACTGCTCGGCCCAAAAGGAGAATGACAGAGCCTATGGAAGCAGCGCTTCACGGAGCCTGAACAGATCGCTTGCAACCGTCTGATCGCGCAGTCGAAACAGTGGGGCCTCCGAACCGGCGTGCCTGACAAAATCGTCATGTGCCTTCGGACAATCGACCTATGGAACCGCTTGGCGGGATTCTGTCTGGAGGTGGGATAGTCGAGACAGGGGAGGGGTAGCCCTCCCCAAAAAATGCAATTTTGATATTGACAAAACAGGCAAAATACATTATAATAATTAAAGAAAGTTGTACGCTAAATAGAAATTTAGCGTACAAAATAGGAGGATTCTATGGATAACAAACTTGATGCAACATGGGCTCGCTGCTCATACTTATTTGGGCGTGCCTACGAAGAAAATGACGAGTTCAAAAAGCTCGTCAACGCCGCCGCGACGACACGCTCTCCGATTCCAGACTGCACCCTGCGACTCACAAGGATTTTTTTGGACAGAACAAAGTCCGTTATGCCGGATGCGAAGTTGTCCGATGCCGTGGATGCAATCATCTCTGGTTTCATCGAAGATGGAGCAATCACCTGTCCCGATGATGATGTGGACTGGCCGTGCGACCGCGCTTTCTCTTTTTCGGCATTTTTCTATGGGCAAATGTCCAAGATCGGCAATCAGGCAATCCAGAGCTATATTTCTTCGTGCGACGATGAAACGCTGGAAACCCTCTGCAACGAGGTTGGAAAGCGCGTCATGGAAGAAATGAACAACAAGGTCAGCGGATCTGATCCTCAACTGATTCCAGCGCCGGATGTGACAGAGATCTCCCGTGCAGTTCTTTGTGCGGCAGTCAAATAAGTGATTCATTGAGTACGCCGGGGCTTAACCGCCCCGGCAGAAAGGAAAACAATATGAATCTGACATATTTACCGAAATGGTTTCGATCCATTATAAAGTATATCAATAAAAATGGCAGAGATATATGGACGGGGTGTTTTGCGCTGATTGCACTCATTGGGGGTCCTTTGGCGATCATAGAATTTATAGTATACAGAAACATATTTCCTATACGCATGTTTATTGCTGGCTTAATCATTATTCCCGGCACTTTGCTCTTTTTGGGCTATTTTGTTATTAACATCTTCATTAACCGGGTTCTATACGAAGACCGATTAGAGCAGAATTATTCAAATGGCAGATCCGTGATTCCGTTCTCCTTATTTGAGGGAGCATACGCAAGAAATCCAGAAGCATGGACGCTTGCTGAAAATCATGTGGAACGGGTCTCTGACGAGCATTATCAAGGAAAAGGCTACTGGTTCATCTGGTCGGATTACAAGCGTTACGTTAAATTCTGCAAAAAAATAAAAAAACAAAAAGAAGATCAACTCAGGCAGTTGGCAATAGAAGAAATTTCCAAAGACTATCTGAAAGAATAAGATGTAAACAATCTGACCTTGACAAAAGATGTGAAAGGAAAAACAAGGGAAACAATATGAAACTGACATATTTACCGAAATGGTTTAGAGCCATTATAAAGTATATCAATAAAATTAGGGGAACTATATGGGAAAGGTCATTGGTACTGTATTTGGCTGTATGTACTCCTTTGTTGTTCGTAGAGGCGATAGTACACATAAACGAGATAGAACACATAAAAGACTTTGTTTTACGCAGTTTTTTTGGTGGACTAATCATTGTTCCCGGCACTTTGCTCTTTTTGGGCTATTTTGTTATTAACATCTTCATTAACCGGGTTCTATACGAAGACCGGTTAGAGCAGAATATTTCAGATGGCACATCCGTGATTCCGTTCTCCTTATTTGAGGGAGCATACGTAAGAAATCCAGAAGCATGGACGCTTACTGAAGATCATGTGGAACGGGCCTCTGACGAGTATTATCAAGGGAAAGACTACTGGTTCACCTGGGCGGATTACAAGCGTTACGTTAAATTCTGCAGAAGAATAGAAGAACAAAAAGAAGAACATGAAGAACAACAAGAGCTCTCTTTAGTCCATTCAGAAATTAAGCGTTTTGAAGCTGACCCGGTTTTGTATATTAAGAGCGGTAAAGAACCGCTTAAACTTGAATATATAAAGCCGCAAAAAGAATATGATCAGCTTCAAGAAAGAATTGCCGAAAAACGCGGGCAGTTGGCAATGGAAGAAATTTGCACTGACTATCTGAAAGAATAAGATGTAAAGACTCGACTTCTACGGAGGGAAGAAACAATGAAGCCAAACGATGAATATATCGAAGCGGTCAAGCGCTTCAACGAAGACGTGTATCCTCGAATCAGTCACGCAACGGCACATGTCCAGTGTATGTCCAATGTCCTCCGGGATATTTCCCGTGAGTATGGCGCAGACAGCTATGCCGTCCGGCGCATCCAGGAACACTGGACGAACGAAATTCAGCAAACGCTTCTTGACGCTCTGGGCTGTCTCGAAGCGAAAGAGAGACGAGCAATTCCAAAACCGTCCCCTCTTGAAGGGCCGTTTGATTGGGTGAAGGAAGGCACGATTGCCTATTATGTCGATGGAAAGAAGCCAATTAAGGTTGTGGTGGACTACATCCATTCTAACAACCAATTCATCCATGGTCATAGTCTTTTGGATGGCCGTGTTTTTGATTTCAGTACAGCGCTTTTAGGCGTATCTCTTTTCCGTACGGAATATGACCTGTGGGCAAATTGCCTCCAGCCGGGCCAGTCAATCTGGTGCATGGGACCTTTCGATAACAGTCGTATCGAGCATGCTGTTGTCCACAAGGTCGTGCCTCCCGATAGCGATGCTGACGGAGCGATCCTCTTATACACTGGGACGGAGCTGTATCACATCCGATATGAAGATATGGGTACAAACGCTTTTCTGTCGTTATACGATCTTGCGCAGGCAAAGCTGCGCGATAGAGATGCTTGGTTTTATACAAAAGAAATGACAGTCCCAAAGCACGGGAAAATTACAATGGTAAACGCCGATGCAAAACCCAGTATCGCTGTCTTGGAATTCGACGATGGAGATGATCTCACTTTTACTCCAGAAACTGATATTGGTAGAGTAGTGTTTCTGTCTGAATTTGCTGTGTACACTACCCAGTGGTTTAATCCAAAAGAAAGGACAGTGCCGGAGCGATGGAAGGAGTGAACAACAACGATGTTTGAACCGTTCGGAAGAGCTGTTATCAAAACTGACGGCCTCGCAGAAATGCTCTGCGCATGGATCAAAAATGATAACCGCCCGGAAAAAGATGGCGGGAACCGGATATGGAGAAAGATTTATTCCATGTTCCCTGATCAGAGAGTTCCTGAGTTTTCTTTGTGCAAGGAACTGCATAATCACTGGGCTTGCCTTTCCTACAGTGCAATCCCCGAATTCAGTGAAATTGGAAAGGAAGCAGAAAAGGCAGATAGGCTTGCCAAGGAGTGCATGGAGCGACTGGCACACGCAGAAGAATACGAAATCCCGGTGAAGTGCATTTATCTCTGTGAAGAGTTTGCCATCGTTACACTTGGCGGGGAAAAGTCAGCCATGATGCTTCCGCCAGAAGTCGTCGAGGTTATCCCCTATCAAGATTACGATGCCTTGTCTGCATCTGAACGCAAGGCGCTGCTCCTCGGAGCGTCTGAACAAGCTGACAACCAGCAAATGTCGTTGTCCGGCTCGTCATTGTCTGACGCAAGAGCCGTGCGGGAAAAGACTGTCGGCCGCGTGTCTGCGCTGAAGCAGAAAATGGACGACGTGAAGAATGCAAAAACGGCAGAGCTTGCAAAACTCCAAGCCGAGATTGACCGTCAGGTTGCGGAACTTGAAGCGAAGAAAACCGCGATGATGGAGACACTGAAAACGCAGATGGCGGCGATGGAAGCCGAAATGGAGAAGATGGAATTTCAAATCCATGTTCTCGATTCCGAAATCTATGCGATCCGCTGCTATACCGGCGAGATTGTCGAGTTCCACAGTGTCAGAAAAGGCGTTCCCGCTCCGGCAAATACTCAGATTGTCTTCTATCAGAAGATGCGCTATCTGGACGAGGAGCTTGGGAAACTGGCGAGCATCTACCACGTCGATATTTCCGACGCCGGCCATTTCGACGCATTGTTGAAGCACTCCCCTGCCGCCCTGGATGTTTTTGCCCCGTCTCAGAGAAGCATCATGCTCGCTCGTGTAAGCCGCACCGGGCAGGCGTTTTACCCCCATGAGATTTATGGGAACCTGCTGGATAATTACGAAATCGACCACGGAAAGAAAATCTGCATTGTTCTCCGCGATGGCGAGAATGTATGGACTGCCTGGACGGATGATGAACGTGTCAAGTTCGACGCAGACGCTTTCTTGAAACCCCATGAAGCGCGGCCCATGACTCCGGAAGAAGAGGCTAAGTATTCCAAAGATCAATACGAGACACAGGAAAACTATGAGAAGCGCATGAAAAAACTTCAGCGGCAGAATCTGGATGAAGGTTTCAGCCGAATGTTCGTGTACTCCATTCTGCGCGGCGTCTTCGACCGGGGTATGATCAAATTCCCTGAAAAAGTCGATGTGATGAAGCCGAATCCCTACGTCGTTCTCAGTTATGCCGAGGGCTGGCTGACGGATGAACGCTACGGAACACTCGCAGAGATGATTGAACGCTGCAACGGCGAAATAGCCAAAGGCGATATCGTCATGACGGTACAGTGTCTTTCCCCGTGCGGAGAGTTTGGACGAGGCAGATACGAGACATGGTCGAATGACCGTGGCCGCGGTGAAAAGAACCGTACGTACGACGTCGATGCTCGTGATCGCACCTTGTATCCGATCAACTTCATTGAGCATGAAGCGGAATATCGCATAGTTCTCGTTGACAAGTCTAATCCGGGTGGAAGCGAGGAAAGCGAATTTGATCGTCGGTTTACAGACGAGAAGCTGCGTGAGCGGATCAAAAATGGTTGGGGCAGCCGTGTGTACAAAAGCCATGAGCTTCTTGGTAAAGAAGAATGGCGGTATTACATCTCTCTTGAAAAAGACCCGAATTGGAGAACCGGAATTGCTGCTCACGCAAACTTTGAACTCGACCCTACTGAGTTCTGGAACCTGACCTACATGAACTCTTGTTGGCTGGAGTTCATCTACACCACGCAGAAGACGAACGGCGTTGAAATCGGCGGAAAGTACGTAGACTACGCGCATCTGATTCCATACTTGAAGACGGCGCTGGAGCACGTCAGAAGCCGCGAGGAAGAGTTTTCTGAATGGCTGAAAGAAGTTGCGCCGGACGTATTGAACGACACTGAATGGCCCGCTCAGCTCTCTGAATGGATGCTGGAGAAGAAGATTCACAACTTCTCCTCGTTCCGCGCCAAACAGTTCGCCAAATGGTATGAAAAAAAGAACAATGCCGGGGCTTAATGCCCCGGCAGCGACAGCGACATCGAGGACTTCATAACTCAGAAAACATAGGAGGAGGTTTTATTAACTTGCAGAACTACATCGAAGACAGTTTAGCTCTTATAATTCGTGGTATTACAGCTGAAATTGATCCTCGCGTCTGTATTGATATTTATCTTGGAACACATCCAGATAAATCTCAAGCCAATCTCGCTAAAGAGGTATTCCATATTACTGCTGCGTCATTCTCCAAAGCGTTGAGCCAAAACAAAGATTTCCTACGTGAAGACTGGAGAGATAGAATCTGCAACTTGCTACGCGACACAGATATGACCGACTACGAGATCAAGGTTGGACGTATTATAGCCCTGAAAAAACACATTGATCTTCAAGATCGAAGGGCTGCAATTCGGACATGGGTAGCTAAATACTTACGCGAAATGGGTTTTGCATCTGCTGTAAACGAAATCCACGCTGAAGAACTGAGTGACTACCGTACTCTAATTTTTCATGATGATAATAGCCAACATTATTTTGCTTTCTATATTCCTGACGAAGGAATTAGGTGGGAAAATGAACTGGATTTCACGGTAGCCACATTTTCTGATCTACTATACCAAGTCAAACAGCATCTGAGGGAGTATAACAAAAAAATGGTTCGAGATCCCTTTCTGCACAAACCATTATCCAAAGGAAACCTTTCTTTCTTCTCTTGTATCCGGCAACGCACTTGGGACAGACTTCAGATTAACGAAGCTACAATCGAAATTCCAGACAAAAGAGAAGACATGACTCCGCAAGACATGGTTCCGCATTTCGTTGTGCGAGTCACTGATGATTTCGCTGGCGTAATCGAAACCAGGTTCAATAATTATTCCGACAAGTACGAGCCGAGGAACGGAGAAAGCGTATAACATCGCCGGCACTGGTTCCGCCAGATATTTTTCACAAGTTACAAGATTAGTCACAAACAGAAAGGAAAAACAAAATGGAGAACGATATTTACCCGGAATGGCTCCATGAAGGGACTACGGTATATGGCCTCGGCAAAGACTACCAGACCGTTTATCCTATGGTCGTCAGAAAATGCGACACTGAAGGGTTCGGAGCATCACTCAATGGAATGTATACATTTTACACGCCGGACTGCATTGGACGAATTATTTTCAAGAATGAAGAAGACGCTATGTTCAACGCGTACTCCAGAACACTGTCCCGTGGCAAGGACAGAAAAACCGGTGATTGGCGCCAGGGCTACTTTGTCCCTCTCTATTCCGACAAGAAAAGATCCAGCGCCCGGATCTACACCGGATACGCGGATCACAACTGCGACGATCTGTTCCCGGACTGGTATGAGATTGATCAGGCTACCCTCTGCCGCTGTACAGGCCTGAGAGATAAAAACGGCGTTCTCATTTTCGAGAATGACATCATCAAACAAGAGTTTGAGGACGCCATCGGCGTTGTGCGCTTCGGAGACTACCGGAGTCCGATGAACAGTGATAAACACACCCACCACATCGGGTTCTACCCGGAGTGGACGGGCAAGGCCGAAAAAATGCTCAGGAAGGATCTCGGCTACTATACGATGGCGAATGGAGACATCGAGATTAAAGGAAACATCTTCGATAACCCCAAGCTCTTTTAAAAGGAGGAATAGCAATGTGCATGTATTGCGAACGTAATGGAAGGGATTGGGAACAGATGCCTCCGCTCCCCTACATGGAACAGGACCGCAAAAACGGTCAATCTGTTGTGACAGGCAACATGATAAACCCGATGACAACAACTGTTGTCATTCGTGACTATCATTCCAGACAGCCGGAGCTGGTCGTCCTGGACAGGTCTTTCTTTCTGAAATATCACAATGACCCCGCCGGCATCGGAACGGTCTATATCCCAATCAAGTTCTGCCCGGAGTGTGGACGTCCTCTCGGTAAAGCAGACCCGGCCGCTGAAAAAGTAAACGGGCTCTCCGACAAGCTCAGAAATGAGCTTCGGGAACTCCATGACGGCGGTTGCTCCGACAGCGACATCGAGGATTTCATACGTGACAAACGCCTGTCCAGAGCCAGGGCCAGAGCCGTTTGGACACAGATCTACGTCTGGATGGCCCCCGACTGCTGCAAGGGGTGCAGGCACGTTTGGCAATGGCGGGACTGTCATTGTTCCCGCAAGTATTCCGACAAGTACGAGCCGAGGAACGGAGAAAGCGTGTAATAGTGTGAAGAAAAGAACAATGCCGGGGCTTAATGCCCCGGCGGAAAGGAAGCTAAATGAAAACATTTGAAGAATTTGCAAAGAAAATCTGGATCGCGAGTCTGGTTGCAATGTACGGACTCTTTGCCGCAATCATTATTCTGATTGCAACAGAAACCGTTGTCTCAAAACTTGTGGACATGCTGCTTTATGTTGGGCTTTTGCTATCCTCTATTGTTGCCGCCATAAGTTACAAGATTACTCACAAGTAACAACCAGCAACAGAAAATTATCCTATGGCAGATGATTCTATCTGCGCCGGTGAAAATCCGGCATCCATATTGGGGCGTCGTGTAATGGTAGCACATCGGTCTTTGACACCGACAATATAGGTTCGAATCCTGTCGCCCCAGCCATATCACTACATTTTTAAGGAGTGTACAATGAAAACCAACGATTGCCCTCCCCTGCTCCGGGAGTTTTTGAATTATATGCTTGTAATCAGAAACCGGACCAAAAAAACAGTCGATGCACTCTATGTTGACTTGCGCGTATTCCTCCGATTCCTGAAGATGGAACGGGGGTTGGCAGAAAAAACCAACAACCCTGATACAATCAGGATCGGAGATCTGCCTGCGGAAGTGATCTGCTCTGCCACGCGGTCCGACGTCTACGAGTTTCTGTACTATCTGGCGGACGTGCGCGGCAACAGCCCTGTGACGAGGAGCCGAAAGCTCTCCAGCGTCAAGGACTTCTATAAGTATCTGCTTTCTCAGGGTAAGGTCGAGGATGACCCGACGGCACTTGTAGAAGCTCCGTCTATGCGTGGTCAGAAGACGCATTTGCCGATTTATCTTCAACAAGATCAGTGTTTGCAATTACTGGACGCCGTGAGCGGAGAGTTCCCGGAGCGGGACCGCTGCATTATTATGCTGTTTATCAGCTGCGGGATGCGACTGTCCGAGCTTACTGGAATCAATTTGAGCGCGATAACGACAAATACTACTACGACGACGATAAAGCTGCATGGCAAGGGCAACAAGGAACGGCTCGCGTATCTGAATGATAGCTGCGCCAAATCTTTGCACGAATACCTTGAAATTCGGAAAACGCTGAATTTAATCGACGAAGACGCATTGTTTGTTTCAAAAAGAACAGGAAAGCGGCTGAAAAACGGAGGCGTGGAAAAAATGCTCAAAAAGCAGCTTGCAAGAGCGGGACTGACTACGACAGGCTGTACGCCGCACAAGCTGCGGCATACAGCAGCAACTCTGATGTATCAAACCGGCGTGGCAGATCTCCACACCTTGCAGCTCATCTTGGGCCACGCATCCCCTACCACGACAGAGATTTACACCCACGCAGGCGAAGATCAAATCGCAGAAGCCATGCGAGGAAGCCAAAAAATATTTTCTTCAGATTAGGTATTGACAAAGGCGGAGAAATTGGTTATAATAGGAACATAGTAAAGGATCTGAAACAGTTCCTTACTATGTGTTCTGGCCTGCTCACTGAAAAATTGTGAGACTGCATGATCCTCCGAAACTGCATATGCTTGGCGACCTTCGACACCTTTGTGCCGCCATCGCCACAGCCCTTCCGAGATGCTGACCCGGAAGGGCTGATTCTTTCGGTAGCAGAAATTATTTGGTGTAATTTCTGTTTTCATATTGACAAAATAGAAAAACGGGAGTATAATAATGAAAAATGATGTTATAACATCATAGCGTTAAAACATCATAATGTTATAACGTTATAACACCAATTTATAAAAGGAGGACACCATGACAGTAATTTCCATTGCCAACCAAAAAGGCGGCGTTGCAAAGACCACGACAACAGCAGCGTTAGGCTATCAGTTTTCCAAGATGGGGAAAAAGGTTCTGCTTCTCGATCTCGACCCGCAAGGGAATCTGAGCTATGCCTGCAATTCGACCCCCTCCCCTGACAGAAGCATGTATCAGGTACTTACCACGGACGAATCGGCGCACATTTCGATCAACGACGCAATCCAGACGATTTCCGAAAACCTTGATCTTGTTCCGGCTGATATGCAGCTTGCGGTTGTAGAGCCGCAGCTGCTTGGAAACGTGCTTGTGGCATCATTCCGGCTTCGTGATGCACTGAGAAATGTCAGCGGATATGACATCATTCTGATCGACACGCAACCGTCTCTCGGCCTGCTGGTGATGAACGCACTGACCGCTTCTGACTATTGTCTGATCCCGACCACGGCAGATTCGGTATTTGGTTCTTCCGGGGTCACAGAAGTCAAAAAGACCATCGAGCAGATCAAAACCTATTCCAATCCGAACCTCTCGATTCTCGGAATTCTTATCACACGTTTCAAGCCGAGAACCAACGTGACCAAAGCAGTCACCGAGTATGTGAACAGGTTTGTTGCCGAAGATGGGTGCAAGCCGTTCAAGGCGACGATTCGGGAAACCACGAAAGTGCCGGAAGCACAGGCAAGACGGAAGTCGCTCTGGGAAAACGCGCATCTTTCGACCGCCGCAGAAGACTATACGGCGCTTGCGGCAGAGATCGCTGAAATGCTCAAGTGGAAGGAGGGTTAATAGACCATGCCTCTTAATCTGGTAGAAGAAATCGCGGCCAGAGCCGCAGAACAGAAAGCAGCCGCAGAACAGCAAGCGGCCGCAAAAGGAACAAAGAACATCCCGCAGCAGAAGGCTCCTGAACCCCAAAAGGCAGCTCCGAAAAGATCCGCAGCCGCGGCGTCCAAAGGGAAAGTGACTCTTCCGAAGAACAGATACACGATCTATCTGTCAGATGAAACCCGCCAGAAGCTCGACGACGAACGGGCGAAGGCCAGAAAGCCGCTCTCAACAATCATTGAGGAGGCCCTGACCGCGTTTTTTGCGTCAAAAAAGTGTTGACAAAATAGATTTTATGGAGTACAATATAGTCGTACTTTAAGGAGAAATATCATCTTTTAAGTACGATCTTACAAAGTAATTGACGCCCCACTTTTCGTTTTCGGACGAAAGGCGGGGCGTTTTTTATTCAGACGGCAAAAATTTTGGGGCGCTGTCTGAACACTCCGTTACCCCGACGGAAAAAGGAGATCTTATGAAGTTTTCGATTGACAAGTCCGAGCTGTCGAGCGCGGTAGACTTCGCGCTCAGTTTTGTCTCAGCAAAAGCGTCGATTCCCCAGCTGGAAGGCATCAAGTTTGTCGTCAAGGACGGCAAGCTGACGCTGACCGGCTACAACCTTGAGGTTGGCGGGGCGGTGAGCATTCCCGTCAACCAAATCAACGTCGAGGAGGGGGAGGCTGTCCTCCCCGCGAGAATGTTAAACGACATTCTCAAAAAGGTCAAGGGCGACGACGTTTCCGTCGAAATTGACGGGAACTATGTCGGCACATTGACCTGTAAGAGAAGCAAGTTCAAGCTCTCTTGTCTGACCGCCGATCAGTACCCGGCCCTTCCGGAAGTCAGCGCCGACGGGTTTGAGATCCCCGGCGAGGATCTGAAGAGTCTGCTTGAAACCGTTTTTGCCACGGCGGACAGCACTGCCACGACCCCTGTCTTCACCGGCGTAAATCTGGCGCTGGAAGGCGGGAAGCTCACCGCTGCTGCCATCGACGGCTACCGCCTGGCCGTTAAGGTCTGGACCGGAGATGCGACCGGAGAATCGAAGGCGACGATTCCCGCAGCCGCCGCAAAAGCCCTGCGGCGCGTACTTCCCGCGTCCGCGAAGGTTAACGTGAAATTCGGTGAAAAGCACGCCAGTTTCATGTTCGACGATCAGATGATCGTCTGCCGTGTTCTGGACGGCAAATTTGCCGAATGGAAGCGGTTCATCCCTGCCGACTTCAAGACCATCGCCGTTCTGGACACCGACGAGGCAAAGTCGGCACTCGACTGTGCCTGTCTCGTTGTGACGGGCGCAGAGAAAGCTCCGGTCAAGATGGAAGTGGACAGCAAGTCTGTTCACTTCTCCGTGCGGACTGCCAACAACAGCTCCTGCGAAGAGTTGGATGCGCTGGAAGTTTCCGGCACGGCGGCCAAGGAACCGATGGTTATCGGGTTCAACGGACGATACTTGAAGGACGCTTTGAGCGCCATCAAGTCCGAATCTGTTGAGATCCGGCTCAACGGGCCGCTGTCGGCTATCATCGTTGTCCCGAAGAACAGCGATGATACGAAAAGCGAGGACGTGTTCCTCGTGCAGCCGGTCCGCTTGAACTAATCAAGAATTCAATCCAACAACGGGGCGTACCGCAAAACAAGCGGTGCGCCCCACCGATAAGGAGGAGACAAAGGTGATCAACATTTTCTTGATTCCTCTGTTTTTCAGAGGAATCATTCTACTTTTCCATGCCCAGAGGGGCAAGGAAATGCCCGGTTATTACCGGAGTGCAATTATCCGCGCAATCACGCTTTCTGCCGCAGGATATAGTTTTCTGACGGCTATGAGCATGATTGAGCGGGGGTGCTCATCTGCTCGCAGCATGCTTCTGATTCTGCTGAGCGGTGGGCTGACCCTGTTGTACTTCTGCGACTTGCAGTTGTACAACAAACGGCGCAAACAGTGGCTTCGCCGCCGGAACAAGTCAGAGGCCACGCCTCTGAACGTTTGGAAGGTGGTGGAATAATGGGCACACGAGGAATTACTCAAGTAATTGTGGACGGAAAGATTCTCGTCCAGCAGTACGGTCAGTGGGATCACTACGCAACCACTGCCGGAGAATACCTTGTAGGCTTTCTTCGGAAGCCGGAAAACGTCGAATTTCTCCGGAACATGGGAAAGTTTATTGTGCCCACAGTTTCTGTAGAAGCAACAAATCAAATTCGCCTCGGTGAGTATGTCTATGGAATGCGTGACGACTGGAGCGACGTAAGAGATTATGTCGAGGACCAGCGCCACAGCTTCATGAAAGAAAAACATGACTGGGACGAGCCGGAAGTCATGCGAGAGATCGTGCGGAACACCGTCAACAAAATGGGGTTTGACAGGGCAAGTACGTTTTTGATCGCGTCCCGGGACGTGGGATTCAAAATAGTAGATCTGCTGAAAGCACTCCATGAACTGCGGCCCGAAGCAGCTTTGAAGACGTGCGTGGAATACAAGACGCCGTACAGAAATGCTACGGGGCCGCTTCACGGCATCTTCTCCATTTCCCTGAACAACAAAAAATCGTCGTTCCGGGTCTCCACGTACGACGGAAGCCTTACCAGACCGCTCACAAGACTGCCCAGCAGCGAAGAACTGGCTGCGCTCGAAAAAGACTAAGGGAGGGTGATCTTCAGTGTGCCCCCCGCAAGGAAGTTGCTTTGAGACAGCTGCTACAGGCTCAAAAGAATACAAAACCGGCGTGACCATTGCGGACACCCCGGCACCAAAAAGTTTCATGCCAAAGACAGCGGAAGAACTGATCGTCGTCCCCAATAAAATGCCATCGTTTGAGGACGACAGGCTCTAAAACATCATTCCCCGCTCCTTCACTGGAGCGGGGACACGAAAGGAAGTGAAATAATGGACGAAAGGCTAAGTGCATGGGCGAACAGGCAGCGAAACGAATACAAAAACGGTACGTTATCCCAAGAAAAGATTGACTTGTTAAATTCAATCGGCTTCGATTGGGGAACCCGAAGGGCAAATGTCAGCTTGGCGGAATCGAACCCGGAGCTTGCTGCCGAGTGGCATCCAACCAAGAACGGGACGCTCACCCCGGCAGATGTCTCACCCGGTAGTCAAAAAAAGGTCTGGTGGCAATGCAAAAAAGGCCACGAGTGGCAAGCGGCCGTCCGCAGTCGTTCCAGAGGTAGTGGTTGTCCAGTGTGTGCAAATAGGGCTGTACTACCGGGCTACAATGATCTTGGCACGATTCGACCGGACCTCGCCGCTGAGTGGCATCATACAAAGAACGGGACGCTTACCCCAGCAGATATCTTGCCCGGTAGTAAAAAAAAGGTTTGGTGGCTCTGCAAGCAGGGCCATGAGTGGCAAGCGGCCGTCCGCAATCGTTCCAATGGTAGAGGTTGCCCCGTGTGTGCAAACAGGGTTGTGCTACCGGGCTACAATGATCTTGGCACAACTCGACCAGACCTTGCTGCCGAGTGGCATTCTGAAAAGAACGGGACGCTCACCCCGGCAGATGTCCCACCCGGAAGCTCGAAAGAGGTCTGGTGGCGATGTGCAAACGGCCATGAGTGGCAATCATCCATTAACAATCGTTCCAATGGTAATGGCTGTCCCTATTGTGCCAGAAAAACAAAAAGAAAGGACGCTGCTCATGGATGACAAACTAAGAGTCTGGGCGTCCAGGCAACGTACCGAATACAAAAACGGTACGTTATCCCAAGAAAAGATTGACTTGTTAAATTCAATCGGTTTCAACTGGGAAACCAGACTGGCGAATGTCAGTTTGGCAGAATCGAACCCTGAGTTTGCTGCCGAATGGCATCCCACCAAAAACGGGACGCTTACCCCAGCCAACGTTGGACGCGGTTCTGCAAAAAAGGCTTGGTGGCTCTGTGAAAAGGGCCACGAGTGGCAAGCGACCGTCGGCAATCGTATCAAAGGCAGTGGTTGCCCATACTGTTCCGGAAGATATGTCATTCCGGGCGTCAATGATCTCGCATCTTGCAACAGTAGCTTAGCTTCTGAATGGCATCCGACCAAAAACGGGACACTGACTCCAGCCGACATCTGCGTAAGTAGCGGCAAGAAAGTCTGGTGGAAGTGCAAAGAAGGCCACGAGTGGGAAGCTACGGTAAATTATCGTAACAGAAGACCAATCTGTCCGTATTGCACTAATCGAAAGATTCTCATTGGAGTCAATGATCTGTCTACAACACATCCTGAAATAGCGACCCAATGGCATCCAACTAAAAATGACCCGCTGAAACCGTCCGAGGTTACTGCAAGTGACAATAATCAGGTTTGGTGGACATGCGATGCAGGACATGAGTGGAAGGCACGGATCAGCGCACGGGTACAGGGCGTCAGTTGCCCATTCTGCTCCGGGCGCAAAGCTATTCCTGGATTCAATGACTTTGGTACACGATATCCAGATTTAGCTGCCGAATGGCACCCGACAAAAAATGGGTCTCTTGTTCCTTCTGCTTTTCTTCCATACAGCATGAAGAAGGTCTGGTGGCGTTGCAAAAAAGGCCATGAATGGTATGCAACCATCAACACCAGATCCCAGGGGCATGGCTGTCCATATTGTGCGGGGAAAAAAGTAGTTCCGGGTGTAAACGATCTTGCAACAAGATTCCCCGCGATTGCTGCGGAGTTTCACCCAACAAAAAACGCTCCATTAACAGTTCATGATATCATGCCAAACAGCATGAAGAAGGTTTGGTGGCGTTGCAAAAAAGGCCACGAGTGGCAAGCTACACCAAACACCCGTCAGAAGTCTGGCTGTCCCTATTGTGCCAGAAAAACAAGAAGAAAGGACGCTGCTCATGGATGACAAGCTAAGTGCATGGGCGTACAGGCAACGTACCGAATACAAAAACGGTACGTTATCCAAAGAAAAGATAGAGCTTCTAAACTCTATCGGCTTCAACTGGGAAACCAAACTGACAAATATCAGTTTGGCAGAATCGAACCCGGAGCTCGCTGCCGAATGGCATCCAAACAAAAACGGGGCGCTTACCCCGGCAGATGTTCCACACAGAAGTGCGAAGATCGTTTGGTGGCTCTGTGAAAAGGGCCACGAATGGCAAACATCCATTGCCAATCGTTCCTATGGTAATGGTTGCCCATACTGTTCCGGAAGATATGCCATTCCGGGCGTCAATGATCTCGCAACACTTCGCCCAGACCTCGCTGCCGAATGGCATCCGACCAAAAACGGAACGCTCACCCCGGCAGATGTCCTGCCCCGTAGTCAAAAGATAGTATGGTGGCTCTGTGAAAAGGGCCACGAGTGGAATTCATCCATTGGCAATCGTTTCAATGGTAATGGTTGCCCTGTGTGTAGGAACAGGATTGTGCTACCGGGCTACAATGATCTTGGCACGACTCGACCGGACATCGCTGCAGAGTGGCATCCTGCAAAGAACGGGACGCTCACCCCGGCAGATGTAACATCTGGAAGCAGTAAAAAAATCTGGTGGATTTGTGCGAAAGGCCATGAGTGGAAATCATCCATTGCCAATCGTTCCAATGGTAATGGTTGCCCCGTGTGTGCCGCAGAAAGAAGAAAGAAGAAAAAGATTAGCAGAATGAAACAAATTGAGGAGGAAAACAATGGTTAAATTATTTGTTCACAATCAGGTTGCACTGAACAATCTGATGACCACGCTTCGAAAAACAAAGAGGACATCTATCATTCAGCCGACAGGTACGGGCAAGTCCTATGTGGCACTCGGCTACATTGCGCAACGCCCGGAGCTGCGCGTTGCGTACCTGTCCCCTTCCACCCGTATCTTTGACCATGTTTCTCTTGCGGTCAAAGACGACCCCTCTGTGCTTGATAATGTTACGTTTATCTCGTATCAGAAGCTGCACAGAATGAGTGATGAGGAAATCAAGGCCCTGCACTTTGACGTAATCATCTTCGACGAATACCATCGCTGCGGTGCCAAGCTGTGGCAGATCGCCATCTGGAAACTCGTGGCGAACAACCCGCAAGCGATCCTGATTGGCCTCTCCGCAACCCCCATTCGCTATCTGGATCAAAGAGGCGTTCGTGACATGACGCAGGAGCTTTTCAACTCCAGCGTTGCCCATCAGTACACGATGGCGCAGGCGATTGCCGACGGCAACCTTCCGAAACCGCTGTATGTTCTCGCGGACATTGAACGGAAAGACATTCTCGCCGCTGCAACTGCTCGGTTCAACGAACTGAAGCGCGAAGGCATTTCAAGCAGCTTCGTGTCTGCTCTGCAAGAGTGCCTTGAGGAAATGCGCCGGAACATTCAGGACGCAGAAGGCATTGAACAGGTGTTTGAAAAATACCTCCCGCCTCACGCAAAACTAATCGTTTTTGGTCGAGGCTACGAACATCTGAAAGAAATCCATAAGAATATGAAAGGATGGCTCGGAAGCGACAAAGAGATCCACAGCTATTTCTGCAGAGCAAAGGACTTCGACTATGACGCAGACGAACAGCTCAGAGCGTTCAGAAATGACAATAGCCCCTGCATCCGTCTGCTCTACACCGTCGATATGCTGAACGAAGGCGTACATATCGACGATCTCACGGGTGTCGTTATGCTCCGGCCCACGGCAAGCCCGAACGTCTATCTTCAGCAGCTTGGCCGCTGTCTGGCGTCCGGAAAGAACGCAGCACAGCAGCCCATCATTTTTGATCTGGTCAACAACTACCAGAGGGCGAAGGTGAAGGGCGACAAGAAACCGGTTCTGGAAACAGAACTTGGAAACCCTCGCGTAAGAGGCAATGGCTCGAACAGCATTGAACTCTTTACGTTCAGGATCGACGAGACCGTTATCTCTTTTGATGAAGTGTCTCAGAGGTTCAACAACATGACCTCCAATACGCGAGACCAAAAATGGATGGAAATGTTTCTGAAACTCAAGGAGGAGATGGAAAAAAAGTGAAAAACTGAGGACAGCATTCAGGGTGTCCTCCGCAAAGAAGTTGCTTTAAGGCAGCTGCTACCGAATATGAAACCGGCGTGACCATTACGGCCACGCCGGGTTTGTACAGATGGAAGAATGCTTATCGTAGTAGTAGCCGTAATGTGGGCAGGGTGGTAAACTTGCAGTTTTCCACGCTGTCCACATTTTATTTTTTTCGGCAGATATGTTGAAAAATCGTGGCTTTTGTGTTACACTACTACACGAACACACAGAGAGCACATGGGTGGGGTCAGATTATGGCAAAACGCAATCTTGAAAATATTACCGTCACGATGACGAAAGAAGAGAAGAAAACCTTGAAACAGGCTGCGCTGGACAACGACTGCTCGGTGTCTGAGCTTATCCGCCGTTGGTTGGAAGAATACAGGGCAAAGGAGGCGGAGAAGTAATGGCTTCTTATAATACAGAGCGTGAAGGACAAATTGAATTTTATCAGACGTTCCTTCCACTGATTGATCCGTCGTTAAGCCTTGATGATATTCTGGCTGATGATAACGACGGCGTTTTGAAGGGAAATTTGCTGGAGTTCAAGCTGCGTGTCAATGATTTGAACACAGTATTGTTTCAGTGCATAAAGTATTTATCTGCCCTGCGCATTAAGGGTAAACCTGTCCCTGCAAATATCGTCATAATTGATTTGAACGGCGAGCAGGCGTATCTGTATAAGTCTGCTGATTATCTCGCAGATATCGAAAAGGTATATAGCGGTGGCGCATCAAAGGCCAATTCTGGTTTTGTCGGTAGGTCTTATAAAGAGAAATACGACTATTCTAAGCAGTTGGACGCTTCGAAACTTATTACTGTTCTGAAGACTACTGAATGGACGAAGATCCATTTGGATGAGAACTGCATTGTCGGCTGGGCAACCGCTTATTATAAGGCTGTTCCGGCTGCCCGCAAGGAAGATTTCATTGGTGATGAAACAGGCAAGCATAAGACGATTGGTGAGATCCGCAATCCCACCGAGTTTGCTGAGTACATCTATCCTTATACGGGACAGAGCAACGTTCGCTTCCAGTATTTGATGGACAAGCTGAACGATACGCTCCAGAAGAAGAATCTCGGTGCTTTCTATACGCCTGAGATCTACGCTGAGAAATCCCATGAGCTTCTGAGGATGGCTATTGCTCGTGTTCCTGCGGGGAACGATTACGTCATCATTGACCGTTGCGCTGGGACTGGAAATCTTGAAAAAACTTTGACTAATGTCGAGTTGTCCCATTGCATCCTTTCCACCGTGGAATACTACGAGTACAAGGTGTTACAGGAGGTTCTCGGTTCCCGGGTGCGTCATATCATCCCCCCTGTCGAAGCCAACGATACGTTCAACGCTGGTCTCGTTCGCGGTGCTGATGCATTGAGTCTTGAATATATCAACAATCCTGTTATTCGGCAGTATGTTGATGATCCGAAATGTACCATTATCCTTTTTGAAAATCCTCCTTATACTGAGCCACAGGCTGTTGATGGTCAAAAGAGTGCTCCGTGGAAAAATTCTTATGTGTTGTCCGAGATGAAGAAGCGTATTTCCGGAACTGTCTCGAATGATTTGGGAAACGCTTTCATCTGGTCTGCTTTTCAGTATTATTTGCGCCAGACTACCGATAGTTATGTTGTGTACTCTCCTGTAAAATACTGGAAGGTGCAGAATTTGGTTGACAAACAGTTTATCAAGGGATTTGCGTTTAATCGTCGTCATTTCCATACAAATATTGATGCTTGCATTATGGTTGCCTTGTGGAGTAATGTCTCGGATACGATTACACAGGAGTTGTGGCTCGAAGCGTTTGATGTAGTTGACAATGCTGTTCAATATTGTGGGAGTCTCCCTGTGAAAAAGGTGTTGTCCTTATTTAGTGATCGGTATGCTGATAAGAGGTTTTTTGCTGATGATACAGTTACTGGTATTACGTTAGGACTTGACGGATTGGAAAGTTCTAATACACCTCGCATTAAACCATTGTATAATGACAATTTGCTGGGATATATGATTGCTGGATCAAGCGGTTTTGATAAACCTGATTTAGAATCCTCTTTGATGGTTGCCGGCTGCTATCGTGGTAATGGGTTTTTCGTTCGCAAAGATAACTACCTCGAAAAGCTCCCTATGTTCTGCGCATCCCGTTACATCACTTACAACCGTGCTTGGACAGAACGTGCGCGTATTATGAAATCTGCTGACGGGGCAGACAGGTATCAGGCTGATGTTGCGTCTGGCAAGTTGGATCAGTGGTTGCGGAAGTGCTTGCTGTTCACTTGCCTGGAAATGCAGAACCATATGAGGACGTTCATGGGAAGCGATGGTCGCTTCTATCGCAACGAGCTTTGCCTGGACACGACGAACGGGGAAACGTTGGCTTCCGTGGATATAGCATTGCTGAGCATGGGCGATGCTGAGAAGAAGCTGATGGCTCAATGGGGTCATCTGATTGCTGAGGCTAAGAAGACCGCTGAATATGATCCGTCGTTGACCTATGGTGTCTATCAGATCTTCTCTGAGATTGACACGAGCTATAAGGATGATAACGGGAAGACGGTTTGGCTCAACCTCGAAGTTCATTCGGCTCTCCAGACTTTGAAAACCATCGTGAAAGAATACTACAACACCGAGATCGTGCCGACGTTGTTTGAGTACGAGTTCTTGAAGTAAGTCTGCTTGCAGATTTATGCCACAAATAATCGGCAAACAAGCATAAGAAAACGGCGGAAATCCTTATTTTAAGGGTTTCCGCCGTTCTGAATATACTCCTTCTCGGACGACATGGAAACTTCCTTACGAAGTACCTCCATCGCCGTCCCCTTTTTATTAGATGAAAGAAGCATTTGGGCTTTCCGACTGCGGGGATCATCGGTTATGGCTGGCGTTTTTATCGGACGCCGGGCTATCATCCGACGGAGATATGAGCCGTTTACGCTCGTTTTTATGGCACTATGATGTTATAACGCTATGATGTTATAACATCATAAGCTCAAAATATTGCACTTAAATAGAGCTTCTTCTGCATTTCTGGCACTTAATTTTATAACGCTATAACATTATAACGCTATGATGTTATGATGTTGTGACGTTATGATGCTATGATGTTATAACGCTATAACGCTATAGCATTATGAAGTTATGATGTTATAACATTATGATGTTATAGCACTATAGCGTTATTTATGGCAAGGCAAATAATTATTATAAACGCGCGCGCCCACGCGCATCTGCGCACACCCGCACACGCGCACGACGGGAGGTATATACTAATACCCAACGCAGTCGAAAAAACAAAGGCTATAGTAGCAAATTAAGATTTATGAGTTTTGCTTTTAGTATAACAGACTACATATACTTTCTTCTTTCTTGTTTTAACTATTATTATTTTCAATTAAACGCGCGTGCGTTTTTTAATTGTGCATGAAACTCCAAAAACGAACCTCAACAAAAACGAAAAAAGTTCAAGAAATCATATTGACAAATTAGCAGAATCAAGTTAGAATATTAGCGATGCAACTATTCCCCACGTGGGGTCGAAAGTGTTTTTCTGCGCATCTGTGTTTCTGTGGTGTTGACAAAACAAAAGCACACGAAGACAAGAACTGGATAAATGCTTGAATAGCTCAGATGGTAGAGCAATGGATCAAAAAAATCCATGGTCAAGGGTTCGAGCCCCTTTTCAAGCGCCACGGCGAAAGCCGAAAAAACAAGAAAGGAAGTAAAACAAATGCGCATCCTCAGAAAAATTGCTGCGGTAGCGCTGTCGGCACTTATGGTCGTTGGCGGCGTTGCTTCGGCCTTTGCCGCTGACGTGCCCGCAGCGACAATCGACACCAGTAAAACGGGCAGTATCACGCTTTACAAGATCGACGAGTCTCTGGCGCGTGCAGATGGCATGGGCGATATGCTCGATGCCTACGTCACCACCGGTCAGATGGACAACGACCTGTATGACACCCTCATCAACAACGGAGACGAAAACACCCTCGGCAACGGCCAGAAGGCATACGGCTACGCCATCAAAGGCGTCGTGTATTCCTACCTGAAGGTTGCCAACATCATCCAGTACGACGAGACTGAGGCCGACGGCACCCACAAGGACATGGTCCTCTACGAGATGGACGATGTTCAGGACGCTGCCCTGCTGGCGGCACTGGGCCTGACGAACGAGAACGCTTACCCTGTGCAGAGCACTGGCACAAACGCCTTTACTCCCGTTGCCGGGAAACACTACTTCAAGACAGACACTCTCGTGAACGCGCTCTCCGCAGCGCTGGAGACAAACAGCACCACGATCAAAAACGCCCTGGAAATCTACATGGCCGATCAGAACGCGCCTGCGTTTGACGAGACAAACGAGTACGGCAAAACCTCCAAGGACGAGCTGCCTCTTGGCCTGTACCTGATCGTTGAGACCAGCGTGCCGGAGATGGTCACCAGCACAACCAACCCGTTCTTCATCAGCATCCCCATGACGGCCGTGAATGGCGGCGCGAATGGCACTGCGGTTGACAACGGCGGCGCGGCGTGGCTGTATGACATCACTCTGTTCCCCAAGAACGACGCAGGCATTCCGTCTCTGGAAAAGACCGTGCGCGAGTCCGCCCAGGACTACACCGGATCTGTCGCTGCGGCTGACAACTCTGCCATCTGGCACGACAACAACAACGGCTCGCCCATCGACGACGGCTACAGCCACAATGCCACTGTTTCCACCGGCGACAAAATCGACTACCAGTACGTTTCCAAACTTCCCCACATCACCTCCGAAGCGACTGCGCTGACGATGTACACCTTTACCGACGTGATGCAGAAGGGCATCGAGTTCAATGGCAACGAGGCCGTTCAGGACATGCTGAAGGGCAACTTCAATGCCAACGACGTCAAGATCGAGTTCTTCAAGGATGCCGCCTGCACCGAGGAAAACAAGGTTGCGACATGGCTCGAAAACGACGCCACTGTCAAGTTCGTGGTTGACTACGATCCTCCTGTCGAGAACGCGCAGGAAGAAGCTCCTGCGAATGATGCGACCCGCATGGAGATCACAATGACCGCTGCCGGTCTGGACGAAATCAACCATGCCAACACTGTCTACACCGCCGCCGGCGCGACTGACAAGGGCTACTCCAAGCTCTACATGAGAATCACCTACAGCGCCACTCTGAACCAGAATGCTGACGTCACCTTCGGCGACAACGGCAACTTCAACACTGTCACCCTGAAATGGCAGCGCAGCAACATGGCCTACTACGACACTCTGATGGACGACTGCCATGTATACACCTACGGCATCGACCTCACCAAGCAGTTCTCTGACGGGCAGGGCAACTTCGCCAACGTCGAGTTTAAGCTGTTCAACAAGACCGACGGCTACTGGGTTACTGCTGAAGAGTCTCCTGCTGCATCTGGTATCTACTACGTCAAGGGTCTCACCGCCGCCACTCCTGCTGGCTGGGTTGCCGGCTATTCTGACGATGATGTGACTACATCTGCCACCACCGCGACCGACGAGAGCGGCGCGACCGGCACGACCTTCATCCCCAACGCCACAAGCGGCGTGATCAAGATCTACGGTCTGGAAGACGATGAATACATTTTGACCGAGGTTAAGACCGACAACGGCTACAACCTGCTGAAAGACAACGTGAACATCATCATCACCGCCACCGACGACCCCACTCGTCCCTGCGACGTCTACACGCTGGACGAGAACGGCGTCTGGCAGAACAAATATACTGCCGAGCGGTACAACAACACTTCCTACGATCAGGACCTCCTGGCCCACAACTATCTGACCGCCTCCGCCACTGTTGACAATGATGCTGTCAACATGGAGACGGACAACGGCTCTACCAACGCTCTCGTTCCCCTGAGCGTCATCAACACCAAGGGCTTCGACATGCCGAAAACCGGCGCCGATGGCGTACAGCCTGTGATTTTCATTGGCGTGCTTGGCATGGCTGCTGCCGCCTATATGGTTCTTGTTCTGCTCAAAAAGAGACAGTCTGAGAACTAATTTATCATCCTGAGCCGCCCACTCAAAGCATAGGGTGGGCGGCTGAACCGTAAACAAGAACAAATTGAAAGGAAAATGTGAAATGAAACATAATCGCATTTGGGCTCTTCTCCTTGTGCTTGTGATGCTGTTCAGTCTGACGATGACGGCGTTTGCATCTCCCGCTCCGGCGAATGCGCCCGTGATCGACACGACCAAGACCGGCAGTATCACGATCTACAAGCTGGACAAGACCCGCATTGAGATCGACGGCAAGACACAGATCTTGCTTGACAATCCTGCTAACGGGCAGGAAAACAGTACCGTATATGACGAACTGATCAACAACGGTGAAACCTATACCATTGGCAACGGCCAGACTTCGAAGGGCTACGCGATCAAGGGCGTTGTGTACTCCTACCTCAAGGTCGCGGATATCGTTCAGTACAGCGAAATCGTCTCCGGCGAGGCGAAGGTCATGGTTCTGTACGAGATGGACGACACCCAGGATGCCGACCTGCTGGCGGCGCTGGGTCTGACGAACGCGAACGCTTATTCTGTGCAGGCTGGCAACGGCTTCACTCCGGCGAGCGGGAAGCATTACTTTGAAAGCTCTGTTCTCACTACTGCCCTCCAGACCAAACTGAGCCAGAATAGCGTTGCGCTGAAAAACGCTCTTGAAGCGTACATGACGGCGCAGAACGCCGGAACATTCGATCCGACAGACAGCGAGGGCAAGACGACCAAGGACGGCCTGCCTTTGGGCCTGTATCTGGTTGTAGAAACCAGTGTTCCCGAAATGGTCACGAGCACCACCGCTCCGTTCCTTGTCTCTTTGCCGATGGTCGGCAATACCGATCCTGTTGCTCCGACAGAAAAGCCGGAATACTACAGCACTCTGCATCTGGCGGTTGCTGACGCTAACGCCGGAACTCCCGGCGAAAACGCTGATGTGAACATCGACGAAGCGGTTGCCGCAATCTATGTTGATGCCAACAAACTGCCCAATGTCACCCTGCTCAAAAACACGACCATCACTGAGGGCGTGACATTTACCAGAAACGCTGTCCTGAACTTGAACGGCCACAAGATCACCGCGAACGGTGTCGATACCGTGGTTTCTGCCAACAATGATGTCCGCATCCGCATCGACGGACGAACGCTCGGCGGCGAGATTGAAAGCACTGGCTCTACTGCTTCGGCTCCTACTCTGATTCAGGGTGGCGACTATCTCGAAATTCTCAGCGGCACATATAAGATTTCGGCAGCCAACGCCGTAAACGTAGATGTGACCAATAATGCTCTCATTCGGAATGCGGCGATTGTCACAACTGGCGATGCCAACCTGATTTCTGTGCGCATGAGCGATGCATCTAACAATCTGAAGCTTGACAACTGCGAAATCACGACTCAAAGCAGCGGTGCAAGCGGAACAAATTTTGGTTTGCGTGTCAATCATGCAAACACGGTTGCCATCGACGACTGCACGATCAACACAACGAACAGCGCTGCTGAATCTGCCGCATTCTGTGCTGGCATTCGAGTCTACAACAACAATGCGGATTCTGTTGTCGCAGTTCGCAATTCAACCATCACTTCATCTTCCTACTCCCAAGCCGCAGGTATTGGCAACACCACAGCAACCCAGTTGCTTGTTGAGAACACAACTGTAAGCTGCGATTGCAAATATGACTTCCCCTGCTTGCCGAATCGTTTTGCGTTTGGCATTAGTTCTAATGGTAAAACGCTGATTCGCAACTGTGATGTTACTGCGGCTTACTATGCCGTTGCACTGTATGGCGAAGGTGATGTGGACGGTGGTACATACAAGTCTCTCACCAACACTATCTATCTGACTGGCGGCAATGTAACAGAGCGCGTTCGCAATGCAACCATTTCCAACGAATGGCCGTGGACCAGCGAGTATGCCGGCAATAAGCCTGCTGACATGGCCGGAATTAACATCGGCGGTGGTGGCGCTAATACGCATGATCTTACCGCATATGTTGACAACTGCACAATCCATGCTCTTGACCGTCAGATTTATTTCCGCGATCAGGGCGAAGAGGACAATAAGCTGTATGTCAGCAACACGAATATCGACCATCTGGATGCAAGTTCGGCGGTTGTGGCGAATGAAGAAGAAGGCTGGCAGGGTTCCGATATTCAGATCTATAACGATACTTGCGATCTTTACATCGGCAATGGCAACAATTTCGATGTGTCTCATGTCGGCAATCACCCGGAAAGAGCACATGAAGCTGCTGAAACATACGAGTTCACCCCGCTTTCTGTGACCGGCGACTACAACGGCGAATCCATTGTCGGCAACGTGACTGCTCCTGCCCATACCGGCACGGAGTACAGCGACGATTACTGGCTCTATGACGTTGTTCTTTATCCCAAGAACCTGACCGGCATTCCCGAACTGGAGAAGCTGGTTCGTGAGTCCAAGACGGACACGGGCAAGAACAACGGTACCGACGCCATCACAGACGGCTATGCCCATACTGCGACTGCTTCCAGCGGCGATAAGATCGACTATTTGTTCTTCTCCCGTCTGCCGGTTATTACATCTGAAGCCACTGGCCTGACGACGTACACATTTACCGACACGCTCTGCAAGGGCCTTGAATACAACGGCAACTCTGCGGCGCTCACGATGCTCAAGGGCAACTACAACGCCTCTGACGTGTCGATCAAGTTCTTCGAGGACGCCGCTTGCACAACGGAGATCACGACCTGGGCCGCCGATTCCGGCAAGTTCACTGTCACTTACGGCACGGCGGACAACGATGCGACCACCATGACGGTTGCGATGACCGCCGCTGGTCTGCGTGAGATCAATACCTCTACTGCTGTTTACGATTCTACGAATGGCGAAAACAGAGGCTATGGCTCTTGCTATATGCTGGTTTTCTACTCCGCCACGATGAACCAGAATGCAGATGTCAATTGCGGTAACGAGGGTAATGATAATACCGTTACTCTGACATGGAAGCGGTCCAATCAGGACTACTACGACACTTTGACAGACGATTGCCACGTTTATACCTATGGCATTGACCTCACCAAACGGTTTGATCCGGTCCCGGCCACTGTAGATTACAGTCAGGTTGAATTCAAGCTGTACAACGTAACGGACAGCTACTGGGTTACTGCCGAAAAGGTATCTGACGGTGTGTACTATGTCAAGGGCGAGAACAAGCCCGCTGGCTGGGTTGAAGGCACTGCTACCGAATACAGCGCCGGATCGCCTCTCGTTCCTGGCGCTGATGGCACTCTGAAGATCTGCGGCATTGAGGATGACACCTATCGTCTGACTGAGACGAGAACCGCCAATGGCTACAATCTGCTTGCGGAGTCCATTGAAATCACAATTACCGCTGCGGAAGACGACACCCGATCCTGCGACATTTACAACACGGATACCCGTGGCGTGTATCAGAACGAGTTCAGTGATGCCAAGTACAGCGGCACAAACTACAATCAGCGTGGTCTTTCTCACTATCTGCTTTCCGCTTCTGCCGCAATCAACGGCGAAACGGTAGAAATGACAGCTTCCGGTACTTCTGAGAAGGCTTTTGTTCCCCTGACCATCATCAACGGTGTCGGCTACCAAATGCCGGAAACTGGTGAACAAGGCACTTGGATTATGAGCATCATCGGCATTATCGGCATGACTGCTGCTATTGTGTTCATCATCTTCTATAAGAAGCGCAAGGAAGACGCTGAGGAAATCGAGTAATCAGCAAAAACAAGGGGCGGGAAACCGCCCCTATATACGAAAGAAAGGGCTCGAAAAATATGGTTAAGAAAATTAAAACCACAATGCGGGCATTATCTCTTTTTCTTATCGTTGTCCTTTGCGCCAGCATGTGCTCCGTCTTTGCGCTTCCTGTGATCGACACGACCAAGACTGGCAGTATCACGATCTACAAGCTGGATAAAACCAGAATTGAAATCGACGGCAAAACGAAAACGCTTGCCGACAATCCGGCAACCGGAAAAGAATCTGAAGAAGTATACAACGAGCTGATCAACAATGGAAGCACCTATACAATCGGCAACGGCCAGACCTCAAAGGGCTACGCGATCAAGGGCGTTGTGTACTCCTACCTCAAGGTTGCGGATATCGTTCAGTACAGCGAAATCGTCTCCGGCGAGACGAAGGTCATGGTTCTGTACGAGATGGACGACACCCAGGATGCCGCGCTGCTGGCAGCGCTGGGCCTGAAGAACGAGGACGCTTACCCTGTGCAGGCTGGAAATAGCTTCACTCCGGCGAGCGGGAAGCATTACTTTGAGAGCGCTGTCCTCACTACTGCCCTCCAAACAAAGCTGAACCAAAACAGCATCGCCCTCAAGAACGCCCTTGAAACCTACATGGACGATCAGAACGCCGGAACATTCGATCCGACAGATGGCGAAGGCAAAACGACCAAGAACAATCTGCCTCTCGGCCTGTACCTGATCGTTGAAACCAGCGTTCCTGAAATGGTCACAAGCACTACCGCCCCGTTTTTTGTTTCCATCCCTATGACGGAACAAGTTGACGACAATAGTGGAGCGTTGCAAGCAAGCTCAACGAGACCCCGCTATTACTATTACAGTTCGATTCAGACAGCGGTATCCGATGCAAACGAAGGAACGGTCGGTGAAAACGAGGATGCAGAACAGGGAACGGCTGTTGTCAGTCTCTTCGTAGATAACAGCGGTTTGCCGAACATTGTACTGTTGCAAAACACCACTATTACGTCTGGACTTTTATTCAAGCGGAACGCTGTCCTTGATCTGAACGGACATAAGATCACTGCTGAACTGGGCAATCCGGAAAGTCACGCATATGCAGTTCTGGTTAGTAGAGGATACAGTCTGAGAATCAATGGTCAAACGCTTGGAAGCGCGATTGAGTCAAATACCGGCTCTGGTCCGGCCGTAACGCTTTTGTATAACCACATTGGCAGCTATCTTGAGGTTCTTGGCGGCGAATACACAGTCAACGGTGCGGAAACCACTATCGGCGTATGCGTTCGCAACTACGGAAATGTGCTGTTGAAGGACATGACGATCAATGCCACGGCTCAAAAAGTTGGCGGTATCACAAGCGGTTCAGGCAGCGTTAGTCTTCGGCAAAACAACAACATTCAAAATGTTACTGTTAATGTAGTCGGCTTGAGTGATTCAACAAGAGCTATTGATATTCAAAACGCCGAATCAACGCTTATCAGTAATTGCCATCTCTATGCAAATAGCGACACAGAATCTGGCAGAATTTATGGCATTTATATTAATAACACGAGCAAGCCAACAATTATTCAAAATTCTGAAATTGTAGCTGATTCAAATTATCATTTTGCCGATGGCTCATATACCGTGCTCTCAACGGGCATTAATGCCGGAACAATGTGTTCGTATTTGCTTTTGCAGAATTGTACAGTTAAAGGCTGTCATGCTTCTGCTGAATTGCACTGTAGTACAGATATTGATGGCGGCTATTACAGCAGCTCTGGACATGGAACTTATTTCACCGGATCAGACGCTATTTATCGAGTTCAGGGAGCAACGTTAGATAATCTGTATAAAGGAACACACTCCACTACAAACGAGCATGTATCTGGCGCTTATATCGGCGGCTCTCAGACTTCCGCAAATATAAAAATCTATGCTGACAACACTGTTGTCAGCGGCACAAGTCAGTCGTGGGTTTTACGTGGAACCGTCGGGGAAACCAATAACGCCCTATATATCAGCAATTCGTCAATTAACTCCAAAAAAATAAGAATCGACAACGATACTCATAAGGTCTATTTGGGCGAAGGCAATGATTTTACAGCAGCGGATTCTACAATGCCTGCTGCATTTGTTGAGACAAACCAAAACTATTCTTTCGTACCGCAAACTACTTCGGCTGATTACAATGGGCAAGCTATTGTCGGGGATCTGACTCCGACAATCGAAATTGTACCGTCAACAGAAAACAGTAACAGCGAAGCAGGGGCTTGGCTCTACGACGTTGTTCTTTATCCCAAAAACCTGACCGGCATCCCCGAACTGGAAAAGCTGGTCCGCGAGTCCAAGACGGACACGGGCAAGAACAACGGTACCGACGACATCACGGACGGCTATGCCCATACTGCAACTGCCTCCAGCGGCGATAAGATCGACTATCTGCTGCTCTCTCGTTTGCCGTCTATTACCTCTGAGACGACTGGCCTGACGATGTACGCCTTCACCGACACGCTCTGCAAGGGCCTGGAATACAACGGCAACCCTGCGGCGCTCACAATGCTCAAGGGCAACTACAACGCTTCTGACGTGTCGATCAAGTTCTTCGAGGACGCGGCTTGCACAACGGAGATCACGACCTGGACCGCCGATTCCGGCAAGTTCACTGTCACTTACGGCACGGCGGACAACGATGCGACCACCATGACGGTTGCGATGACCGCCGCTGGTCTCCGGGAAATAAACAGCTCCACCGCAGTCTATCCGTCAAGCGCGTCCGAAAGGGGCTATGGCTCCTGTTACATGAAGATTATGTATTCGGCTACGATGAATCAGAACGCCGATGTTGTATGTGGTGATGCCAGCAATCAAAATACTGTCACCTTGACGTGGAAACGGTCGAATATGGACTACTACGACACTCTGACAGACGATTGCCACGTCTACACGTACAGCATTGAAGTTGAGAAGCAGTTTGATCCGGTATCCACGGATTTTTCCAGCGTTGAGTTCAAACTGTATAATACAACGGATGGCTGCTGGGTCGCGGCGGAAAGAATCTCTGACGGCGTGTACTATGTCAAGGGCGAGAACAAGCCTGCGGGATGGGTCTCTGGCTCTGCCACTGAGTACAGCGCCGGATCTCCGCTCGTTCCCGGAAGTACCGGGACGCTGAGGATTTGCGGCCTTGAGGATGACCTTTACCGTTTGACGGAGACGAGAACCGCCAACGGCTACAATCTGCTCGCCTCGCCTATTCTGATTCAGATAACTGCAACAGGGGACACGAACCGAAGCTGCGACATTTACAGCACTGACAATCGTGGCGTTTGGCAGAACAAGTACAGTGACAGCCGATACGCCAACACACCGTACAGCCAGACGAAAATGACGCATGACCTGCTCACCGGCTCGGCAACGATCAACGGCGATACGATTGAAATGAAAGCAGAAGGAAGTTCCTCAAATGCGATTGTTCCGCTGACCATCATCAACGGCGTCGGCTACCAGATGCCCAAAACTGGCGCTGCCGGCACAAAACGCATGGTTGTTTTCGGAATTCTCGGTATGTGTGCCGGAGCTGGAGTCATCATCTATATCATTCGGCGCAAGAAGAACGACGATGATGATGACGATACTGTAGACTGACAGAAAAGGAAAAGTCCGGGGTCAAAACGGCCCCGGACACACACATTGTTCAAAGAACGGATGGATTGAGAAAAATGGCTAAGAACAAAACACGGAAGCAGAAGAAAACCAAAAAGGTACTGGCTATTATTTTTGCGGCACTGTTTTTCCTGGCGATGCTCGGCGTTGTCCTCTATCCCATGATCAGCAATCTGTTTGCGGACGATATGCAGTCAAAGATCCTGACGCAGTACGAAAAACAGATTGAGAGCGCAGACACGTCAGCACTGGACAGAGCGTATGAAGAAGCACAGCTCTACAACAGACGGATCACATCCATTGTTGGAACATTCGATAAAGGAAAAGCAGACGTTGCCGTTGATTACGCAAACACATTGAATGTTACTGGCTCCGGTGTCATGGCAAGGATTGAAATTCCAATTATCAATGTTGATCTCCCGATTTATCACGGCGACACAAACGCGGCACTTGAAAAAGGCGTCCAGCATTTGCTTGGAACGTCTCTGCCGATTGGTGGTAAGGGTACTCACGCTGCGATTTCAGCGCATACGGGCATGGCTTCGCAAAAGATGTTCACCGATCTCGACCAGCTTAAACTTGGCGACATCTTTTACATCCATGTGCTTGGGAAGACGCTGGCTTATCAGGTGGACGCGATCAATGTTGTCGAACCCTATGACACTTCACTGCTTGCGATTGATCCGGAACAGGACTATGTAACCCTGATTACCTGCACTCCGTATGCCATCAACACGCACCGGCTTCTTGTTCGCGGGACACGAATTCCGTACGATGAAGCCGTTGAGATTGAAGAAAAAGTCGCTGAAACAAGAACCGTAAAATCAAGCTGGATTGAGCAATATAAAAAAGGCATTCTGACCGGTCTCGCCATTGTTCTTGGATTTGTCGCTCTCTATCTGCTGATTAAGTATATTATCCGATTGATCAAGAAGCCTCGGCTGCCTTTGAATCTTAATAAAGCCACATGGAAAGACTTTACCTATCTGCCGGGAATCAATACAAAAAAAGCAAAGTCAATGGTGCGCTACAGAAACAAAAATGGAGATTACACAGCGATTGAGGATTTGAAGAAGCTGTCGTGGTTCAACGATAAGCTGTTTGAAAAGGTCAAGGGAAAGGTGTATGTCGATGGAGATGAAGAAAAAGCCTAAGAAAGCATCAAGGTGGCTGCTGTCTCTATTTGCTCTGCTTGCTTATGCTGCGGGTGTTGTGCTGGTCGTAATTCCGTTTATTCGAGTTGAGATTCAGGACCATAAAACGCACAAGGCCGCAAGTGAATTTTTGACGTCACACGAGGCTGTCAGAGAAGCGTGGAGCGACTTTCTGGATGAGGTAGAAGCAGCGCCCGTCCGGAAAGAAAACGCCGCCTCGCCCACGCAGGCTGTGAATATGCCTATCGGTGAGCTTGTCAAAGCGTCAGAACTTTCGACTGTGCCGTATTCCGCTCTTTTGCGAGATATGGAAGAATACAACCAATCCATCTACGAGAACAAGCAAGACAAATTCGTAGATCCCTGGTCTTATGAGCAGCCTGGCTTTAATCTGAAAAAATACGGCATCAATGATGAAATCGTCGGCACTGTAAAGATCCCGAAAATCGGGTCATTCCCGCTCTATCTTGGCGCGAACGCTTCTCATATGGCACTCGGCGTCGCACAAATGACAGAAACAAGTATGCCTATTGGCGGAGTAAATACGAATTGCGTAATTGCCGGACATCGTGGCTGGAATAACGGAAAGTATCTGCGAGAAATTGAAAAGGTTGTAGTCGGAGACGTGATCACGGTCACGAATTTGTGGTACGAAATGAGGTATGAAGTCAAGGAAATCAAAATCACAATGCCGAATGCTATTGAACAGATTTTGATTCAGCCCGGGCGCGATCTGCTTACAATCGTTACCTGTCACCCATACGCGAGCGGAGGAAAATACCGTTGGCTGGTGATTTGCGAACGAATCTCTGACGAACAGCCCGTTGAAAACGGCATTCCCAATATTGTCTTAACGGATACAGAACAGCGGCAGGAAACAGTTTACGAATCCAATGGAGTTCAAGAAACAACGACTTGTTCAGTTCAGACAGAAACAAAATATACTCCCGTAAAACAATCCGAGCCGGAAATTCAAATTTTTACTTCAGAAAACGAAATCCTCTTAGACGACATTTTGCACTATATCGGTTTCGGCATGATGATTCTTGTCCCGCTTCTTTGTCTGATTCTTTGCTTCAGGAGGAGAAAAAAACGAAAGTAGCAGGCAATGGGAGAATGCAAAGCAGCCAGACAGAACACAAAACATCACTTTTAGGAGGCAATGCGATCATTTCGTCGCATAAACATCGTTGTCAACTACCCAAGGCTGAAGCACTTGGGCTTGCAGAGATGCGAGCCTAAGCGAAAGCCTTTGTGAGACCTTCATTTATAGGAAGGCCCCACAGGTTGATTAGCCTAAGCCTTGAAACAAAGGCTACGTTACCCGTGAATATGCCTGAGAGACAGTAAGCGCTGTCGGTCGGACCAGGCGTACAGGCACTCCGGGGTGCTCCACAAGCTCCGGACTCTGCGGCCAGCGATTAAAC
>JAEEGL010158102.1_pt1 | contig 37757 bp, 33 predicted proteins | sample 9134231 | NCBI WGS metagenome assembly JAEEGL01 (sample SAMN16246548, study PRJNA631951) | gut metagenome | biome: gut microbiome; feature: rumen; material: fiber-attached | host: Bos | place: Iran: Karaj | collected 2018-10 | reverse complement strand
GTATTTTGAGTACGACTTTAATGCAGATTTTCCAATACCAGACATAATACCACCGGTGACAACAGTCAAAGTGACATCAACAACGGCTTCCGTAACCGGATATTCCCAAAAGGATGATGCGCTTTGATGAATACTTTGAACGATAGGATTTTGCATAGTTCGCTCAAAATCCGTTAACGTTTCTGTGACAGTGACTTCTCTTAATGGTATTGAGCTGTGTTTATGACCATACTGGTCACCGTACATCATCATATCTTCCCCCTCCGCAATCATTGTTGTTGTTCTGCCAAGATATGTCTCCCCATCTTTTAAATCAGATTAAGAATGAACATTCGCATTCCAATGAACATGTCCATCCCGATCTTTATACCAATCCGTATTGGTTTCCAACTCCGCACCATCCGGGTCAACCAGCTTCATCGGGTTCCAAGCGCAGTAGTTGTATGGCGACAGACTTGGGTACTTGTCTGACATTGGATCCACCGATAACCATAGACTCAGGTCGGAATTATAATACCTCGCTCCGAAGTAGTGGTAGCCTGTCTCTGCATCTTTCTCTTTGCCCGTGGATTTCGGTCTAAAAATAACGGTATTTTCAGGCCTTTTGGAGGGTCTGAAATAGGCGTTTATACATGTGGATTTCTGGTACATGCGTCTTCACTTTTGCCATTACTTACCTTCATCGGAAGTGCCAGATTCCAACTCCGGCACAACTGGTTTTGGGGTCTTAGATTAGTACCAATTATTATAAAAGTGTTCTTCATCCATATTATTAATCCAATCTATCAAACTCTCACGGTACACCTCATTCGCCGAAAAAAATTGCATAGCCCTATCTATCATGTTATTCTTGTAATCTCCCCGTGCAATGCAAATAATGAAATAATCCATTAATACATTAATATCCGAAGTGTCCACCGACAACAGTTTTCGAGCGTAAAAGGTGGAGTCCGATGGAAAATCCATGTCATAGCTTGCCCTAAATTGGAATTCCATATCTTCAATAAGCGTATTAATGGTTGAATCCCTTGCTTCATAGTCATTCTGACTATTATACTTCCTAATTAATGTTGTTTTTAAAATGTAGTTTTTTCCAAAAGGGGATGACAACCCATATTCATACGGCAACTGCTCAATCAAGGACAGCGCTTCATCATATCGCTTCAAACTATTAAGCATGCTTATTTTCAAATCCTTGACCATGTATGATTCTGCATATAAAGTGTCATGAAGATTGCAGTAATCCTGAAACTCTATGCAAGAATCAACAATGGGCAACAACTTGATTAGACAATTTGTATCGTGAGTGTTTCTCCAATCAGACAGCCCATTGTCTATTGTATGTTTATAACCCTCTATAATATCTCGTCGATTGTGTTCTGCACACCCCGTGATCACAACTAACGCCAAACCAATTGCTATAAGTCTTTTCATCTTTTTCAGTTAATTTGTTATTCTAAACCTTGTATAATGAGGAAATGGTAATATTGCATGAAAAACAAAACAACCTCCGTCTGTTGTTTTCCAACTACCTCTACTTCTTATTTCAAGGGATTTATTCTTACTTAATAAATCAGAAGATATATAAAACTCATGACGGATGCTATTGTTATGTCCCAAACCATCTATGAACTCAGCACGATTAGGTTGCTGTAATTGTTCTAGAAGTTTGTTTCCTCCATATGAGGCCGACACAATATCGGAATATGTTACTCGACTGAAACTACCCGACGTCCTGCTTTCTGTTTGTATGCCAACATTAAATCCATTGAATTTTTTTCTTCCATTTCCAAGAATAGTTGATTTAATGGAGATTTCAACAGTCATTTTTGCCTTTGCTATCATATAATGATATGCGCCACCGTAATCTGTTGAGTTGAGATATATCTGACCGAGTCGTGTTATTGATTTCTTAGAATATTTATCACAGAACCCGAATCTTGAAAGGAGTGCATGGTCGTCCCCTATATACTCACCATTCTTTTCTTTTACATCACTTTGTTGACAAACGTTATTATCCCAGATAATTTCTCCTTTCCCATTTTTATACCAATCCAAGTTGTCCAAACATTCCTCCCCATTCGGATCCACGAGTTTCATCGGATTCCAAGCACAATAGTTGTATGGCGACAAATTTGGGTACTTGTCCGACATAGGATCCACACTCAACCACAGACTCAAATCAGAGTTGTAGTACCTCGTCCCGAAGTAGTAATAGCCTGTTTCTGAGTCCTTCTCCTTGCCCGAGAAAGAACAATGAATTTGATATGCGGAAATTATCGTGGCCATCGGCAGAGTCGGGTTGTTGTCAGAGTGGAAAATTTTGAAAATTTTTCTTTGAAAACAAAGCTATTGGGTACATGTTTTTTCTTTTCACAAACACTCGCTTTGGACACTGCAAATGTACAAATAATTTCCGTGCGACGAGAAAATCATAAGATTTCGTCCCTGAGTTGTCTTATTTTCATCCCACATTACTTTGATTGTTCTCTTACTTTTGTCTCAGTTTTGCTTACTTTTCTCTTAGACTGCTCTTGCTTTGGACCTAGCAAGATAGTACCTATTACCAGGCTGGTGATAGGCTAGTAATAGGCTAGTGCTTACTTTTCCACTACATTTGTGTTGGTTGTTGTCAGGTTTTGTTTTGCCATTGGGGAGAGAGTTCACCTGACAGCTGGCGGTAAGTGTTTTTTAATGTTTTGAGAAAAAGTAGTAACTTTGCAGCAACTTTTACAGGCGACGGAAGTGCGCCTTCATTGAACAGGAATAAACGAAAAGCAGGACATGGAACAGGTGTCAGACAAAGGGGCCATAGACAATCTTGTGGCGAAATACGGTGAACTGAAGGGCGAGGTAAACAAAATAATAATAGGCCAGGACGAGGCTGTGGAGAGCCTACTGACGGCTGTATTTTCTGGCGGGCACTGCCTGCTGGTAGGAGTGCCTGGCCTGGCCAAGACGTTGATGGTTAACACGCTGTCGAGAGCTCTTGGGTTGACATTCAGTCGCATACAGTTTACCCCAGACCTTATGCCGTCGGACATCACTGGGACAGAAATACTGGACGAGAGCCGTCAATTCAGATTCATAAAAGGGCCTGTGTTTGCAAACATAGTGCTGGCGGACGAGATAAACCGTACGCCGCCGAAGACGCAGGCGGCACTGCTGGAGGCGATGCAGGAGAAGGTGGTGACGGTGTCGGGCAAAGGCTACAGGCTGGAGGAGCCGTTCTTTGTGCTGGCGACGCAGAACCCCATAGAGCAGGAGGGCACCTATCCCCTGCCCGAGGCACAGCTGGACCGTTTCATGTTTGACGTGCGCCTTGACTACCCGACGTTCGAAGAGGAGATGTCTATAGTGAAGGAGACGACGGTGGACAATGGGTCTGATGTCAGGGTGGTGCTGTCGGCAGAGGAGATATCCATGTACCAACAGACGATACGCAGAATGCCGGTGGTGGACAACGTGTGCGAGTATGCGGTGAGGCTGGTGACGGCGACACGCCCGACGGGTAAAGGGGAGTCGCTGGCGGACAAATACATCTCGTGGGGAGCTGGGCCGAGGGCGTCACAATACCTGATTATCGGGGCGAGGACGCATGCTGCGCTGCGAGGGAAATACTCACCGGACATAGAGGACGTGAGGGCTGTGGCCCACAACGTGCTAAGACACCGCATAGTGAGGAACTACTATGCGGAAGCTGAGAACATCTCGACCGACGAACTGATTGGGAAGCTGGTGAGTGGAAATTGAGAATTGTGAATTGTGACATGTGAATTTGGGGATGGAAATTGAGAATTAAATCCAAGATAGTCTTGCAAAGCACGCTTTATTGAATATGAAAAGAACTATAATCATTGCGTTCCTGTTTTTCTCCGTTTTTCACCTTTCTCCATTTATGCTGCACGGGCAAACCGGGCTGTATGTGGCGAGTGCAAAGCCCGTGAAGGACATGAAGAAGGTGCTGGCGACATATCCAGAAACATTCTACCTGGTGATGGAGTTTGGCAAGGACACGACGCTGACACTAAGCGACCTGGACATGCTGGATTCGGTGTACAACTATGCGTTCCAGAACCGCGAAAACCCGAACTTCTACACGATGACGGTGGAGGGTTACGCGGACGGTGACGAGCAGATGATGGAAGCTAGGTGCAAGGCGGTGTATGACTATTTCTGCCGTCGCAGCTACACGCCGTTCCCTGTGAGGATTTCGTACAATCCGATACACTGCTCGTGCCACGGAGACACGGTGGAGATGCTGCGCTACGAGGTGCCAGCGACTGTGAACGTGCTGAATATGGCAGACCTGCCCGATAGCCGCCAGACGCTGAACAAGACGATACAGCTGAAGGGTAACGTGCTGGTGACGTTCAAGAACAATCCAGACGAGTGCATAGGGACATCGAGGGGGTGCTTCCTGCCCGCCAACGACACAGTTATACATGGTTACTACGCCTCGCTGGCGCTACAGAAGGGGTCGGTTTATGCGGTGGAAAACACTAAAGACACCTGTCCGCCCGAACTGGAAATAAAGATAGAGGAACACCTCGACTACAAGGAGATAGTGGAACGGTACTCGCTGATACCACATCGGAAATACATCATTATACAGGCGGGATACATAGTGCTTCACAGCAACTCGAGCCGCAAAGTGGGCGAATGCTCGGCCACACTGCCCGACTCGATATACGTGCGGTTTCCGTTCACGCCCGAACAGTGGGCTGGGAAGCTGCGCATATTCTCGAAGAAAATGAACAACAAGGGGCAGCTGGAATACAAGGCCCTCTCGACGAAGAAGCTGAAATCGAAAGACAAGACTAAAATCACGGTGCAGTCGGCCATCAACGCGACACAGTTGGACACCGTGTACCTTGGGAAACGCATACAGCCGGACGAGCTGGGCAGCTATTTTTACCCGGCGATATCGGAGGTGGAAGAGGGTTCGTTTGAGTTTGGCGGAAGATACTACAAGGCTTTCAAGGTGAACAAACACGGCGACTACGAGATAAAGCCGGCGATGCGAGACCTGTTCCGCATAATAGAACAGGAAGAGGAGGAAGATGAGATACCGCAACCGACGAAGAAACCCAAGAAGGGTGCGGACGAAGAGATATAGTTAATTTTGAAAGTTGAATAAATGGCATATTTGCAGACAGACGTGACGAAGGTCACAACGCGAGTGCTTCAGAACATGAAGCTTCACAACGAAAAGATAGCGATGCTGACGGCTTACGACTACTCGATGGCGAAGCTGCTGGACGACGCAAAGATAGACATAGTGCTGGTGGGCGACTCGGCGGCGAACGTGATGCAGGGTTACCAGACGACGCTGCCTATCACATTGGACCAGATGATATTCTACGGAGCGTCGGTGGTGAGGGCGATAAAGCGCGCCTTGGTGGTGGTGGACATGCCGTTCGGAACCTATCAGGGCAACTCGAAACAGGCGTTGGCGTCGGCCATACGCATCATGAAAGAGACGGGTGCGGACGCAGTGAAACTGGAAGGCGGAGAAGAGGTGCTGGAGTCGATTTCGAGGATACTTACGGCCGGGATACCGGTGATGGGGCATCTAGGGCTTACGCCGCAGAGCATCAACAAATTCGGCACCTACGCCGTGAGGGCGACCGAAGCCGAGGAGGCAGAGCGTCTGGTGAAGGACGCACATGTGCTGGAGGAGGCCGGATGCTTCGCGATGGTGCTGGAAAAGATACCTGCAGCCTTGGCGGCACAGGTGACGAAAGAGGTGAAGATACCGACAATAGGCATCGGGGCCGGGAGCGCAGTGGACGGGCAGGTGCTGGTGCTGCAGGACATGCTGGGGATAACACAGCAGTTCTCGCCGAGATACCTGCGGACATACGGATCGTTCGGGCATGAGATAAGCAACGCGATTAGGCAGTATATTCACGATGTTAAGAGCGTGGACTTCCCGAACGAAAAAGAGCAGTACTAGTCAGGGACAATCAGTTGTCAATCAATCACAATGCAGCCATATACGGCTGCATTTTTTTTTGTGCCACACACTTGAGAGAAATTGTCGAAAAACAGGATTGTGCAAATAAATATAAAACAGATGTTTACAGCCTATTGGTTTTGGTCCCCTTTTGGTCCCCTTTTGGTAGCCTTTTGGACCCGTTCAGTGTGGAGACAAGGTAGAGCCCAGTCAGGGAGGACGCATGGGCGTGCCAACGCCTGCACGATGCCAACAGAAGAAGCATGAAGCAACAACGGAGAGAAGAGTAATGCAACAACGGAGAGAACCTTGCGGCAACGGAGAGGAGAGCATTAGAGCAACGGGGAAGAACAACTGACTGACCACGCCGATACGACTTACGGTAGATGGGGGAAGGGATGTCGGATGATTCAAGGACGGTTGTGTAGCACTTTTTTAACGGGCAGGAAGCCACTGCCTATCGGCAAAAGGTCGAGAACGGCAACCGATGTTGATAAAAAAATATCTACAACGACTTGTTTATTTCCTCAACAATTACTACTTTTGTCCTATTATTTTCGATTGTTGCGCACGGCAATCATAGCCATGCAAACACCTATCAAACAAACATTTAAAGTTAGAATAAAATCAATAACACACATAAATTTAAAATCCATGAAAAGATTATTACTCGCCGCGCTGATGTGCCTCTCGTTTGTGGGGTTGCGTGCGCAAACACTGGATCCCAACTACATAGACGGGCATCTGTACTTCAAATTCGTGGACAACTACGACTTCAAGTTCGCAGTGAATGAGGACACGAGAATCGACCCTTCGGAGATGAAGGAGTACGCAAACCTGTTTGCAGAGTACGGAGTGACGCTTATCACGCGTCCGCTGTACGCCTTCAACGACCCTGTGACGGAGCGCATCGTCCGTCTGGAGTTCACGCAGTACAAGCGCATCAACCAGTTCATCGCGGCGCTGGAGGCACTGCCCGAGGTGGAATACGCCGAGCGTGTTCCGCTGCCGCACATCCTGGTGACCTACAACGACCCGTATTCGACCGGGTCGTGGGGCAGCGCAGGACCTTATCAGTGGAACCTTACGATGATCAATGCGCAGGATGCCTGGGCAGCTCAGGTGGCGAGCTCGAGCATCAAGGTGGCAGTGGTTGACAATGCCGTGTGGGGCGCACACCCCGACCTGCAGATTGCATCGAGCAATCTATGCAACTACGGCAGCGGTTATGCCACAACAGGCAATGCCAATCCACCCTCAACAGTTAACCAGAACGAGACCTGCAACCAGAACTACTTCTATTACGGAAGCGGCTCGTGCGACTCGTATGACTGGTCGCACGGCACGCACTGCGCCGGTATGGTGGCCGCCAAGAACAACAATGGTATCGGAATCTCATCCATCGGTGGTGGCGATGGCAGCAATGGCAGCGGTCTTACGCTTATGGGAGTGCGTGCAGCTAACAATAGCGGAAGCCTCTACTATACCTCCAACGGCGTGACATGGGCAGCCAACCACGGAGCCAACGTCATAAGCATGTCGTTTGGCGGCTCCAGTTCGAGCCAATCGGAAGCTTCTTCATACCGAAACCTCTACAACAACGGAATCATCCTTGTGGCAGCAGCCGGTAACGAGGGCGACGCGGACAACTATAAAAGTTATCCCGCTTGCTACACCGGCGTGATAAGCGTGGCTTCGGTTGACAACAACCGCAAGCTCTCGTCGTTCTCACAGTGGGGCACCGGCAAAGCCGACATCGCGGCACCTGGTGGATACTACAGCTCCACCGGCTACAACAACATCCTGAGCACAACGTACTGCAAGAACCAGTACAACCGCATAATTCTTGGCACAGCACTACAGGGTCAATACTATGACGGAATGCAGGGTACTTCGATGGCATGCCCGACGGCCGCCGGCCTTTGCGGACTTATGCTTTCGGCCTATCCTGACATGACCCCCGACCAGGTGCTGACCTGCCTACAGGATAATGAGCAGCCCTTGGCGGCAGGCAGCAACCAGATTGACGGGCATGGTTATATCGATGCGGAAGCATCAGTGAACTGTGCCAAAGCTATGGCATCAATGCTTCGCACTAACCCGTCGTCCATTGTCATTGCGAGCCGCGGAGGTTCAAAAACCATTGAGGTAACATCCGCCAACTCAATAAGTGCCAACTGGAACGCCTCTTGCAGCAATAATGCATTCACACTCAGCACCACAACGGGAGCTGGCAGCGGAGCCACCACCACAATAACCGTTTCAGCCCCCATAAACTCAACGGGATCGCCTATAACCGGCACTATAACTATCACACAGGGCAGTGGTTCCAACCGACAGCAGACGACCGTAAGTATCATCCAAAACGACCAATCGGACTTCTGTGGATTCATTAACGAGCAATTCCTTGACGACGATTCTCTGTTCTACATGTACACCGTAACCCAAAGATTGAGTAGTAATAACGATGATATATTATTTGGAGAGAGGTTTGTCAACAATAGAGTGGGCACTGTGGATTCACTCACTTTCGCATGGGTATGGACAACAAGAACTGCAGGTGGGCAGGTTGTAATAAAACTGTATGATGACAACGGCTCCAACGGGCCTGGCAATGTTTTGGCATCAAAAACATACACCATCGCCAATCTCAAAAGCATGGGAACATCATATACAGCCAGTAATCCCACGCGTAACCTATACTACTTACAAACTCTCGGCGTAAAATTCGACACACCAGTACAAGTAACAGGAAACTATTATGTTGGAATTGATTTCTCTGGTGTCACTGAGACTGGCACATTTAGATATAATAACCAAAACGTCGCAGAGATTGGATGTAGCTTTGGAGAAGTGTGCGACAATGCTGCAACCCAAGCAGATTACAATAATGCAATACTCTTCTGGGAAGGAAATAGTAATGTATATACGGGATCTGCATTGGATTTCACCTACTATGATTTAGCTGTTTCGGCTCATTTCTGCGAATCAACGGAACCATGGATGACAATCAACCCAACCGCCATAGCAGCCAATCCGTTGATGGGTTCGGAGGAAATTGCCATATCAGCCAACTGCGACTGGACAGCCACATCGAACTGCGACTGGATTAGCGTATCACCCTCATCAGGTACAAACGCCGACACAGTAGCCCTCTCCATAGCCGAGAATATGGGTGATGCACGAGACTGCACTATCACATTCACCTACGAAGGAGGAGCCACAATAGAGTTGCCTGTATCACAGATGGCACACCAGTCGGGCTGCAACGAGGCCGTGTTATATGACTGGCAACATCTCGGATGGCGTGTGAACGATGCAAGTACCGATTATCAGCTGGATGAGGATTCGATTTATTTCGGTTACAATATCCCATTTGACGACGACAACACCATTGATTCCGGATACTACTTCGGAACTAACACAGAGCTGAACACCACTGCAAGTGCAAACATGATTGAGGTTTACGGTACCGCCATCATCAACAGTGTGCAGTTTATATACAGCACGACAGGAACAGGCGGAAACGTCGTATTCAAAATCTGGGATACAACCGGTGCAGTAATAGCCAGCAAGACGGTGACGATGGCATCATTGTCGGGCTCGAATTATTACGAATGGGACCTTGACAGCCCACTTGAAGTGAACAGCCACGTACTCGTCGGGGCAGACTTCAGCGGGGTTTCGAGTGGCTCGTTCTTCTCGTTCCTGACAAACCTCTGGTATGCCAACCAGGAACACCCGGAACTTGCTATCGACAACGGATACATACAGATAGGCGGAACGAACTGGGTGTTCTTCTACGGCACAATCGGAGCCTTCCCCTCGATGTGCTTCAACGGAGGCCATCTCAACATCGACCTTGTTTTGCAGCAGGTTGACAGCGACACCAACATTATCACCACCAAGACACTCAATGTGGGTGACTCGCTTTCGGCGTCATATATACTTGGCAACTTCGGCGAAGCGCCTTACGTGGACACGACGAAGATATACATCACACTTGACACTACAGACCTTGGAAACTTCTTCTATCCTCCTATGAACTTCTATGCCGGAGGAGCCCTGGTTGACGACATCGACATCATTTCGTGGGAAGATGTGACGGCACTCGGTTATCGTCACAACGACAGTTTCGACTTATGCCTAAGAGTGGAGCAGACAAACACCACATACGAGTGGGAAGATGCAGACCTGACAAACAACCAATCGTGTGTAACCGTCACGGTCAACTGCCCGCCGGTAGTGAATGCCCTTACTGAGACAGCGTGCGACTCGTACACATTTGGTACAGAGACCTACACTGAAAGCGGAAACTACAGCGACACCCTCACCGCCGCCAACGGTTGCGACAGCATCGTGACGCTGAACCTGACCATCAACCAATCGACACACAACGTGGAGACCGTGGCCGAGTGCGCAAGTTACACATGGCATGGAACCGAGTACAACACGTCTGGCGAATACACCTATAACTATACCAACGCCAATAACTGTGCAAGCGTTGACACGCTGCGTCTGACCATCAACGGAACACCGACGATAACTGTCGATGGAAACCTGACAGTCACACCTGGCAGCACCACCACGCTGACCGCCTCGGGAGCCGACAACTATAATTGGAAACAGAACGGCACAACCGTGTTTACCGGCAACCCGTTCACCACACCAGCACTTAACAGCACAACCATCTACACTGTCGAGGGTACAACAGGCGACTGCACGGGTAGCACCGAGGTAACCGTCACCGTACAGGCGGCACAGGCCACCAACGGCGACACCTCTGTTGTGGCTTGCGGAAGCTATACTTGGGCGCGCACCGGCATCACCTACAACGCATCGGCAGAACCCACTTACACCATCGTGGGAGGGAACCACATGGGCGGAGACAGCATCATCACACTGCACCTGACTATCAACCCGCTGCCGATAATCACCGTCACTGGACCTACAAGCGTATATACCGGACAGACGGCAACCCTTGAGGCCAGCGGAGCAAGCACGTACGTGTGGGCCACCGGCGGCGCCGACATGTCGAACGACAACCCGTATGTCACTCCGGCTCTTAACGCCACAACGACATACACGGTGACCGGCACCGACGCCAACGAATGCACCAACACTGCCACACACACTGTAAGCGTGACAGCAGCACCTTCGACCAACGGCGACACCACTGTTGTAGCTTGCGGAAGCTATACTTGGGCACGCACCGGAATCACCTACAACGCATCGGCAGAACCCACCTACACCATGGCAGGCGGCAACTACCTGGGCGGTGACAGTATCATAACCCTGCACCTGACCATCAACCCGCTGCCGACAATCACCGTCACTGGTCCGACAAGCGTATATACCGGACAGACAGCCACCCTTGAGGCCAGCGGAGCAAGCACGTACGTGTGGGCCACCGGCGGCGCCGACATGTCGAACGACAACCCGTATGTCACTCCGGCTCTTAACACCACAACGACCTACACGGTGACCGGCACCGACGCCAACGAATGTACCAACACCGCCACGCATACGATAAGTGTCACATCGGCACCTTCGACCAACGGCGACACCACAGTTGTGGCATGCGGAAGCTACACATGGGCGCGCACTGGAATCACATACAACGCATCGGCTGAACCTACTTACACCATTGTGGGCGGCAACTATCTGGGCGGCGACAGTATCATCACACTGCACTTGACCATCAACCCCAACCCGACCATCACGGTAGATGGCGACCTTGAGATAGAATCGGGCGAATCGACAGATTTGACCGCCAGCGGTGCAGTGAGCTACATTTGGACAGAAGGAAGCACCGAAGTGTCAACCCTGCCCACCTTCACTGCCAGCCCAGTCACCAACACCACCTATACCGTAACAGGAACAGATGCAAACGAATGCTCATCGACACAAACAGTCACCGTTATTGTAAGTTCACCGAGCACGGTATATGACACCACCGTAATCACCGCATGCAACTCGTATGAATGGAACAGCAACACGTACACCACCAGCGGCTTCTACCAGTATGCCGAAGGCAACAACGTACACGTGCTTGACCTGACCATCAACCAGAACCCGACTATCACGGTTAACGGAAACACCAATATTTATGTGGGGCAAACCACCGAGTTGACTGCCGAAGGAGCTGTCAGCTATGTATGGAGCCAGAATGGCACAGAGCTCTCGAGCGACAATCCATTCACCACTCCCACCTTGAACACGACCACTACCTATACTGTTACGGGCACCGACGCACACAACTGCACTGGAACCCAGTTGGTAACGGTAAACGTCACAAGCGCTGGCAGTACAACTTATGAGATGTCTGCCGAGGCGTGCAATTCGTACTACTGGGATCTCGAAGACCAGACCTATTTCACCAGCGGAGAATACCGTCACACAATGCCTGGCGCCAACTCAAACGGTGGTGACAGTATCATTGTGCTGAACCTGACCATCAATCCGAACCCGACTGTCTCGGTTAGCGGAAACACCAACATTTATATTGGACAAAGCACAACGCTGACCGCGGAAGGAGCCGTGAGCTATGTCTGGAGCCAGAATGGCACAGAAGTCTCGACAAACAATCCTTACACCACACCAGAACTTAACGCCACAACTACATACAACGTAACCGGTACGGATGCGAACGAATGCGTTGGGACGACACAGGTGACAGTGACAGTAGTACAGGCTGATGCGACAACAAGCGACACCACGGCAGTGGCCTGCACCAGCTTCGCATGGCGAGGCAACACGTACAACACGTCGGGTGACTACAGCGTCACAATCGCCGGAGGCAACCACATGGGCGGTGACAGCATTATCACTCTGCATCTGACCATTAATCCCAATCCTTCGGTCACCGTGAGCGGCAACACCAATGTATATATCGGTCAAAGCACAACCCTTACTGCATCGGGAGCCGAATCGTACACATGGACAGCCGGAGGAAACGAGGTTTCACAACAGAACCCATTTACCACGCCTGCATTGAACACAACCACAACATATACGGTCACTGGAACTGACGCAAACGGATGCTCAGGCACAACCCAGGTAACGGTATCGGTTGGCAGTGCTCCCGCCACAGCGGGCGACACCACCGCAGTGGCGTGCGACGAGTTCACCTGGAGCCTCAATAGTGTTACTTACACCAATTCGGGCAACTACACAGCCATCACACGCAATGTGAACGGTGGCGACAGTACAGTGACTCTGCACTTGACCATCAACCGTAGCACCACCGCAACCGAGACTCAGGTGGCATGCGACTCTTATGAATGGCATGGCAACACCTACACAGCGAGCACCAACACACCGACATTCACCTCAACGAATGCCGACGGATGCGACTTGGTCACTACACTACACCTGACCATCAACCACAGCAGCACAGCTGTTGAAGAACACTCAGCATGCGACAGCTACACATGGCACGGCACAACGTACACAGCGAGCACCAACACTCCGACGTACACCACCACCGGAACTAACGGATGCGACCTTGTGACGACGCTGCACCTGACCATCAACCACGGCAGCAGCAGCGAGCAATCTGCCACAGCTTGCGACAGCTATGTTTGGACAGTAAACGGACAGATGTATTCGACCAGCGGAAACTACACATACGAAACAACTGGAGCTAACGGATGTCCTCAGACAACGGTGCTGCACCTGACTGTGAACTACAGCACAGCAAACACCGAAACGCACGAAGCATGCGACGAGTACATCTGGAACGGCACATCTTACACACAGAGCGGCACCTATACGGTGAATGAGACTAATGGCGCTGGATGTCCGAACGTTGTGACTCTAAACCTCACTATAAACCCGAGCACCCACGAGGCCGACCAGCAAGTGGCATGCGACAGCTACCGCTGGCCCACCAACAACCAGACTTACACCACTAGCGGAGACTACACTTACACGACAGTCAACGAATGGGGATGCCCGAGAATCGTCACTCTGAATCTCACCATTAACAACTCGGCTGAAAACAACATCTACGACACAGTGTCGGCGGGAACAGCCTACTCGAACTACGGTTTCTACGTACCTGGCAACCAAACCGGCGTAGCACATCCTGGCGATGTGATAGAGCTCAGCCACACAGGATTCTACACAGCAGAGCACTGCGACAGCACCGTATATCTGCATCTGACGGTAACAGAGAACCACAACCAAGGTGGCGAGGGCATAGACGATGTCAACGGCATTGCACTGAAACTCTACCCGAACCCGGCAAGCACCACGGTTGAAATAGAGGTCGAGGGCATCAGCGCAGTACGTGTCTATGACATGTCAGGCCGTATGCTGAACGAACAGACCAACCTGATGGGTGATAACGCGAAAGTGGATGTCACGCCGTTTGCCGAGGGAGTTTACGTCATCAGCATAACGACACAAAGCGGAGTCACGATGAAACAGAAAGTTGTGGTTAAACACTAAGAACCATCACCGGACATATAAAGTCCGTACGCTACAGAGAGAGAGCCGCCCACATTGATGCGGGCGGCTCTCTTTTTTTAATCTTCAGCGGAACAGAAATCGATCACGGGGCCAAAATCGGTGCCATCAACAAGGACTCGGCCTTTTGTCACACGACCTAGAAAGCAGCAATTTAGTCGTGCCTCGTCTAGTTTCAAAAGGAATTCGTCGTCGTTTTTCTCAAAAAGCGACACGATGAATCGTCCTGGTTCTTCTCCAAAGAGGAAAGAATCGAGACGTACCTCCCGCGGTGTGAGGATGTCGAAGCCATAACGTCCACCTCCCATTGATACGGCAGTCGCAAACAACCCCCCGAGTGATATTTCCGCAATAGTTGCAACAAGTCCAGCATCTCGCATAGAATGTAAGATGAGGTCAATGTAACAACGTTCTTCGTCATAACAAGAGAGGTCAATTGGATTGGATGCAAGGTGGAGGTATCTTTGCGCATAGTCGGAGTCGAGGAAGAGAGACGAGACGTTGCCAACCAAGTAGAGCAATAAACCGGTTTCCGGAACTGGAGTCGCAGATAAAGGAAGCTTCACTATTTCGCGTGCAATGACGGCACAATCCGACACTCGTGGCTCACGTATTTCCTTGTGAGAAGAGTCGGCACCCAGATAGATGTAGGCATCCGGGTTGGAAACATGATGCATACCTTTTAACCACGCCAAAAGGCTCTGCTGTTTCCCGTTTGACTCCCACATGGCCAATAGCGTACTTATATCGTCAATCACGGGCAAACGGCCAAGAATGAGCGACATCTCCTCATATACGGGTCGTGTTATGCCCATCGCCTCGATAACGCTATCGTCAAGTTTCTCGTCCATACTATAAAAAACGAGACTCGCGTAAAATAATTTTTCAAATTAAATGTTTTTATATAATTGATAAAACAGAGTGGTTGTGACACTTCTTTATGGTATTATAATCGGCGTTGCGCTTGCGTTTGTGTTTGGGTACGGAGCATCGTTTTTCTCGATGATGCAAACAGGCGCACACTACGGGTTCCACAAGACACTACCGATGGTCTATGGCATCGTGCTCGGCGACGCCATTCGAGTAGCCCTGCTGGTGGGGGTGTTTGCGAACATAGTGGGTCTCGACACGATTGCCGAGATACTCAAACGTCCATGGGTGCTAATCATTGGATGTGCCGTATTGATTGCGATAGGGATATACACTATGACGCGTAAGCTGCAGCGTTCCGGAATAAAAGGTAGCGCCGTAAAATACGAGTGCATTGACACTCCTCAATGGCCCGCCATATTCGGACATGGCTTTGCACTCAACTTCCTCAATCCGCTGGCATGGTTTTTCTGGCTGACGGTGGTGATTGTGGTCAGCCCACTATTCGACAATGCTCCCACGGCACGCATATACGTCTTCTTCTCGGGTGTATTGATTGCTGGACTTGGCTGCAATATTCTCAAATGTTGGCTATCGTCTCAGCTGCAACGGTTGCTATCGGTGCGTTTCATGAATATATTCAACAAAACAGTGGGACTGATTCTGATCGGTTTTGCATTGTACATACTCTTTGCGATGGTTATTTTCCGCGACCGTACGCCAGAGCCTGATACACAACGAGCCACGACTGTGATTATGGGTGTCATACCGCCGGAAATGCTTCAAGATAGCGGAACGGCACACCTGACAGACACTATTAAAACAGTTCAACCATGAAATTCCTCATCCGCGCAAGCTACCCCAATTTCTATATGAAGAGCCTCTTTGCCCAAAAGGGCAGAGACGTATTCGACTTCGACAACGAGTCACCAGACAACCCGTTGCCGGGCAACAAACCGGGAACCGTCATATACTATGACGAGATGGGCGAAAAACGAGAGTATCCGCCGAGATGGTATGATATGTATCTCCTGTTACGACTTTCGGGCGAGGAGCAGGAACGCTACCTGAAGATGTTGCTTGACGAGGCCGACGGCAACACCATAGAAGAACTGGACGACCGCCGCGAGGCCTTCCGCCGCGAGTGCGTCGATTATGTGGCTGCAAATCCTTTGTTCGAGAGCGAATACCTGACAACCACCCTTTCTCAAGGCGACTTTGCCGACCAGCATATAAGCCACAAAGGACACATGCTGCTCGACCTCACGCGAGACTGCTATCCTGTGCCAGACTTCTGCATACTCACAGCTTCTTCATTTCCACGAGAAGATTTGTTCGAAGGACTTCTGTCTAAAGCAATCCGCAATCTCGAAATCATGACAGGCAGCACCCTCGGCGACTCGCAAAACCCACTGGTATTCGCCATACGCTGCGCCATGCCACAGTATATCCCAGGCCTGATGCCCACTCTGCTCAACATCGGTGTGACACGGAAGGCTTACGAGGCACTGCTTCGCAGCCATACACCGACAATGGCCAACCGTGTGTATCTTAGTACACTGCATACCATCATGGAGGTACTGGGCATTGCCAAGCAGTACGACACCAACAACATAGGCCTCTCGCAGGAAATGCAACTGCACCGCATAGAGGAAATGGAAACGGCCATAAGCAAAGTCTCATCCGAGGGTAACAGATTGCTCAACGACGCACATTTTCAGGCGCTTCGTATTGCACAACACGTTCGTCAGTTCTTCATCACCAACCAGGATATGATACTCACCTTTATGCAGGGCAAGCAGGCCTATCCGTCACTGATACTGCAGAGGATGGTGTGGACGATAGGCAACGAACAATCATACCCTGGCGTGTTATACAGCCGCCACAGCCGCACGGGTGTGGGGCGCCAGATAGAAAGTTACAGAAACATCTTCGGCGAGGAAATTATGACGGGAGATGTGACGTCGATTGACTCCGCATATATTGACCGTAATGAGATAAAGTCAGACTTCCCAGCGGTATATCATTTCGACCCGCTACTGAAAAAACTCGAAACCCGCTACAAAAGCCCCGTAACCATCGAATTCGCAGTGGAAACGTATCCTGGTCAGCGCAGCTTGTTCTCGGTATTACAACTCAACATAAGCGAAATGACGGGGCGAGCAGCACTACTATCGGCCATCGACCTTTACAAAAGCGGCTCTATCACGGCGGGAGACGTGGTTGACTTGATAAAACCATATCACCTGAGACAGATAGTCTCGGCCTCTATCGACGACCGCTCGCTCTCCCGATTGCAGTTTTTCGGGAAAGGGCTCAACGTACTGCCACGAACAGCCATCACAGCAGTGCTCTGCTTCAGCATAGCCGCCGCTCGCCAGATGAAGGCTAAAGGGTATGACGTGTGTCTCTGTCAGGAACGTTTCGTGCCTCAGGACACTATCACCCTTAACGAAGTGGATGCCATACTAAGCCTCTCGCCTGCGGCCATCCATGTGGTCACCGCCTGTCGCGGCTACGGTATTCCGGCTTTCATGAACCTCACCTCATACGGTATCAGACTTAAAGGCAACTCACTCGTCAACGGCGAGGGTCTCGAAATAAAAGAGTTTGAAAACATCACACTCTCGAGCAAACGCCAATCGATATACAAGGGTGTCGCGGCCTTCAAGCCGGCTCGTTTCACCAAATACCTCGAGGGTCAGCAGGTCGAACTCTCCGACGAGGAGAAAGTATTCTTCGCACAGATGAAGGAAGCCTACGCCACCTATCAGGATATCGTGACTTCAGAGAAGACTAACCACATCAACGATATAGACAAACTGGCTCGTCTAATACGCTGCGACCTTCAAAACCAACCGGAAACGGCGCGTGAACTGGTCAACAACTGGTATCTTGTGCATGCCGACGACTATGTGGAACAGGTGCTGCGCAGCAAGATGGGCTCGCATCAGGACCAGTCGCGTGTCTTCGACCTCCTCTCCTCAAGCCGCAAGGCGGATTTCTTCACTCGCGTCTATCAGGTATGCTCTGCACAGGGCCTCTCCGGCCTCCGTGCCGGCTCTTTCATGCTGGGCCGTTTCGTAGCTCGTCCTCTGCCTCAAAAACTTTGGCGAGGCCTCTCGCCCGAGGTGGTGGCTTTCCTCCTCAACGAATATGTGCTCTACGAGAAATATCTGCACGTCCTCGAAGAGGTGGGTGAGATAAAACTCGCCCGTGCCCATTCTCGCATCGAGACCGAGGGCATCGACAATATGGTCATCAGCAATTTCGACCTCTATAACTTCGTCCCGCTTCTGTATGCTGACTTCGACTGGCACGAAATTGCTCTCGCCCTCGACAAACTCGACCATCAGGAGAACACTCACCTGCTCGTCGAAAAACTGTCACAACCTATCGAGACTGTTTTCGATTTGTCCAAACCGTGGATAAAAGAACGGGTGGAAGGCCTCCGAAAGTTGTAGAATGGCTCGTTCGGGCACCCAGAAAAACATTCTCTCTTTATCTTGGTGGTCTCTGACGGGATGTGATATCGCACACGTTTTCCAAGAAACATGTGCGATCACAATACATACCCCCTCATTTATGTAATGACCCTACGAAATGTTAAATTAGTCACAAGGTGTGTTAAAATATCTTAATATTATTCAGCACCATTGATAAACGATTGAAACTGTAAAAAAAAGAAATATTAAATTTCGTACGAATAGGTTTGTCGTTTCATCATGACGAGCAAACTACAATACCATGACTTTACCATGACTTTACCACGACTTTACCACGACTTTACCACAACATTACCACGACATTACTACGACATTACTACGACTTTACTACGACTTAACCATGACTTAACCATGACTTAACCGCTAAGCCTTAACACAAAAAAAGAACCACTGAAAAGTGGTTCCTCCTTCATCCATGTGGTCTGTGGCAGATTCGAACTGTCGACCTCTTCCGTGTGAAGGAAGCGCTCTAAACCAACTGAGCTAACAGACCCTCTCAGTGATCTGTAACAGATTTGAACTGTTGACCTCTTGCCTGTCAAGCAAGCGCTCTAAACCAACTGAGCTAACAGATCATTTTCGCTCGAAAGCGGGTGCAAAAGTACATATTTTTTTTTTAATTGCAAGAAAAAAAATCAAAAACATGCACAGAATCGACCACTGTCTATCCAATAAACGATGACTTCCACTGGTAAGCATCGCGTTCGGTGCCATCGGCAACATATATAATTCCACGATACTCGAAACCGGCTTTTGACGCTACTTTTTTCATTGTTTTGTTGTCTTTGTGCGTGTCAATACGCAAGTAATCAATTTGCAACTTGCACCATTCCAAGCATCGGTTTGCCACATTGTGTGCACCCTCCGCTTTCGCAAGCCTATGGATTGTTCCATACACCTCACCCTCGTCAGTCCACTTTCCGCAATATATATTTTGATATGTAGGATCGGCACCGATAACGAACGCAAAATACCCAACGATCCTCCCATCCCCTTCTTCTACAACATATCCGTTCCCTGATTTTATGTCGGCTTTTATAGCATCTTCTGACGGATAACCGTTCACCCACTGCTGCACATTACCCTCTGCCCGCATCAACCTCCTGGAAAAATCAACCATTGCCATTATTTCTCCGACATCATCAATTAAAGCATGCCTCACCTGACGCGACATAACATCATTATAATATTCCTCAAATTTCTTGCGTAAAAAAGCACCCTCTCCTATAATGGTTCGCAAGTCCTGCAACTTTTTTGCATTTTCAGATTCTGGTAAATACAACTTCAGGTATCCCCCATCGGCATACTTCTCTTTCATGTGTGCTTTAAAACGTTCCCAATGCTGCTCTTTTCCAAGTTCTGGATAATGGTCGGCTCCATACTCGACCGTTCTCCTCAATATTTCATTCGGTTCAATATGCCTGTCAGCCTCAGCCACTATGCGCCCATATATACTCCGGGGCTCCCAGGTGTTTGAAGCCCTGTGGTCTTCTACAGCATCGGCAATCAGTCTGATTTCGTCCTCGCTGAACCACCGCCGCAAATTTTCATCCTCACGCACCATTCTCGCCGATTCGATGTGGTGAACCTCACGCCCGTTCTTTAGCCCAATATCATGATAGGCTGCAACCACATATACAATATTAGTATCAACGTCATAGTGTGCCGCAAGTCGTAAACTCTCTGCAATGACGGACTTTGCATGTTCGACATTGTGCGCACGATCAAAACCGCTATATTGAGGAATAATTTTGCCTTCCACATATCTAACGATGTCCTGATTCACATTGTTCATCATAACAAACCACTTTTTTATCAAAATATAACTACCTATCTATTAGATTATTGCATCTACACTGAAATTATTTTATATTTTTTTTGCAATTTTTTTTCGTTATCTAATACCAAAATAATGAAAAACGGCAAGAAACAATTCGCCGAGAGGACTTGAAAAAAAAATTAATAAATTTTGCAATAAAATAAGAAAGTCCAATACTTAATAAATGAGAGCGTCAGAAAAGTGAGAGGAGATCAGACGACGAAACTTTTTTAATAAACATAATTAACAAATCAAAAAAATTTACAACTATGAAAAAAGCTTTAATTCTTTCCGCACTCGTTCTTTTCGCAGGTATGGTTTTCGCACAGCGTCCTACCGTTCAGAGAAACGTTAACACCACCAACGTCAGAAACGCTGAAAAGACCAACACCAACACCACCATCCGTACCGCTGGTGCTACCGCCAAGACCTACAGCTACACCATCAGCGAGATGAGCATTGCCAACGTGACCGTTATGGACAACGCCGCTACTGTGAAGCAGGAAGGCCGCACCGACAAAGTGAAAGTGACTGTCAATGGTGTTTCGGGTGTCAGCTACTATCTGTATGACGCTAACGACCAGGCCGTTTCGAAAAACTACATCAACGGTGGCAACGGCTATGTTGACATGAGCAACTATCAGCCCGGCGAGTATCGTCTCCAGCTCATTGAGCCCAAGGGTGCTGAGAAGAACTACAAAATCATCAAGAAACAGAAATAAACATCTGCAACAATCTTGAAGAATGGGCATCCCGCCGCTGATGCGGGATGCCTTTTTTCTTTCACGCTTTAATTTGAGTCTCTATAAAACCAGAAATGAAGGGCTCCGAATCAAAACCACGCATTGGTCTTTTTGGCCGACGCAACTATGGCAAGAGTTCACTTGTCAACTTTCTGACCGGACAGACAGTTTCCATCGTCTCAGCCGAAGCTGGCACAACCACCGACCCTGTGAAAAAAACAATGGAAATCGGTGGTATCGGTCCTGTAGTGTGGGTGGACACAGCAGGTATTGACGACGATGGGTATCTGGGTTCGCTTCGTGTTCAGAAAACACTTGCCATTCTTCCTGAAGTCGATCTGGCATTAATCGTCTTCACCAATAACAATTTCGACCTCGATGAGGTTCGTCTTGTCGATGCATGCCAATCGTCTGGCAAACCTTTTTTACTGATATATACCCAATCCGACCGTTTTGCTCCCGACACACACCTACTCGATTTTCTCTCTGCAAAATACGGAGCCGACCACCTTTTCGTCGTAAGCATCCACGACCAGCGGTTACGCACCCAACTCTGCGAACGAATCAAATCGTTGCTCCCCGAATCGTCGTATGTACGCAAGTCAATACTTGACGGCATAGTTGAACCAGGCGACACCATAGTGATGGTTACACCCATCGACTCCTCTGCCCCGGAAGGGAGGATGATACTGCCACAGGTACAGGTCCTACGTGACATACTCGACCTTCATGCCAAGGCCTTGGTGGTACAACCAAACGAGCTTGCATCTTTACTTGACGACCTGAAACACCCGCCTGCACTTGTTGTGACAGACAGCCAGGTATTCGCTACTGTCGATGGGATTGTACCAAAGACGGTTTCCCTCACCAGTTTCAGCATCCTGCTAGCCCGTTCCAAGGGGCTCTTCGTCGATTATTTGAAAGGGACTCCATCCATTTCACAACTTGACGACGGAGACAAGGTGTTGCTGCTGGAATCTTGTACACATAATGTTACCTGCGAAGACATTGGAAGAGTGAAACTGCCAGCACTGCTTCGCAAATTCACTGGCAAGAAGATTGTCTGCGATGTGTTGGGCGGAGCCTCACCGCTGCCAGACAACATTGCCGACTATTCCCTAGTCATCCAATGTGGCGGCTGTGTCATAACACGTCAGCAACTTGCCGCACGCCTCATGCCAGCCCTCAATGCCGGCATCCCAGTCTCCAACTACGGGCTTGCTCTGGCTTATCTCAACGGAATATTTAACCGCGCCACAGAAATCTTCAACAAACACTGACAACTGACAACCAACAACCGACCACTAACTTCCCACCTACCCCCCTCAGCTTACAGATTAGAACTAATCCTCAAATCTCAATTAGAAAAAAATGCTCTCCATCATAGTCGCTATCGCAAACAATATGGCCATCGGCCACAACAACGACCTCCTGTGTCACCTCTCCGACGACCTCAAACACTTCAAAGCCCTCACTTCGGGACACCCTGTCATCATGGGTCGCCGCACCTTCGACTCTCTTCCCCAAAAGCCCCTGCCCAAACGACAGAATATAGTTCTTACCACCGACACATCGTTCACCTATCCCGGTGTCGATATTGTACATTCTGTCGGTGAAGCGCTTGCGATTATACCTAATGACAACGAGACATTCATCATGGGCGGCGCCACCGTCTATCGCCAGTTTCTGCCCTATGTGGACAAGCTCTATATAACCTGGATAAAGAAAGATTTCCCTGCCGACACCTTCTTCCCCGAAGTCGATTTCAGTAAGTTTCAGCTCCTGAACGAGACACAACCAATGACCGACCCAACCAACGGCATCGTTTACACCTATGCCGAATATTCCAAACGGTAAAAACAGATTTACAACCTTTCAATCTTTGTCAGCCCCCCTTGTTTTCCAACCACAAAAAGGCTTGGCGGCAGGTCGTCGTGGACAAGATTGTCTATGTAAAGTGGCTGCCCTATCATGAATCGTTCACAGTGGAAATGGTCGCCGGCTACGATTTTTGAGTTTAGGGCTTTTGTAACTTCAAAAACGCCCATGCCTTCATGCCTCAACTCAAGCCTCCTGTTGGGATTCCATTCAATCGCCACCGCATCCCCCATGGCAAGGTCTTCGGTGTTTAGTGTCGCACTCACAATTCGGCAGGAACTCTCTGTGCCTGCAACACCACAATAGTCGGCCACAAATGTGTGCCAGTCAGGATAACCCACAAAACGGCTCAGTACATCCAGTGTCGATTCCCTCACAGTCGGGTATCCTTCCACATATCCCCACAGCCTTCGAAGTGTGTTGAGACCTATGGTCTCGTTGGTCCTCTCTCGGATGGTGTTGTACAGGCAATCAAAGTCTTTTGGACTTTCCATCGGCCGCATAACCGACTCTGATATTAAAGCCTTTAACTTCTCAATGTGGGGCGATTCTGTATCCATTGTAAGTGTTTTTGAGACCACAAAAATACATATTTATTGCCATATCTCAGAATTAACGTAACTTTGTGCCATGCAAAACGATGAGGCTTCATCCACTTCTGGTGTACCGAATCCACTGGATTTCAACATTTCGAACCGATTCTCTCTACACGAAGAATTGCCGTCCAAAGGCTATTGCCGTCTGTTCAAGGCTCAGCGTTACGGCAAATGGTATGTGCTGAAAGGGCTCAAGGCAGAACACGTTGCCGACCCCGTCTATTTGGCTATGCTGGAAAAAGAGTTCGCCTCAGCCGTAACCCTCGACCATCCAAACATCGTCCACACGCATGGCATCGAAAACGACGAAGTGGCGGGACGCTGCATCGTGATGGAGTATGTTGAAGGGCGTACTCTGGCGCAGTTCCTGAGCGAAAATCCCTCTGCGGCAAAACGGAAGCAAATCGCCATGCAACTCCTCGACGCAATGGAATACTTCCATGCCCGACAGATTGTACACCGCGACTTGAAGCCCTCCAACATCGTCGTCACTCACAACGGCGACAATGTGAAGGTGATTGATTTCGGCCTGGCCGATACCGACGACTATGCTGTGCTTAAAGAGCCCGCCTACACCAAAGGCTATGCTGCACCCGAGCAGATGTCAAATGGTTCAACAGTCGATTGCCGCACCGACATCTTTGCCTTCGGTGTAATACTGAGTCAGTTTTTTCCGCACCGATACAGACGTGTTGTGCGTCGTTGCACCCGCAACGTCAAGTCAGACCGCTACCAGTCGGCAGCTGCCGTAAAGAAAGCCATCGTCAACGCCGACCGCGCAATCTGGGCTGTGGCTTTCCTCTTGTTCATTGTAGTCATCGCTGCTGCCGTTTTGCTCAGCAAGAGAGTTGCCAAGAGTGATACTGATACCGTCGCGTTGGAACAACCGACCGATACGGTCACAATGGTGGTGGATTCCAATCTGCCTATAACCACAGAAAGCGACAATCCTCAACAAAACACTGGCAAACCTGCGGTGGAAAAACCCTTCTCGTTGGACAAAGAAAAACACGAATTGCAGCGCTACGCCGACAGCTTGTTTGCGGTATGGATGAAGAACGTCACTGACGGCATATATGATACCTACGCCGAAGCCGATGTAAGCAAGTCGTATATGGAGATGCTTATAGCTGAACGGAGAGATCTCATGTTGATGAATATCCCAACTCAAAGCGAGGACGAGTACGAACGATATTGGTACAAGCTCGACGAAGTCCGTAAATCTTTAAATTCCAGTATTGACGGTTATATGGACGCACATCCGTTCCCGAAGCCTGACAGTCAATATGATTCCCCAGAGTACAAACAACTGTGCGATTCATTGACCGCGACATGCAATCGCTCGCTGAAAATAACGGATGAAAGCCGCCGGCGCAGGCTTGGGGTCGAATGAGTATTCTCTAACATGCTGCATAATTACAAAAAAATCTTACAGAGTCTTTTTTACTTGACTTTGCGGAGAAAAAAGATGTTATTCTCCGCATTTTTGCGGAGAATAATATGTATATTTGCCGCATCCCCCCTGGCGGTCGCAGCACACATTATGTGCTTATAGAAATATCCCTCAAGTTTATTAGGACCTAATTAGGACCGATGCCACAACAGAAGTCTTCCTTACTTTTGCAACCCAAAGTCCTGCCGCGGAGTTTTTGCGCTTGGCAGTTTGACGTGTATTAACCCATTTTCTGAAGAAATCGGGCTCATCTTTGTATTTATAGTCCTTTGGCAATCATGGGATTGTGATGCACGGTCGTCATTTTTGCCCCCAATAGCGGCCTATTCTTCGTTTTTTTCTTATCTTTGCACTTGTCAATTAACCTAGTATTAACCAAAGTGTAAAGCAATCAACAAAACACACCGAGCGGCGGTAGAGCCGTAAAGACATACAATAGCGCAAGTAGCTATTCTTTGAGGCCCAATTTTCCACATTATAGCCCATCCCTTTCGGATGCAGCTTACAATCTCAAGGATAGACAGACGAGGCGCCGTTTTCGAACGGCGTGGATACCTGTCAGAGATTGTGGGCGTGGAAACCCGGGCTTCAGACAAAAGGTTTATCCACGCTTCCTTTTTTTATACCCATTTATACTTTTATCCCGCCCATAAGGTTACACCTCAAATGCATTAGGACCACATTAGGACCAATTTTTCTGATTTTTTGTGTATATTTTTGCAAGCGAATGAACTCAATAAAATCCATGGACAAGACAAATCCACAAATCCACATATTAAGACATCTGATTTGCGAAGCATCGGGTGTTAAAGGTTCTTTGCATGATGATTATGTAAAAATCAAAGTTTTTGTGAAGAAACGAACCCAAGAGACTGTTGATATTCCCGATATCAAACACTTCTTCCAGTATGGCGGATCATCAAACAAACCCCAGTTATCCACCCTCGATATTTTTTCAAAAGCGGCGGGATTCCAATCATACGACGATTTCTGTAAACATTTTTTAGATCAGTTGCAAACGCACCACATTAACCCTTAATGAAAATAGTAACATGAGTATATCAGACCAAATAAATCTCTCTTCCCCACCTATTGTGGACAAGGGTGGAACTTGTCCAAAACAAAACGGACCAAATTGGTTTTGAAGTTTACCTTATTTATATTGAAATTTACATAGGAAATAAAACGCAAACAAAAACATTATCACTAAAACATCAACATGAATGAAACGACTAATCCCGAACAAGTAAAACAGATACGGGATATTCTTGATGGGCTAAAAAAACAAGACGTTTACAGCAACGAGGTTGATGGATTCTCGTCAGACAAAAAAGCCATTGAGAACATCTTTGAGAAAACAAACGGAAGGAGCCTCGGAGAGATACTACTCCGGTTGACGGTTATCGACAGCATGTACTCAACCCAGATGAACCGTCGCTACTATGCATTGCAGGAATTGGCGGAGAAACTTCATTGCCTCAACAAAAAGAAACCCCTTCCCGAACTTTTTAAAGAATTTATCGAAGGGAACCGAGACGTCAGCCTTTTTGACGGAACGATTGGCGGGAAAAAGTTCAACCTCTTTGCCGAAAACTACGGTATCAGCAAAGACGGCTCAGACAAGGGCGTGGCCGTGTCGCTGATAAGCAAGTACGCCTATTTTGAGACGCACTATGGTTTCCCCATCTACGACTCCATCGCCTGCGAGATGTATCCTCGCATCTGGAGCTACTGCGGATTTGGCAAGAAAGACTACCAACTCACCATAAAGGGCGACAAACAACGCATGGTGGGAGACAAAACCATCGTGGCCTACACAAAAGCCATCGACGAAATGATTAAACGACTTGGAGGCAACATCTCCTACGACCATTTGGATCGACTCCTATGGTTCGTGGGCAAGATAATCCGAGGAAACCTTTCGCTGGTGCTCGACCGTGAAGGCTACGAGTGGAGCGTGGACCATTGGTTCGAAGAGGACGACAAAGGCAACAAGGTAGTGTTCGACATCTCCAAAGTCGATATTGACGAGGCGTATTTCTGTAAAAACAACACGCGTCTGCGAGCAATGTTTGAATTAGCAAAAAAACTAAAATAGCAAACGTAAAAAAGACAATATGGAAACATTTGAATATTTTGGATGCACCTATAGCATCAATGATGACAAGGAAACCGTCAGCCTTATAGATGCGACACAAGTAAAAGGCAAGTTCCATATCCCTTCGCAGGTGGAATATAACGGTAAATCCTATTTAGTTACTGGTTTACAAGAACGTGTAGATGATATTTACGAATGGATAGAAGACAGGCGAAGAAAAGAAGGAGGGTTCTATAAAAAAACTGAAAGAAAACAAACGAGTGGACCTTTTCAAATACCTAGTAGGGATTGTAGGGGACATGGTTATTGTACTGGCGGATGGAATCCGATGGGTAAAGTTACGTCAGTAATCATCCCAGACTCAGTAAAGAATCTATGCGAGAAGGCATTCGACGATTGTACGAAAATGGAGGAAATTCATCTACCAAAATATATAACAAAAATACCTAGATATTGTTTTTGTTGGTGCTCGAGTTTAAAACACATCGAGCTGCATGAGGGAATTACCGCAATAGAAGACTTTGCATTTTGTATTTGCAAACTGACCGAAATAAAGATACCCTCCACAGTAGAAACTATAGGACGTTTCGCATTTCAAGGATGCAGTGCCCTGACAGAGATAACAATACCATCATCGGTGAAAACCATCGATGAAGGTGCTTTTGGCGATTGCCAATGGAAAGATATTGTGCCGCCCAAGTGCGGTCTTGAGGTTGTGAACATACTCAATGAAGAGGGCGCGGTAATCATACATCCCAAAGCCTTCACCGACCGAGTAAAGATAAACTATCTTGGTAAGAAGAAGGCTGCCAAAGCGGCAACGCCAAAGACAGAGAAGGCGACATCAAAAACAGAAAAGAAAGAGCCTGTAGAAAAGATAACATCGCCCCAAAAAACAAAAACAGAGACTAAACCAACCGCCCAACCCACTGGTGACTACAAGAAATCAGCCGTTTCAGGCGGCTACACCATCGGCATCACGGCGGAAAACAAGGTGGTCGTGAGCAAGGGCGGCGCGGTATGCGACAACGCCAAAGGCGCACTGCGCGAGATATCCGAAAAGGTTGGCTTCAAGTTCGAAACCAGCTGGACAACGCAGCAGTTCGGCAGCAAACTTGTGGACTTTATCAACAATAAATAATCATTTAAAACACAAAACTATGGAATTGAAAAAAGGAGCAATCAGTGGTGAATATCTGATTGGAGTTTACGAAAACAACAGCGTTATTGTTTTCCGTGTTTATGAAAACACTAAAGGCGCATTGCGCGAAGTAGCTGAAGAAAAGAACTTTGAGGTTGACCCCAAATGGAATACCCGACAGTTCGGATCCAAAATATGCAAAGAATTTGGCGACGGCAAGCAGGCCACAGTGGGATGCTACAATATCAAGGTACAAGACAGTGGCAGCATCGAGGTTTATCGCACCTACGAGAACACCAAAGGCGCTCTGCGCGAGGTGGCCGAGAAGATTGGATTCGAATACGACCCCAACTGGACAACACAGCAGCTGGGCAGCAAACTTGTGGACTTTATCAACAATAAATAATCATTTAAAACAATCACAAAGAAATGAAAACAGACAAAAAAGTACTCGCATCGTTTCTTGCAGCGGCAGTATGGGCCGACGGAGAATATGATGAGTTTGAGAAAGAGTTCGTCACCGACCTCGCTGGCGAGCTGGAGATCAAGGACCTCGACGATGTAATTAACAAGGAAATCGCCGCCACCGAAAAGATGGACGAAGACGCAATTGCCGACTACCTTGAGTCAGCAGCCAAGAAGGTCGCCAGCGGTGAGGGCGAGGGCATCCTCACGCTCTGCCTGCAACTGATGTGTGCCGACGCATTTCTGGCCACCGACGAGGTGGAGAACTTCTTCGCCTTCGCCGAGATTCTCGGCATCGACGAAGAGGAAGCCAGCACCATCCTCGACGAATATGTCGATGAAGAGGAAGATTTAATCATTGAAGACTAACCCTTAAAAACAAGTAGTCATGGCATTACAGAAAACAGCATCAGGCAAGGTCGATAAAAGGACCAAAGAATACAAAGAGATGGTAGAACGTGCCAAGAAAGCCCGTGCAGCACAGAAAAAAGCCAAAAGCAAACCCACCATCAAAAAGAGCACCTCGGCAGCAAAACGCCGTTCGGACGGCAAACTCGACCAGCGCACCAAGGCCGGCAAAGAGGCAGCAGCACGCATGGCTAAAGCACGCAAAGCCAAAGGCAGCTTGAAGAACAGAATCAAAAGACTTTTCAAATAAATAAAATTATGGGATTTTTTGCAAAATCAAAAGGAGCCGGTCTGTTGGACGACCGCCGCAAAGATGTAAAAAAAGTAAAGAAGATCGTAAAGATTGCCACTCTTGGTATTGTCGACACCACAGGAAAAAACAAAAACAAAACAAAAAAGAAATAAATAAACATTTTTATTAACCCTAAAAATCTTTCAACTATGGCAGAAATTGCATTAAAAGGAAACATGAAGGTGAAAACCCTCAAGGCTGATTTCAAAAAGGCTTTTGGTTCGACGCTGCGCGTCTATATGAGCCCCACCTGCAAAGGCCGCATGGCTGACGACGAGGCTACCCTCGCTTCCATCCGTGCCGAAGGCGCCAAAGGTGGCGAACTGAAAGTGGTCGGCAACATGCAGGTTGGCAACTTCGAGAAGAAGATCGTCGAGATGTACGGCATCGGTGTCCAGGTTGCCAACGCCGCCGACACGGCCCTCGCCGACAACAGCATCACCATCGCCGCCGCTGGCAAATAAGCCTATGGCGACAATCAATCCGGCAGGCGGGAGACCTCTTGCTGGGTTCAAAAAAAACTAAAAACTTAATACAATGAGTGTTGAATACTATCGCAAACGCCTTATCGACCTCAGGGCCGATGTCGCCAAGGAGCGCGAGGCAAAGAAAAGAGACAACGCACACTATGCAGACCTTGTGAAGCGCGCCACATCTCCAAGCAGCAAAGCCAGCTACCGCAAACAGAAGATCGACCACGCAGCCAGCCACGACCGCCGTATCGAGAGCCTGAAACGCGACATTGAACGCGCAAAAGAAAGCCTCGCCCGCGAGCGTGCAGCCGCTAAGAGAAAATGATTTATTAACGTGTGAATTTATTAATACGTTAATGTGTTAATGCTTTAGCTTGTTAATGCATTAATTTGTAATTGTTTGAATTATGAACAAGTTCAAGCAAGGGTTGGCTCGTGTATTCGACGACAACCTGCGCACAAAACAATGGCAGAACGCCGCCGACTGGGTCATCATTGGCCTTATAATTGTCAGCACCATAGAGGTTTTCCTCTCAACTTTTGACTCCATAGCTGAACGGTACAGCACATGGCTGAATGCGGTGGACCTCTTCACCACCATATTCTTCACTATAGAGGTGTCGCTACGCATCTGGTGCGCCGACATGATTGACCCGAAATACAAAGGGTTCTGGGGCAGGGTGCTCTACTGCTTTTCGTTCTACGGGTTGATCGACATCCTTTCAACCTACACCTTCTACATCGCCTTCCTGCTGCCCATCCCCTACGCTGTGCTCAAGGTGCTACGAGTCGCCCGACTGATGCGCGTGTTCCGCTATGTGAAGGCATTTCGCATCCTTAGCAAGGCGATAAGCAGCAAAAGTCGCGAACTGCTGGTGTCGCTTCAGTTTCTGGCCATCGTGACGCTTATCCTCTCGTTCATACTCTTCTTCGTGGAGCATCAGGCCCAACCAGAAGTCTATGACAACGGCTGGACTTCGGTGGTATGGGCGTTTGCACAGTATATAGGCGACCCTGGTGGATTTGCCGACATGCCACCCGTGACCCTCACTGGCCAAATCATCGCCTGCCTGGTTGGTATCCTCGGCATCGCCATCTTCGCCGTGCCTGCAGGTCTGATAGGTTCTGGATTTACCGACGTGATGGAAGAAGAACAGAAAAAGCAAGAGCTGAAAGACAACGCTGCCGCCATAAACGAGATGATGCTGGTTAAAAGCACGCGGAGAGAAAACATGTTCTGGCCCGCAAAGAATATCAGCTTTGGCGACTTGACGCTTAATCTCAGCATAACCGAAGAAGAGATAATCAAATCGGTGGCAGCCTCAAACAATCTGCGTGTCAAGAACTTGGCGGCAGCTGTAAACGAAGGGCCAAAGACCGACATGATGGTTGTGAACCAGTTCTGCGTGAACGAAGAGTATGGATGCCATCTGGAACGTGGCTCCAGTGTCACCATCGTAAACCCGCTGGGTGTGGGAGACAACGGGCTTAGTTACTTCGACTGGCATATCGCCCAGCTGGGCGGATTCAACTATGTGGCTAACGAGATATTCTCACGCCAGCATTCCGACCGCGAGAAAAGGTGCAACTTCTACACCATAGATGACGAAAGTAAAGGAAATGCAATCTTTCTGAGTTTTGCCGATCATGTCTTAGAAGGACGCAGTAAAGACGATTGGATTATTGTCATTGCCGGCGAACAAACCGTCAAGAACAAGACCCACCTGCACTTCGAGTTCGGCGGGGAGACTGGCGAAGAACGTTTTGATTTCGAGGGTGGCATAGCTCCAGATCGTGAAACAGTGAAGAAACTCTTCGATGATATGCAAGGCACGTTGCAGAACGTGGGGTTGACAGTAGATGCCCACAAGGTGCAGCCCAAACTCAACCCACAGAACATAGCGCGCCACCTACAGTCAAAAACCGAAGCCAACGTGCTGCTGCTGACCATGTCATACAAGCTTATGGTGTTCGACAAAGAGGTACACAGCGCCATAGTCAATATCGCTGACGTGCTGAACCGCAATCTCGAACATAATCGTCCTGTAGGATTACATAAGGAAGAATACCTTGTGCGCCCGATAGATTCGCCCTACTGGAAAAACCTATATGGAGTAAGTTGAAATAAATAGAGCGCCATGAAGCTTCTGATTACAGGATTTGGACCATTCGGCAATGTGAAAGTCAATCCCTCTTGGGAAGTGGCGAAACGCATTGCCTTGGTCCATCCTGCAGGAGTGGAGGTCTGCGCCAGACGGCTGCCTGTAGTGTTTGACGGCGTGGGCGACGTTTTGTGGGAAGCGGTCGAACAGTTCGCTCCCGATGTGGTCTTGATGTTAGGCGTCGCAACAAAACGGTCGGTGATAAGCTATGAACGTGTCGCAATCAACATCGATGATTCGAGCAAGGTGGACAACGAAGGTAAGACCTATCCAGGAACCCCCATACGGCTCGATGGTCCAACAGCTTATTTCTCAACACTTCCCGTCAAGGAAATGCGTGACGCCACCCTTGCGGCCGGACTTGCCGCCGAAATTTCGAACTCTGCCGGCACATACGTATGCAACCACACGATGTATGAATGTCTTTATCGCATAGAACACAGCGGTTTGAAAACACGGGCCGGATTTGTGCATGTGCCACAGCTTAAAACAAACGGAGCCATAGAATTGGACAATATGGTGAAAGCCATAACCATCGCTATCGAAATCATAAAAAAACATGAAGATTAAACACCTGATATTCATCTTACTGCTCTCCCCTACCCTAATCATGGCGCAGGAAGAGGCAGCGGGGTTCACAGCCGACAGACCTGGCGAGTCAACAGGGCCTGACGTGATGCCGTTGCACAGGGTACAGTGGGAGACCGGCGTGGGGTTCAGCCATACATTTGGCGTAGATGAGTTTACACTGAACAACACACTCATACGCTATGGGTTGACCCGATTTGCCGAAATAAGGGTTGGCATAGACCTCCTGCACACCCGCCAGCAGACTGGAAGCGCCTGGAGGACAAGCGTATCGGCTCTCTGCATCGGCACAAAGATAAAAGTGCTGGAAGGCGACGGCTGGAAACCGACGGTGTCGGCACTGGCGGAGGTGGAATGCCCCCATATAGGCAGCAAGGATAATACTCCAGACCACCTAGCTCCGTCGCTGTATCTGCTTTTCAACAACGACGCCACCGACTGGCTCGGCATAGGTTATGCCGTGGGAGCCGAATGGGACGGCAGCGTTCCTGCACCAGCAGCGTTTTGGGCTTTGACACTCAGTTTCGCCCCGATCGACAAACTTGGATTGTTTGTCGAGAGCTACAATAGGTATTTCCAAACGAAAGACCCGTTGCTCAACTCGCATGGAGAATACTCCATCGACTTCGGCGTGACCTATATGGTTCACCGCAAAGTGCAACTCGACGTTGCAGCCAACCTCAACCTGCAACAGCCGGCAAAGTACTACGCCGTAAGTGCAGGCGTAGCTTGGCAAATAAACTGATTGAAAACAACAAATGGCCACATAAATCTGGCTTTTATGGAAAAATTAACAAATCGACAGTTATGCGGTATTGCGAAACTAGTTCATTATATACATGACGAAAAGGCAATACAATGTATTTTGGAAGCCCTCGGTAAGGAAAATTGGACAAGGAGTATTTTTAGTAATTGTGCGAAATACTTAACAGAAGAACAAGAGGACATATATGAATCAATGGGTGGAGGCTATACAAGCGAAGAAATTGACGAAGAGCTCGATAAGGATTCTATCAACTATTTAATTGCCCAGGAATTGGAGAAAAAGGGTTTAACTGGGTTTTCCGATGATATTTTTGAAAATCAGGAATATTTGGATAAAATTAGGGAAGGTAAGATTATATGTGAAAGTATAGATGTGGAGGAGATAAAAAGAAGATACATGAATAATGAAGTTTAGAATTATCTTTAAAATGGTTACCTATGGCATTATTTGACATAAACAAAATAAAAGGCAATGCTCTTGATGCTGGAACAAAGCTATCGCAAGGAGTTCAGATAGCCAAGGACAAAGCCAGCGAGCTGACCAACGTCACCATAAGGAAATTGCTGCAAGGGGTGAACCTTGACGGTTTGATAAAAAACGTGGAAGACTATCAACAAAAGACCGGCAAGGACGCATCCAAGCTAATAGAGTTCATCAACAACCTAAAAAACATGCAACATGATGGAGAAACCGACGAAGACTGACATAGTAGCACTTGCACAAAAGGTCCCATTGGCGGAAATCCTTGACATTGCCGAAGATGTAGCAAAGACCATTCCAGCCGCCGGTGGCCCTATTAAAATCGTAATCAAAATCCTACGGTTATTATTGAAAATTAAGAAACAATAAAACAGATAAGCCATGTCTATATCAAAAACAAGATCTTTACTTTACAAGACAGCAAGAGTGCTGGGAGACATCGACGCCGTAAAGAAAGGCAAAGCGGGAAAACGCGTAAAGAACCGCCTGCTGGGTAAACTTACAGGCAAACTGCTGAAAAAACTCTAATAAAACCTTAATATGAAAAAAATCATTCTGCCTTTGACTTGCGCTCTGGTGTTTTTCACCTGTAGCTGTAATTCCAATTCTACAAAGTCTGGCCTGCTGGACGAAGAGGTCTATGAGAACCCTCACATGCCAGACGACGAGGCTCAGAAATACGGCCACATGATGAACCTCCTGGAGGACTTGGATGCCATGACGAAAAGTTATACAGCCAACAAGAGCGAAGGTCGCTTCAAGCTGCTCACCAAGACCTACTCTGAGTTGAACTATGAATATGACGACAGCGAAATGGATGCCGAAGGTCGTCGGCAGAGCATGCTGCTGCAGGCTCGTGTGGACTCAGCCCGCAATGCATTGGGCGAGGTCATAAAGACAGATCTGGCGACGATGAAATTCCCTCTCGTATGTGAAGAGGATCATCTTATAGAGACAACACAGACCTGGCCAATATATCTGCAGAAAGGCAACATACTGCACTACTCGCTGTCCACAGGCGGTAACGTGACCATGAGAATCCTCAACGCCGACGCACATAATGTGTTGAAAACATACGCCGGCAAGAAAACGCTGGTTGACTCAATCGCAATACAGAACAGCGCCATCTACCTTGTATAAGTCAGTCCTCGGGGATCTGCATATATCGACCTAAATGTCAGCCAACAATATGCCAACGTTGATCAGATGAACGAGCCGAAGCACTCTATCCGGGTGGACACCGTGGAATGTGGCGCAAAAGACTTTATGGCGGTGAAGGTTCAGGGTATCGAGATGCGCAGCATCTTCGAAGAACCTAAGAAGGTGACCCTTCGCTCGGTGGGCAAGGCCTTCTTCGGAGGTTCATCGCGTGCGGTGGTGACCCTCGACGTCCCCAGGGGATGTACCGACCTGATGTACAGCCTGCGTATCTCGACCAACGAAGGGGACAAGAGCAGCGACGGGAAGTTTGACAAACGTATGACCGAATCATATAAAAAGATACGATTCCTTGGAATACCGCTCTACGAGAGAGAAAAAAGCCACAGCAACCTGTTCAGAGAATTGCTCTATAGCGACAAACCTGTGCGAGACGAGGATGCCTACTGCAATGTGTATGTATTTACCAATCAAGGCGAAGCAAAGAAATTCCAAGACGGAGAGGACCCATCCAAACTGAAATACAATATCGATCTTTCACTCATGGGCACCCAGTCGTGCAACGGACGAATCCCCACCAAGGGACTTTCAAAGATCTACTTCGGATTCGCCAACGAGCGTTTCCGCTACTCCAACTACCTGTGGCTTGAAGTGATAGCCGCCTCACCCAAGAACGAGTACTATCGGATAAGCTACAAGTTGGATTAACAACTACAAAAACAAAGCGATACTAATAGTAAAGGGAGGCAGATGTCTCCCTTTTTTACTGTAACGTTTCCTAATTTCAAGTTAGAAGTGCAACACAAGGTAAAAAAGAAAGTGCCGAAATTAATCGGCACAATCAGGGAAAAATGATTACCTTTGCGTTGACATGAAAAAATATAACCATCTAACCCAGAAGCAAAGATACACAATTACTGTGTGTCTGAAAGAAAAAATGTCGATGACACAGATTGCCAGGATCTTGCCCGTTTTGCGGATTCCAACGCTCGATTGCCGCGCTGCTTAGGGGTGACCTGACGACATCCTTTCTGCTTTACCCAGCCCTGTTGCCGATCTTGGTGTCGGCAACAGGGCTGCTGCTTTTCAAGGACAAGCAGCGCCGTACACGGTATTTGCGGTGCATTGTGGTGGCGGATGCACTATTGATCATCGTCGTGGCTGTGTTAAAGAACGCTGGGGTGCTACCGCAATAGCCGTTCATGGGAAAAGGACTTGTCGTGGCGAACCGGTAGGTCAATGAATGACACAAAACTCCCCTAGAGCAGTCCTCCTGATGTTTTTACGTTTTTAAAATCCGTATTGACCTAATGACTTATTGACATTTGACACCCAATGGCACATCAGGAACCAAAAATGACACTTTGACATTTGACACTTAAGTGAAGTCGCGGTAATTTTGCAATGAATCTTGAGTGATTTTGCGTGAAAAACAATGGTTTTTACGACCATTTTGCGGTAATTAATGTTAAAAACACCATCCAATTGACCAGGATAAGAATGTCCCATCAAGTGCAACAACGCTATATACCAGCTGATTGAGTTAAAATCACCTTGCGCCGTTGCACCGTTGCAGTTCTCAATCACTTATATGCAATTTTTCGAACCGAACTGCAACGGTGCAACGCCAACCTGACAACCAAACCAGAAAAAGATTTAAGGTTACCTTAAAATTTCTGCTCCCATTCGTAAACCGCAAAGCGAATACCGTATCTTTGCATCCGACAAAACAAACACGGCGAATCAGACTTTCTTCGAGATGCGACGGTCATCTATTTTCAACTTTCGATTCTAGACTTTCAAATTTCAATTCCCCTTCCTCCCAGCTACCTCCGTATCAACTCCCACCCAACTCCGTACCAACTCCCAGTAAACTCCTCCATGTGGTGAGACTCACACTTTTTATTGTATGTAAATGTGTTTCAACAACATGCTGCGTTATCAACAATAAATCGTCAAAAAAGTCATAAAAATCCTCGCCGAACCACCCGAAACGCACCCGCCCCGACCTGGAAAAGCTCTTGACAAGACTCAGTATGAAAAAATATTTTTCAAGCTAAATAACTGAACCGCAGTTGATTCAATACGAATATCGCCGCAGGCGAGAAAAAAATATTTGTCGGAATAAAAAATGGTTGTATCTTTGCATCCGCTTTCGCCCGAAAAACGGGTGTTGAAAAAAAAGCGAGAGGACATTGAAAATTTTGGAACATGAGATAGCGTGTGTCGAGTGCCACATATAATTAAGGTGTGTGGTTCGACACGGATGAGTTCAAGGTTAACAACAACAATTCTTACAATGAAGAGTTTGATCCTGGCTCAGGATGAACGCTAGCGGCAGGCCTAACACATGCAAGTCGAGGGGTAACAGAGGGTAGCAATACCCTGCTGACGACCGGCGCACGGGTGCGTAACGCGTATGCAACCTAC
>JAEEGL012336808.1_pt1 | contig 37762 bp, 29 predicted proteins | sample 9134231 | NCBI WGS metagenome assembly JAEEGL01 (sample SAMN16246548, study PRJNA631951) | gut metagenome | biome: gut microbiome; feature: rumen; material: fiber-attached | host: Bos | place: Iran: Karaj | collected 2018-10 | reverse complement strand
TTCATTCTCCTCTTTAGGACAATTCTCAGGATTTTTATCCTGCACGCTTTCAATTCCTACACAATTAATATATGAAAAAAATATTTGATTTTGTATCACCCGTTTGTACCATTTTTCGAGTTAAAAAGGATGTGTCACAAACCCGCTTTATTTAAAAATAAAATTTAATCTTCGGAATATGAAAAAGGGCTGTCTCATTGGTTCTGAGACAGTCCTTGAAATTTTGATTATTGATTACCGGATCAATACATCGGCTGCTGAGGCATTGCAGGAGCTTCCTTCTCAGGAATATCCGTAACAACTGCTTCAGTTGTAAGAAGTGTTGAAGAAACTGATGCGGCATTCTGGAGTGCGGAACGTGTAACCTTGGCAGGATCTACGATTCCGGCTTCAAACATGTCAACATACTTGTCGTTCAAAGCATCGTAACCTGTGCCGGGTGTGGAGTTCTTGATCTTCTCGCAGATAACGCTGCCGTCAAGACCGGCATTTGCAGCAATCTGGCGAACAGGTTCTTCAAGTGCACGAAGAACGATCTTAACACCTGTCTTTACATCGCCTTCTGTCTCGTCAAGGAGCTTTGCGATTGCAGGGAGAGCGTTAACATAAGCTGTTCCGCCGCCAGGAACGATACCTTCCTCAACTGCTGCTCTTGTTGCGTTAAGAGCATCCTCGATACGGAGCTTTCTTTCCTTCATTTCAGTCTCAGTGGCAGCACCGACCTTGATCACTGCAACTCCGCCTGAAAGCTTTGCAAGTCTCTCCTGGAGCTTCTCACGGTCGTAATCAGACTTTGTCTCTTCAATCTGAGCTTTGATCTGGGATACACGGGACTTAACTGCGCCCTCTTCACCCTCACCGTCAACGATGATGGTGTTATCTTTGTTAACCTTAACCTGATGAGCTCTTCCGAGCTGGTCAAGAGTTGTATCCTTAAGTTCAAGACCAAGATCAGATGTGATAACCTGACCGCCTGTAAGGATAGCGATATCTTCAAGCATAGCCTTTCTTCTGTCGCCGAAGCCCGGAGCCTTAACGCCTACGCATGTAAATACACCTCTTAACTTATTAACGATAAGTGTTGCAAGAGCATCACCTTCGATATCCTCAGCGATGATGACGAGCTGCTTGCCTGACTGAGCGAGAGGCTCGATAACAGGAAGGATATCCTGGATATTGGAGATCTTCTTATCTGTGATGAGGATATAAGGCTCATCGAAAACAGTCTCCATCTTGTCTGTATCTGTTGCCATGTAAGGTGAGATGTAACCTCTGTCGAACTGCATACCTTCAACAACAGAGAGTTCTGTGAGCATTGACTTGCTCTCTTCTACTGTAATGACGCCGTCAGCTGTAACCTTATCCATAGCTTCAGCGATCATCTGACCGACTTCCTCGTCGCCTGCGGAAATAGCAGCAACACGGGCTATATCCTTAGAACCGTCAACCTGCTTTGCTTTGCTAAGGATCTCGTCAACAGCAGTATCAACTGCCTTGGAGATACCTTTTCTTAAGATGATAGGGTTAGCGCCTGCAGCAACATTCTTCATACCTTCACGGATGATAGCCTGTGCAAGGAGCGTAGCTGTTGTTGTACCGTCACCGGCTACATCGTTTGTCTTGGAAGCTACTTCCTTAACGAGCTGTGCACCGGCATTCTCATAACGGTCCTCAAGTTCGATCTCTTTTGCGATAGTAACACCGTCATTTGTGATAAGCGGTGCACCATACTTCTTATCAAGAACTACATTTCTACCCTTAGGTCCCAAAGTAACCTTTACTGTGTCGGCTACTTTATTTACGCCTGCTTCCAAGGACTTTCTTGCGTCCTCAGCATACTTGATGTCTTTTGCCATATATATTCGCCTCCAAAATAATTATTAATCTTCAACAATTGCAGCGATGTCATCCTGACGGACGATGATGTATTCCTCACCATCGAGTTTTACATTAGTGCCTGCATAATCACGGATAATGACCTTCTGGCCTACCTTTACTTCCATCTTGATCTCGTTGCCGTCAACTACTCCGCCGGGACCGACAGCGATGATCTCAGCTATCTGCGGCTTCTGCTGAGCGCCGGAGGACAGAATGATACCGCTCTTTGTGGTCTCTTCTGCCTGAAGTTTCTTTACTACTACCTTATCTGCTAAGGGCTTAATTGTCATAAAAAAGACCTCCAATACAATGAAATTGTGGTTAGCACTCTATTGCCTTAAGTGCTAACCACAACAAAATATAATTCTATTTTTTTATGCTGTCAATACGAAAATCAAAAAAAGTCAAAAACGTCAGTGAATGAGATTTTCGAGCGGAATATCAGTATCACAATTCTCCAAAGAAGGTACATGTTTAGGTACTTTTACCTCGTCGAAATCTGTTGTCGTACCGTAGAAATACTCCTGTACATAAGGTACAATGGCATTCCAGTTGATCCTGACACTCCATTCATCACCGTACATTCCGGCATTGTAACAGCCTTCGATCGGAAGCTGGATATACTGCATCTCGGCATTCTGCAAGGAAGGCAGGAACTCCAAGCCGAGTTTTTCGATATCTGACTTATCGATATTTGTAACAACAGCGGATAAGACATCATCCATGGCAGCAAGCTTTCCTGTAGCGGACAGCTTCATATACTGGCTCATGACGCTTCTTAAAACTTCGATCTGTCGCTCCATTCTCTCATAGTCGCCGTTTCCTACATATCTGACTCTGGCATAGCCGACTGCCTGGATACCGTTAAGCCAAGTGCCGCTGCCGGTACTCTGGATAAGAGCTGCATTTGAATTCATTCTCTTGATATAGTCGTTGGCCACATTTCTCTCGCCTGCAGTCATGTTGACATATACACCGCCGACAGCATCAATGATCTGAGCCATATGGCTGAAGTTAACATAAGCATATCCGTCGATCTTTATTCTGAGACAGCTCTCTACTGTTGCCTGTAAAAGGTCGGGGCCGCCATATGCCATTGCGGCATTTATCTTGTGAGGAGTTGAATAACCCGGGAAATATGCATATGAGTCTCTCTGGATCGAAAGGAGTTTGATAGTTCCCTTGTTCATATCCACGGACATTACACAGATAACGTCCGAGCGGTCACCGGTACCGGATGAGTTATAACTGTTGGCTCTGCTGTCGATTCCGATAAGCAGGAAGTTCTTGATAGGTTCTTCCTGGATAATCTCATACTTTGTGGTCTCGATTACTTCCTGGAGAGGAACCGTATTACCCTCCTCGTTAATGATGGTAATTACGGCATTACGTTCAGTAGTCTCATATGTGATCTGATTAAGAAGATAATCTTTATACCAGAATCCGAAGCAGATAACTCCGATAACAACACCCAGGAAACCTGCTACGACACTCAATATCACACGGAGCTTAGTCCTGCTGAAAGATGAAGGCATATCAGATTTAGAAGATGATCTCTTAGGCTTCTTGGTAAAGCCATACTGATAAGCCTCATTGTCGAGATCTGAAATAAGATCATCGACATCATTATGCTTACTGATAGATGACGAAGTGTCTGTAAATTCAGAATCCTGCTGTTTAGGAACATCGGAATTCCGAACTGCCAGCCTTCTGTTTCTGTTATCACTGCTGTTCATATAATCCTGCCTTTATAAATATCAGTCTTTAAGACCTTCCGGATTCATCGTCTGCCACTTCCAGCAGGATGAGCACATCTCATCTATGCCGTATTGGGCCTTAAACCCGAGAACTTCCTCGGCTTTAGCCGTTGAAGCATAACAAACGGCGATATCACCGCTTCTTCTTGGACCTATAACATGCTTGATCTCATGACCGCAGGCTTTCTCAAATGCATTAAGTGCTTCAAGAACAGAAGTACCCTTACCTGTGCCGAGATTAAAGACACTTACAGAATCTTCAGTCTTATCCAAAAATTTTAACGCTTTCACATGACCTTGGGCAAGGTCGACAACATGTATATAATCACGAAGACAAGTGCCGTCAGGCGTGTCATAATCGTCACCAAACACAGTAAGACAATCCAATGTGCCGCCGGCGACTTTGGAAATATAAGGGAAAAGATTATTAGGGATTCCTCTGGGATCCTCTCCAAGAAGACCGCTCTCGTGTGCACCTACGGGATTGAAATATCTTAAAAGACAAACCTTTTTTGAAGGATCGGCCTTTGCATAATCCCTCAAGATCTGTTCGATCATCCATTTGGTCCAACCGTAAGGATTAGTGCAGACACCTAAAGGGCTTTCCTCGGTAAACGGAACATCTTCACTTGATCCGTAAACAGTTGCCGAAGAACTGAAAACGATATTATTGACATTGAATTCACTCATAAGACGGCAAACGGATATAAGACTGCCGATATTATTTGAATAATAATCAAGCGGGATCTTTACAGACTCACCGACTGCTTTAAGTCCTGCAAAATGGATAACACTGTCTATTTTGTTCTCTTCAAATACTTTTCTTAAAGCATCTGTGTCGCAGCAATCTATATTGTAGAACTTAAATCTCTTACCGGTAATCTTTTCGAGACGGTTAAGAACCTCCATCTTACTGTTGGAAAGATTATCAACTATAACAACGTCATATCCGTTCTCAGATAAAGAAATAACAGTATGAGAACCTATATAACCGCTGCCGCCTGTTACCAATACTGTAGACATAATATCTCCCTTAAGCATAATTCTCGCAAAGTTATTTAACCACAAACAATGACATTTTCAAACTAATTCCGCATATTTGCACCATTTTGAAACGAACTGGACATTTTTTTCATATAAAATAATTAAATATCGCACAAAAACTAATATGGAGTATCTAATGAACAAATTAATTTACATTGCAGACGACGACGATAATATCAGAAACCTTTTGAAGACATTCCTTGAAAGAGAAGGATTCCATGTTACCGGATTTCCTACAGGAGACAGCCTTTTTGAAGTGTTCTCACATTCTCCTGCTGATCTTATAATCCTTGATGTCATGATGCCCGGACACGACGGATTCTTTATCCTTAAAGAGATAAGAAAGACATCTAATGTACCGATAATTATGTTAACGGCAAAAGACAGCGATGCTGATTACATTCAGGGTCTTGATATGGGCAGTGATGATTATTTTACCAAGCCCTTCTCCCCTGTTAAGCTTGTATCAAAAGTTAAATCCATCCTAAAAAGACAGGAAGAGATCACCGGCAAGACCGGAGACAAGCCTGAAAACGATGCAGTTTATGAATTTGCCGACATCATCATCAACAGAAAGACAAAAGAAACGACTATGCAGGGCAAGCCTCTGCCGCTTACTCCGAATGAATATCAGCTTCTTACATATCTGATCTCCAACAGAGACCGTGCTGTATCAAGAGCAGAACTCCTTGATAAGATCTGGGGTTATGAGACTCAGGTCGAGACAAGAGTTGCAGATGACACCGTTAAAAGATTAAGGAAGAAAATCAGCAAATCAGATGCTAAAATATCTACCATCTGGGGTTACGGCTTCAGACTTGTGGACAAGACTGACGAAGAAGCAGATGACGACGACGGAGATGCTGAAGATTAATGACTGATAAACCGGATCAGGCGCGGTTAAAAAGGAAAAGACCTTCAAGAAATAAATCGGCAATCAGAATTCCTATCTCACTCCATTTTTATGCAGTCGAGATCGTAGTAATAGTTCTGATTGTCTTTATTTTCAATATCTATATTCAGTCAATGGTCGATAAATTCATCTCGAATGAATGTAATTCGCGTATCGATAATGCATTCAACTCGACCCAGAACCTTGCCACGATCCTTGGTGAAACACTTGATGCGTCAGATATCAATTCGCCTGAAAGCATCAGAGAATCCTTATATAACTCCATAGTTACTTCCGCTGACCTTTCCAACCAGGCTACGATCACTCTTTATACCATCACCGATAAAGAGCCTGACAAGTACCTGCTTATCTACCCTAATGCCCAGAATTCACAGTCTTACGTAAATAATGCCGACAAAGTGCTCAGCAAAGTATTTGAAGAAGGCGGATATAAAAAGGAATTCCTGAACAGGACGCAGACTGTTGAGCTTGACGGAAACAAATACTATTACAGATGTATGCTTACGACATACATGAAGAAAACTTACGAGGAGCAGATCGTTGACAACAAGACTGTTATTGTTGAGAAAACCGAGACTGTTGATCTTGACGATTACTATCTCTGTGTATTTATCAATTCAAGCCCCTACTACTCTTTTATGGCCGCCGAGACTCTTGCTCTCATCCAGGCTGCTCTTATCGCGATTATTATCGCCGGTATCCTAAGTATGGTCATGACATATCCGCTCATCTTCTCTACTCAGAAACTGGCTAAATTCGCAAAGCGCATCTCAAAAGGTGACTTCAGACCTGTAAGAGGCCATATCGTAAGTAAGGAGCTCTCCGAACTCGGAGACATTATGAATCAGATGGCCTTTAAACTGGAAGAGTCGGATGTCGATCAGAAGACATTCTTCCAGAACGCTTCTCACGAGCTGAGAACGCCTCTTATGTCCATCCAGGGTTATGCCGAAGGCTTAAAATACGGAGTCTTTGAAAGTGATGAAGACCGCAACAACGCTATAGATGTAATCATCGATGAGACAGGACGGCTCTCTTCCCTTGTCGAAAACCTTCTCTCCATATCCAAGATGGACATGAGCCGAAGCGGCAATTTCGAAGTCAAGAAACAGAATATCGATGCCACTAAGATCTGCGATACTATAATAGATAAGGTCAGAGGCAATTTCATTCATGAGGATAAATCAATAATCAACGACATCCATCTTACGAGCACATATATCTATGCCAACGAAAACGACCTCATAAGATGTCTCGAAAACATTTTCGCCAACTGTTTAAGATACTGCAAAACAGCCGTAACTTTCAGATGCAATTGTGATGAGACAGGCTCTAACGTTATCTTCGAGATCTCTGACGACGGTCCGGGTATTGCCCCTGAAGTATTGGATCACCTTTTCGAGCGTTTCTCGAAAGGCTCTGACGGCAAGCACGGAATCGGTCTTGCGCTTGCAAAAGCCATAGCAGAGGAACACAACGGAAAGATAACTGCTGAGAACAAACCCGAAGGCGGCGCATGCTTTAAGATATTCATTCCAGTAACCTTCAACAGAGTTCAGCTTACAAAGATGAATAAGGACAGCACTAATTGATCTTCAGTGCTTTTAAATTAATTTGCTTTATCCGTCTGTTATCTGAGATTTAAAAATCTCACAGCATTGAAGAACAGCGGCTTTCCGTCAAATCTATCCGCAGTCTCAGCCTGGAACTTGGTCCTGGCATCGTTAAGTCTCATATAAACATTAGATACGGATAACATAGCATTGAGAGCATTGTTAATAGTTACGCATCTGCCGGATATGATAAGAGACTGTATCTTGAAAAGGATCCTCGGATCAGTAAATTCAGGCGGTAAAACGCAATTGCTGTAGCCGTTATATATAAGATTCAGCTCATTAGAGATCTCGCCTAAAGTCGTATATAATTCTTCCTTCTTTTTTGCATGGCCTTTTTTCTTCAATATAAAGAGAGTGATCAGACCGCCGCATGCAAGAAGGAAAATACCGGCAATAACAGCATTTGTAATGATCGTATCTTTATATTTGGATGAAAAAGCGTAAATACCCCATAACAATGCGACACAGCCGAGAATTATACCCCATACAAGAGGCGCAACGCTCGTCTTTGAATATCTGCTTATGTCATAAATACACTTCTCATATTTCTGATAAACATCGACCTTCGGAGAGAAATGATTGATCATTCTGTTGCATTCGTTAAGGTTCTTGTCTCTTTCAGCAGCAAATACAGCAGCATTCTGAAATGCCGGCTGCACATAACCGCCGTACACGGGCATTCCCGGCTGCGGCTGAACCTGAGCATATCCGGGATTCTGATAATTAGGCTGAGCCGGAACCTGATAATTAGGCTGACCAGGAACCTGATATGAAGGTTGATATTGAGGCGGTTGCTGCATGGCAGAAGCAAAAGGCTGAGCCATAGTTACAGGCGCAGCAACAGGCTGGGGCTGTACAGGCTGAGCAACAGGCTGTACTTGAACCGGAGAAACAGCGGGTTCTGCTTGCTGAACTGTAGGTTCCTGTACTGCAGGCTGCTCCTGCGGCGTATTATCCGGAATCTGGTATCCCGGAATCGCACCTACGATCTGCCAATTATCATCAAAATCACTCATCTTCAAATCTCTCCCTTATGAAGCTAAAGATTATTCTATAACTATTTTTATACCTATTGCAATATTATAAGCTCACTGTAACTGAATCAGAATAATAATCACGGGGATGTATATAAAAGAACTGTCACGTCAGTAAAACTTCAGTGACAGTTCTATAATGATTTCAATTATCGTTCAGATCAGCCGAGCTTAGGACACTTTGCCAAGGAAGCAGCAATATCGTCGTCTGTAGGGATGTAATCATCCATAACTCCGTCATTGTACTTCTGGTAAGCAACGAGATCGAAGTAACCTGTACCGGTAAGACCGAATACGATATTCTTGGCCTCACCTGTTTCCTTGCACTTGAGTGCCTCATCGATTGCAACTCTGATAGCATGTGAGCTCTCAGGCGCAGGAAGGATTCCTTCAACTCTTGCGAACTGCTCAGCAGCAGCAAAAACATCTGTCTGCTTAACTGATCTTGCTTTGATATATCCGTCATCATAAAGCTGTGAAACGATAGAGCTCATACCGTGATATCTGAGACCGCCGGCATGGTTAGGAGCAGGCATAAAGTCGCTGCCCAGTGTATACATCTTAGCAAGAGGACATACTCTACCTGTATCGCAGAAGTCATATACATAAGAACCTCTTGTAAGTGAAGGACATGAAGCAGGCTCTACTGCGATGATCTCATAATCAGCTTCACCTCTGAGCATCTCTCCTACGAAGGGTGCGATAAGACCGCCAAGGTTGGATCCGCCTCCGGCACAGCCGATGATCATGTCAGCCTTGATCCCATATTTATCAAGAGCAGCCTTTGCTTCAAGACCGATAACAGACTGGTGAAGTAGTACCTGGCTCAATACAGAACCCAATACATATCTGTAACCTTCCTGGGATGTTGCAGCTTCAACAGCTTCAGAAATAGCACAGCCCAAAGAACCGTCAGTTCCGGGGAACTCTTCATTTATCTTGCGGCCGACATTGGTTGTCATTGAAGGAGAAGGCGTAACTGTTGCGCCGTATGTTCTCATGACTTCACGTCTGAAAGGCTTCTGCTCATAAGAAACCTTAACCATGTAAACCTGACAGTCAAGTCCGAAATAAGCTGTGGACATCGAAAGAGCTGTACCCCATTGTCCTGCACCTGTCTCGGTGGTTACACCCTTGAGGCCCTGTTTCTTGGCATAATATGCCTGGGCAATAGCTGAATTAAGCTTATGGGAACCTGAAGTGTTGTTACCCTCAAATTTGTAATAGATATGAGCAGGAGTACCAAGAGCCTTCTCAAGGCAATATGCTCTTACGAGCGGGGAAGGTCTGTACATCTTATAGAAATCAACGATCTCACCGGGGATGTCGATCCACTTATCGGTATTATTCATCTCCTGCTTGCAAAGCTCTTCGCAGAAGATAGGATAAAGATCCTCAGTCTTTAAAGGCTCGCCGGTACCGGGATTGAGAAGCGGTGCGGGCTTATTCTTCATATCGGCACGGACGTTATACCATGCTGTTGGGATCTCGTTCTCTGACAGGTAAATCTTATAAGGAATTTCGGACATAAATAGTCTCCCTTCGAAAAATCTAATTCATTGTACAACAAAACATATAATTTTGCATAAAAACATACTGAAGTAATAGAATTATCATATTGAAGCCTTAGCAGACTCAAGAGTGTCGATAACTTTATCACACCACTTATCAAATTCGGGATCCTCCACCCTGCACTCTTCGTGATCGAGAATGTATTCAAGGGCTCTCCTTACACCTCTCGAAAAAGGAATCGTGGTCTTCATGTCAGGTGCGATCCTTTTAAGCTTACTGTTATCAAATGTTACCGAAACCGCCTTATCGCCCGTCAGGCTTCCTTCGAAATCATATCCGTATTTATCACCGCAGCCTGCTAAGAACTCTGAAGAAACATGATAAGCATTAAGTTCAACGCCCAATGCATCGGCGATCGTCTGATAGATCTGATTCCATGTAAGGACCTCGTCACCGGTTATCTGAAAAGCTTCTCCGATCGCATGACGGTTGCCCATAAGAGCAGTATATCCCACTGCAAAATCCTCATTAAAAGTCAGATGCCATAAAGATTCACCGTCTCCGTGGATAATTACCGGCCTTCCTTCCATCATTCTCTTAATGACCTGCCAGGACCCCTTTTTACCGTGGACTCCGAGAGGAATGCTCCGCTCATCATAAGTATGGCTCGGTCTGACGATAGTTACCGGGAAGCCGTCTTCCCTGTATCTTGCCATCAGATACTCTTCACAACTGATCTTATTTCTGGAATATTCCCAATATGGATTTGCGAGTGTCGTGCCTTCAGTGATCACATGACTTGCTGCAGGTTTGTTATATGCTGATGCAGAACTTATATAGATGTATTGCTTCGTCTTATCCTTAAACAACCTGAAATCGCGCTCAACCTGATCAACTGTAAATCCAATGAATTCACCTATACAGTCAAATGTCATGCCTCCAACAGCCTTAAGGACTGCATCTTCATCATTGATATCGCAGATGATCTGATGAACATTTCCGGGAACAGTTTCCTTGCGGCTGCCTCTGTTGAGCAGCCATACTTCCCAGGAACTGTCATTTGACAGTCTTCTTACTATTGCGCTGCTGATCGTACCTGTACCGCCGATGAATAATGCTCTCATATGACTCTCCTTTATTTTCCGGTTTCGAAAACTAAATATGATTTTATCAAACAAAAGAAATAAGCAATATTATATAGCAATATAACTATAAACATTTTCTTGTTTTATGTGATAAACTTCTGTCGACAATATTTTAAAGGACATTTATGAAGACTTCAGATTTCTATTATGATCTGCCGGAAAGGCTTATAGCACAGGTCCCCACAAAGGACCGCCTTGCTTCGCGCCTTCTTATACTCGACAAAAAAACAGGCAAAGTTATTGACGGTCATTTTCCTGATATCAGAAAATATCTTCATAAAGGTGATGTTCTCGTTATCAATAATACGCGTGTAATTCCTGCAAGGCTTTTGGGTGTGCGCTCAGATACACAAAGCCCTGTCGAGCTTCTTCTTTTAAAGAGAATAGACGATAATCACTGGGAAACTCTTGCACGTCCCGGCAAGAAAGTCAGAGAAGGCAAGCGTATGACCTTTATTCCCGGCGAATTAGAGGCTGAATGCGAGCAGGTATTAGAGAGCGGAAACAGAATAATCAGATTCGAATTCAAAGGCGTATGGGAGGAAGTTCTCGATAAGGCAGGAACGATTCCACTCCCGCCCTATATTCACGAAAAGCTCGACGATCCCGAGCGTTATCAGACCGTATATTCCAAAGACGCCGGTTCTGCAGCTGCACCTACAGCAGGTCTTCATTTTACAAAAGAACTCCTTTCCGAACTTAAAGCCATGGGTGTTGAGATAGCTGAACTTACTCTTCATGTCGGTCTTGGCACATTCAGGCCTGTAAAAGCAGATACCATTGAAGATCATGAGATGCATTCCGAATGGTATGACTTTCCCAAGGAAGCTTCAGATATTATCCGCAAAGCAAGAGCAGAAGGCAGACGTATCATATCCGTCGGAACAACCTCCACGAGAACTCTTGAGACTGTTGCATCCAACGATCCTGACATGATGCCCGTTTCCGGTTACACTCAGATATTCATCTATCCCGGCTATGAATTTAAATGCGTAAATTCGCTGATTACGAATTTTCATTTGCCTGAGTCGACACTCATAATGCTCGTATCTGCCCTTGCAGGCAGAGAGAATGTGCTTAACGCTTATAAACATGCCGTTGAAAAGGAATACCGTTTCTTCTCGTTCGGTGACGCAATGTTCATCACAGATTTGGAGAATTGATATGTCAGATCATCCCGTATGGTACGAACACATTCATACCTGCGCTCAGACAGGTGCCAGATTAGGAAAGGTGCACACACCGCACGGAACATTCATGACTCCGGCTTTTATGCCTGTCGGCACACAGGCTTCGGTTAAAGGTATGAGTCCTGAAGAAGTTTATGGCATGGGTGCCGGCATTATGTTGTCCAACACATATCATCTCTGGCTCAGACCGGGAAGCGATATAGTAGCTAAGGCAGGCGGTCTTCATAAGTTCATGAACTGGAAGGGTGCCATACTGACAGACAGCGGCGGATTTCAGGTTTTCTCCCTTGCCAAGCCTAAAGATGTAAAAGAGGAAGGCGTAAAGTTCAGTTCGCATATTGACGGAAGAAAGCTTTTCTTAACTCCCGAGATATCAATGCAGGTCCAGAACGATCTCGGAGCTGACATCATCATGGCCTTTGACGAATGCTGCCCTTATCCGTCTGAGCATTCTTATGCCGACAGATCACAGGCAAGAACTACAAGATGGCTTGAACGCTGTATTGAAGCACATAAAAGGCCTCAGGAACAGGCTTTGTTCGGAATAATCCAGGGCTCTATGTATCCGGATCTCAGGAAAAAGAGCGCTGATGCCATTACTTCATTTGATCTTCCGGGATTTGCCATCGGAGGGATCTCTGTAGGCGAACCAAAAAATCTTTTTATCGACATGATCGACTGCACAGTACCGCTGATGCCTGAAGATAAGCCCAGATATCTAATGGGTGTCGGAACACCCGATTACCTTATCGAAGGTTCGTGCAGAGGCGTCGACATGTTCGACTGCGTCCTTCCTACAAGAATGGGAAGACACGGAACGATCCTTACTGATTACGGCAAGAAGATAATAAGGGATAAGAAATTTGCTGAGGATTTCGGCCCGATGGATCCTGAATGCGGATGTTATGCCTGCACCAATTTTTCGAGCGCATATGTAAGACATCTTATAAAGGCAAATGAGATGTTCGGATTAAGGCTTTGCACATATCACAATATCTACTTCCTCTTATGCCTCATGGACAGGATACGTCAGGCAATCTCAGAAGACAGACTCGGCGATTTCAGAAAAGAGTTTTACGAACGCTTAGGCTGATCTTTATCAGGTGCGGAGCTTAAGTGCTACGGCAGACAGATTGCCGCATTTAAGCTGTGTCTGGTCAGATATCCTTCTGATCATCAGATTCATCCAGTCAGAGCAGTTATCGGATACGAGAGCATCCGCAAGTATACCCTCATCGCTCAGATATCTGTAGAAATTCGAAGTTGCGCAAATGATCCAGTCCTCATCAGTCAGTCCGAAATATCCGTTCGGCAAAAGAGATATCTGGCCTTTTCTTACGATCTTTGCACAGACATCACCGCGTCTTGTGGATTCAATACCTTTGCTAAGCACTCTTAGGATCAGATATTCAGACTTTTCATCAAGACACTCTTCGAACACTTTCTCAATCTCTGTAATCCCCTTGCTTCCCTCTTCACTGCTCAGGATCTCCGAAAATAACAAGCCCTGACTTCTCGGCGCTGATTCTATCTTACTTCCGTAGAACAACGCTATCGTTATAGGAAGAGAATTTCTGAAGAATATTTCATCTTTATATTCATCGGCATCGCCTCTGTGCTTAAATGTGTAATATTCGATCATACGTAACTTCTCTTCATCTTTATGACCACAGCGGAATAATTATCCTGCCTGGGATTCTTTCTTGTCCTGATACCGTATTTGATCGATCTGGCAATACCGGTCGCGTTCTGATCGAAATGAATATGATTAACAAGGCGATTAAGAGGGATCGTATCCGTAACACCGTCTGAACTTACAAGGATAATGTCGTTCTCAGCAAGTCTGAAAGGACGCTTTGTCATCTGAACATTACACTTAAGGTTGCCGACAAAATCGATAAGTCCTTTTGCCCTGTTATCTTTATATGCATCTGCCGTATCTATGCCGCCCTCGATACATCTTTTAATTATCATGGTCACATAATTCTGTTTGTTGTTGAGCAGAGTCGCCTTGTTATTGCGGATCAGGATTATATTACTGTCGCCCAAACTGTAGAAATTCATATAATCATCGTAAATATGGACCATGACCAGAGTCGCGCCTGCACTCAAATGATATTCCTCATAGATCTTGTTTGAGATATCGGTTATGATCCTGCTGTTTTCAGTCTGCGAGTCAAATTTAAAAGGGAATTTCTCGCTTAATGAATCAGTTACATATTTTGAAACGACCTCTCCGTTCAGAAGACCGCCCATACCGTCAGAACAAGCTGCAACAAAGCCTGTCTCTTCCATATTATCCATAGGTGAAACATATAAGGAATCTTCCTGATTGTCTCTTTTGCCTCTTTCATGAAAATAAGCGACATCGCAGACCAGTTTCAGTTTTTCCTTATGCTTCCTGTTATAAACGGATGTCTTGATAAGTGTATAAAAAGAGACAATGACAAAATAAATGAATGCAACAGCAAATAACACCAATGCTACGATAAGTGTCCGGAAGGTATCATCTGGTAAAAGATCAAAGTCATACATCGTCTGTATCTTCAGATTCAGAGTCCTTGAAAGGATCGGTGCCGTTTTCGTTACTCTCTAATTCTAAACCATCAACATTGGAAAAATCATCTTTTTCTTCCATAGTTACCTGATTGTCATCTGATCTTACCGCCACAAACCTGTCAATAAGTGATCCGGCATAGTAAGAAAGGAAATATTGCCCCCAGGATAATGCAAGAAACATATAAAGGAACATATATATTCCCAATGTAAGATAAGACGCGGACATAAGAAGGAAAAACGGGATAGCAAAATACAATAAAAGAACAACAAATGAAACGCCCAGGCAGGGAACGAACCGGATAAAGATAAACAGAACAGCATTTTTATATACCTTGCCAAGTTTAAGATCAGTTGAAACTATAAGTGTATAAACAAAGTTCTGGACGAGTATAAAAGCTATAAACAAAACAGCAAACACAGAACCGATCACAGTACCGGCCAATGATTTGAAGTTCATATAAAAACAGATTGCAAGGAGCAGGACAAAAGTAATGACAAAACCGATGAACATTGCACCAAGAGACTTTTTCCAGTTCACGATGATGCCCCGTTTAAATCCGGACATAACTGATACGGAAGTGCCGTTCCTGATCTCTTTATAAACCTGTGCAAATCCTGCCTGGAACGGACCTATGCAGACAAGCAGCCCGGAGACCAACAACATAACAAAGAAGATCACAAGAAGAAAACAAAGCTGAAAAGCTATTTCCGGGGTTCCGTCTTCTGTTGTCACAGTTATAAAACTATAAAGATTAAACGACGGCAGGAGATTAGGAAGAAACATCAATGCGAAGACATAAGCGATTATAAAGGACGGTATATTAAAGACAATAAACAAAGCGTTTGCCGCCATTAATCTGACAATATTTGACCATCCGGAGATAAAGAACCTTGCTAAAGGACCTTTTGCTCTGTCTTCTTTATCAATACCGTTAGAGGATCTGTCAGGAACCATATCTGTCAGTAAGTTCCTTAACGCTGTCTTCAAACAGTTTCAGATGTTCCAAAGCCCTGTCGGCAATGGCATTGTTCTTGTCCTTCTTGCCGGTCTTGCCCTTAAAGCGCCCTTCTATAGGACTTACTATACCGAAGTTCGCGTTCATCGGCTGAAATTTCTTTATGCCTGAATCGGATACATATAAAGCCATCGAACCTATTACAGTACAAGGATCAGGTTCGTAAGCCGGATCGATCCCCAGAGCCCTCTGAGATGCATAAAAGCCTGCCATGAAACCGGAAGCAGTAGATTCGATATAGCCTTCTACACCTGTTATCTGACCTGCAAAGAAAACATCATTTCTTTCTCTCAAATTATAACGTGAAGTAAGGTAGAGCGGCGAATTAAGGAACGTATTACGGTGCATTACACCATATCTCGTATATTCGGCATTCTCCAATCCCGGTATCATCCCGAATACACGCTTCTGTTCAGGCCACTTAAGTCTTGTCTGGAAGCCTACGAGATTATACATTGTCTTTGCTCTGTCATCCTGTCTTAACTGCAGGCATGCATAAGGTTCACATCCTGTCTTCGGATCAATAAGACCAACAGGCTTTAACGGTCCGAACCTCATAGTATCAATGCCTCTTTGAGCCATTACCTCTATAGGCATACATCCTTCGAAAACGATCTCTCTGTCAAAATTCTTGACCTCAGCCCTCTCGGCATTAACGAGTTCCTCTCTGAACGCAAGATATTCCTCTTTTGTCATTGGGCAGTTAATATAATCGTCTCCGCCCTTCCCGTATCTTGAAGCTCTGAAAGCCTTTGACATATCTATGGATTCACCGGTAACGATAGGCGCGGCACTGTCAAAGAAATGAAGACCGGATGTATCACCGGTAACTCTGAGAATATCTTTATACAGATCCCCTTCGGTAAGAGGCCCGGTCGCAACGATAACTATACCATCTTCAGGTATCTTCGTAACTTCTTCGCTTATGACTTCAATCAGAGGGTTATTCCTGATCTTCTGAGTAATGTATCCGGAGAATTCATCCCTGTCCACAGCAAGAGCTCCGCCTGCGGGAATCGCAGCTCGGTCAGCCGACTCCATGATAAGAGATCCGAGACGCCTTAATTCTTCCTTCAAAAGTCCTATGGCATTCTCTCTGGCAGCTGCCCTTAAGGAATTGCTGCAAACCAGTTCCGCGAACTGATCAGAATGATGTGCAGGTGAATATTTAACAGGCTTCATCTCATAAAGCCTGACATGAACTCCTGCCCTGGCACAGATATAAGCAGCCTCAGAACCGGCAAGTCCGGCTCCGATTATAGTAACAACGGGATCATTATTCTTCGTCATTTTCTTTTTTGTCAGAAGATTTTCTGCTCTTTCTGATATTGGTAACACAATCCTTATTAGAACATCTGGGATAAGCCTTCTTGCCGAAATGCTTCAGCACCATATAAGATCCGCATTCCTCACAGAACTTACCTTCGATAGGAAGATCCCAGGATATGAAATCACAGTTGGGATCGCTTCCCTTTTTATCACAAGTATAAAATGACTTATTCCTGTATTTCTTTGATTTATGAACGAGCAGCGAGGAACCGCACTTGGGACATGTTCCCTTGGCATATACAACTATATTCTTGGTATAGTTACATTCAGGGAAATTGGTGCAGGCAATAAACTTACCGTATCTGCCTTCCTTATATACAAGATCGCCGCCGCACTGAGGGCATACCTCACCGGTCTTCTCGGGCTCAAAAGTGATCTTATCGATAGATTCCTGTGCAGCCTTAATCTGCGAATTGAATTCAGGATAGAATTCCTCAAGAACATTCTCCCACTCTTCCTTACCTTCCTCGACATCATCAAGCTTTGTCTCCATCTCGGCGGTAAAAGAAAGGTCAACGATCTCACTGAAATTCTCGGAGAGCATATTGGTAACGATCTTACCGAGATCAGTTATCTGCAAAAGCCTGCCGTTTTTCTCGATATACTTACGGTCCAATATCGTTGAGATCGTTGGCGCATATGTGGAAGGTCTGCCGATCCCGTATTCCTCAAGAGCCTTTATCAAAGTTGCTTCGGTAAAATGAGGCGGCGGAGTCGTAAACTTCTGAAGTGACTTGAGATCTAACAGTTCAAGTTTCATTCCGTCCTCCAATGGCGGAATTGTTGCTTTACCGTCCTGATCATCAGTCTTTTCCTTATCTTCAGCTATATCATCGTAAAGAACAAGGAATCCCTTGAAAGTAACAGTCTCACCTGCTGCTCTGAAGATACGGTTATTGCATGAAGCCTGGCATGTAACAGTATCAAGTTTGCAGGAAGCCATCTGTGTTGCAAGGAACCTGTCCCAGATAAGCTGATAGAGCTTATACTGATCGTTGGTTAAAGATGACTTGATCGACTTAGGATCAAGATCAAAATGAGTAGGTCTAATGGCCTCATGAGCATCCTGAGCGGAATTCTTATTCTTATACTCTCTCTTATAGTGAGCACAGTACTCGTCTCCGAATCTTTCTTTAATGATCTTCTTAGCAGCTGAAACTGCTTCTTCGGATATACGGACAGAGTCGGTTCTGATATAAGAAACCAAAGCTGTCTGACCAGCGCCTGCAATCTCAACACCTTCATAAAGCTGCTGGGCTATAGACATCGTCTTCTTTGAAGAAAAACCTAATCTTCTTGAAGCTTCCTGCTGCAGAGTAGAAGTCGTAAACGGCGGATAAGGATTACGGTCTTTTGTACCCTTCTTAACGGAATCGACAACTAACGGTCCGCTTCCGACGGCATTAAGGACTTCCTGTGCATCCTCAAGACATTTAAGATCATCCTTCCTGACTTTTCCTGACTCATCAGCAATTCCGTAATAACTGAGAATAAACTTATCAGAATTCTTACCCGGAGTAACAAGAGCCTTGATGATCCAGTATTCTTCTGGAGTAAACGCATCGATCTCGGCGTCACGGTCCATTACGATCTTAGTTGCAACTGACTGTACACGTCCTGCTGAAAGTCCCTTTCTGATCTTTTTCCAAAGCAGAGGGCTCAGTTCATAACCTACGAGTCTGTCAAGGATCCTTCTTGCCTGCTGAGCATTTGCAAGGTTCATATTGATGGTTCTTGGATTCTTAATTGCTTCCTGAACCGCAGACTTGGTGATCTCATTAAACGTGATCCTGCATTTTGAATCAGGATCGATCTTAAGGACTTTAGCCAAATGCCATGCTATAGCTTCACCTTCGCGGTCAGGGTCGGTTGCGAGCAGTATCTCGTCAGCATCAGCTGCCAGGAGCTTTAGATCTCTTACGACCTTCTCTTTGCCTTTCATGGTTATATATAACGGCTTGAAGTTATTTTTTACATCTACACCGAGATTGCTCGAAGGAAGATCTCTGATATGTCCTAATGATGCGGATATGATATAATCGCTTCCTAAATATCTGCCTATTGTCTTTGACTTGGCAGGAGACTCAACTATTACAAGTTTCTTACCCATAAACACTCCTCTTTATTTTTAATTAAAAATATATCATCATTATACAAATGTCAACGAGTATTTCCCCTTCTCAAGACATACTGTCCCATTAAGTTCAAGCTCTGTCAGAAGCTTTGAAACCTTATAAAACGGCAGCATTGTAATAACACAGATCTCATCTGCACAAAGCGGTTTTAGTGTAAGCGCATCCTTAATAAGGATCTTCCATTGCTCGTCATCAACCGCTTCCGGTTTTACCTTTGCGAGTTCTCTTATCATCTCAATACTTAACTGTTTTTCAAAGTCCTCCTTTGTATCATTGTGAATAATATCCGCATAACAGCCTGATAGAACACATTTATGCAGCAATGTATGAGTAATACTGTCAATTACGTTTTCAGATCCCAGCAAGACATTGCCTCCGTCTTCAAGAAGCTTTAATCCGCCTATAGCATTCTCATAATAGATGCTGTTAGGAAGCACAAAAACTTCTTTGCCCTGATTTGCTGCATATGAAGCCGTGTGAAGTGTCCCGGAAACAATTCCGGCCTCCATTACAAGCGTACAATCGGACAACCCGGCTATAAGTCTGTTGCGCGACGGAAAATACTGTCTCAAAGGCTTTTGGCCCGGCGGCATCTCTGATAAGATCACGCCATTGTCACGGATAAGATCATAAACATCCTTATTTGCCGGCGGATAAATATTGTCCGCTCCGCCTGCAAGAACCGCTACAGTGCCTCCTGCGGTGTTATAAGAAGAAATGTGAGCCTGTCTGTCTATTCCGTATGCCATACCTGAAACTACGGTAATGCCCCTTTCACCCAGTTCTCTGCATATCCGGTCAGTCGCATAAATGGAATACTTGCACGGATCTCTGGATCCGACAACTGCCGCAGCACCTTTGAATGCCATCCTGCCCAGCAATTCAATATTCCCTCTTATATAAATGACTTTCGGCATTCCGCTTAATTCTTTCCAGTTATATGGATAATTACTGTCTTCACATGAAATAACTTCTATTCCGTTTTGCGAACCGATCCTCATATAATCAATAACTGTTTTTTCAATATCATTAAGCGAATCGTAGAGTTTTGAGATCTTGAAAACAGTTTCCGGTCTTAAATCATATTCTCCACTGACAATATCCTTTATCAGATCCGGGCTGGCAAGATCCCTGTAGCTTTTGATCACCTTCCGGTTCGTCAGTTCGAGAATCGTTTTGTAATTGATATCTGTATTGAGCATCAAAGCTGAATAGAAATAATCTTTTACCCGTTCGGAATAATAATCGATCATGATCAAAACCTCCTTATCCTGAACTGTGCGGCTTCCGAAACATCATCTTCCGATACATCCTTTTCTTCATTTATATCTGCGATCGTTCTTGCTACTCTTAATATCCTTGTAAAACCACGGGCTGAGAAAAAACCGTTCTCAGACATTTCCGCAGCATACCTGATCACCTTGTCAGGTATTCTCATAAGATCATTTACTTCATTATTGGGATATGTCGAATTTAAAAGTCCTTTCCCATACCGCTCATGCTGAATCTCCCAGCAGCGGTTTACTATCTTCCTGTATTCAAGACTTTCACCGTTCTTATCCCCAACATATACATATACAAGATCATTACCGGTGATCGATCTCATTTCACAGAAGATATCGATACGTTCAAGAAACGGACCGTTGATCTTTGAAAGATACCTCTTTCTTTCAGCATCCGAACATCTGCATTTTCCGTTCCACTCATATGCAGATCCGCATCTGCAGGGATTCCCCGTGCCAAGGAACAGGAAATTACAGTCAAACGAATATAGATTTCCCCTTCTGATAAGATTGACTTTACGGTCCTCCAAAGGTTTTCTCAGAAAATCAATTACTTCAGTCTTATATAACGGCAATTCATCAGCAAACAGGATCCCGTGATTTGCCAGAGCAAGTTCTCCGGGAGTAAGACTTAAGGAATTACCTAACAGCTTCCCGACGGTTATTCCCGGTCCTGTTATTCTGACAGGCCTCATTTTGCTTACCTTAGCTGAATCACCTTCGATTAGTTCATTAAGAGAATACACGTCAGATATCTCCCCGGTGTCTAACGGCGGCATGATACCTGACAGGATCTTTCCGGCCATAGTCTTACCGCATCCGGGACTTCCCATCAGAAGAATATTGTGAAAACCTGCTGCACTTATCAGAAGTGCCCGTTTTGCTTTCTCCTGACCTTTTAACATCGAAATATCTATAAAATCATCAGGATCTTCTATGTCACCGCAGTCAAACAGTTTCTCATTGTATTTATCACCGTCGAAAACAGCAGACAGATCGGAAAGACTTGCGATACCCTGACCTTTAAAGCCGGCAAGGCCGGCGCTGAATGATTCACTTACGGGGATGATCTTATAATCAAAGTCCATATCCCTGACGGTCTTAAGCCTTATGCACGCTCCCGGAGTTCCCTTTAACTCTCCGCCTAAAGTCAATTCACCTTCAGCATAGATCTTTGCATCAGGCGGAAGATACAATTGACCGGATGCAAATAAGATCCCCATAGCCATTGCAAGATCAAATCCGGATCCTGTCTTTCTCATATAAGCCGGACTTATCCCGACAGTAATGTGACCCTTGGGCATATTAAAACCGGCTGATTTAAATGCAGACCGGAGTCTGCCCTGTGACTCCCTTATAGACGAATCACAAAGACCTATTACAGAAAACGTCGGAATACCGGGTGATATAGATACTTCAATAAGGGCGACCGTTGTATCGGTACCAGATGCAAAGCATGACCAGAGCCTTGCCACATTCGGTTTTGACGGCATAATCATATTCCTCCTTTTTCATCAGGATATGCTTTTAAGATCCGTATTATCACTGCAAAAACATCGCAGAAAACCGACAGGGTAACCTACACAAAAGACATCAGAAAACCAAAAAACGACAGATTAATACAAATCATTACAAATAACCCCTTAATAACCATACAAATACCGACAAACGACCAACAACGAATCGACAAGCGGATATGCTATACTTTTTAAGTCAAAAATCAGATTTATGAGGTAAAAATATGAAGCTTGGTATCGTAGGACTTCCAAATGTCGGAAAGAGCACGCTTTTCAATGCAATAACAAGAGCCGGAGCCGAATCTGCAAACTATCCTTTCTGTACAATAGAACCCAATGTAGGTGTAGTATCGGTTCCGGATAAAAGACTGGATAAATTAGCCGAGATCTACAACCCTGAGAAATACACTCCCGCGGTTGTCGAATTCGTTGATATCGCAGGTCTCGTTGCAGGCGCTTCCAAAGGTGAAGGTCTGGGCAACAAGTTCCTCTCTAATATCAGGGAATGTGATGCCATCGTACACGTCGTCAGATGCTTTGATGATCCCGATGTCATCCATGTCAACGGTCATGCTGATCCTGCAGGTGATATCGCTACGATCGATGTCGAGCTTATCCTTTCTGATCTTGAGATAATGGAAAAAAGGATCGACCGTACAAAGAAAATGATGAAAGGCGGCGATAAAGCATTCGCAAAGGAGCTTGCCGTCTATGAAAAGATCTACGATTGCCTTGCAGAAGGCAGATCAGCCAGAACACTTACCTTTGAAGAAGATGAGCAGGAATACACCAAAGATCTTCAGCTCATATCCATGAAGCCGGTCCTCTACTGTGCAAATATCGCAGAAGACGATATTAAGAAAGATGATATTCCTTATGTAAACACGGTTAAAGAGATAGCTGCTAAAGAAGGTTCCGGCGTAGTTGTGATCTCTGCAAAGATCGAAGAAGAATTAGGCGAACTCTCACCTGAAGACAGAGAGATGTTCTTAGAAGATCTCGGTATAGAGAGCGCAGGTCTTGATAAGATGATCAATGCGTCCTATTCCCTTTTAGGTCTTATCTCATTCCTTACAGCCGGCCCCAAGGAAGTCAGAGCCTGGACGATCAAGAACGGAACCAAGGCTCCCCAGGCAGCAGGAAAGATCCATTCTGACTTCGAGCGCGGCTTTATCAGAGCTGAAGTCGTATCCTACGACGACCTTATCGCAAACGGTACTTATAATGCAGCAAAGGAAAAGGGCCTTGTAAGATCCGAAGGTAAAGAATACGTTATGAAAGACGGAGATGTTGTAGTTTTCAGATTCAACGTCTGATAGAAAACATTTAAATGAAAAGCTTAAAACCCGTGAAGGAATACCTTTGCGGGTTTATTTTTCGGTCTTTTTATATAATCCGGTGCAGAAGTTCTGAATACCGCTGATCACAAAACAAAGACCGGTAAACACAATGATATTTCTTGTGTTTTCAAACGGATTTATCAAAAGAGCAATTCCGGCAGCAATCAAAGCAATAGCCAAAAGCAAAAGCATCCACCAGTTGAAATCCTTCAGGGAAAACAAAAAGAAAACACGTCTTGCCTTAACTATACCGTCGATAAGAAAGAATATCCCGACAAAAGCGGATAAGAGCAATAATACAGTGTCGGTCTTAAGGATAAGGAATATTCCAATAGCCATGATTCCAAGAGAATAGACAAGAATGATCTCAGCTCCGGCTGCCTTGCCGTAGTTTTCTTCCCTGAATTGTTTAATGGATATGATATATCCGATCACTTCAGAGATGCCGGCAACAAACAGTATGACGCCCAGCATTATGCCGATAAACCCAGCTGAGATCTCAGGAGCAACAATAAAAAAAGTGCCGGCCATAACAGCAAACAAACCGCCGATATATGAAGGTATTCTCTTTATTCCTTTTAAATTCATGATCAAAATATCCTTAAAGTATCAGTAACCGGGCTTGAATACAGTAAAAACAAAATCCTTGCCGCGCGCAATAAACTCTCTGTAATAATTATATGTCTTGATGACATATCCCGAATTTACAGCTTCCACACCTACTGATTCTATACCGAACATGTGGCTGTCGTAAACAGATCTGCCTACATGAAACCCGGTGGTAACAACAACGGCAGTCTTTACATCAAAGATTTTAAAAGCCCGCAACATTGATTCATAAGTGGATAACCCCAGCGGATCACATACGATTGAAGATTCAGGAATGCCCTCATCTATAAGAAAATCCTTCATGGCTCCTGTCTCATCATATTTTTCAGGGTTCTCGCTATCGCCGGTTACGAGTATATAATCAGCGCAGCCGGTCTTATATACGGCAGCTGCGGTACGCAGTCTGTCAGCAAGCATCGGACTGGGTCCGTTTGACCATACGGCACAGCCTAAGACAATGACTGCGTCGTAATGCGAATCTACATTTTCCTCAAATTCTTCAAGAGAACTGACATAAGGACCGGAACATCCGATCACATAGACATTCATTATGCCTAATGCACAAAGCCCCAAAAGGCCAAACGCAATAAGCACGATAAAGATCCTGATTATTATTTTCTTAAACTGAACGTTCCTGTTCTTCGCTGTCATCATCACTCTTCCCGATCTTCTTATTTTTGTCAGCTTCGACGACTGACCTGGTCATGAAACAGATGATAAACAAAGTGAATATGAACACAAAAAGGATCATGCCTTCGGATATAAGAACAAAAGCCAGAGGCAGTCCCTTTAACATCAGAGTAAAGACCAGTATAAGAGCAGTTCCCGAGACATAAACACCGCAGGAAGCTCTGTAAAAATTTTTGTATATGCCGGAAGACAAAGGGCTTTTACCGAATATCAGGAACAAAAGCATTGCAACAGACAGGATAAAAAAAACTGAAGCGGTGATTACAGCACTTGAATTAACAGAAAGAGTCATATCCTGATCCCTCTTTCATATAACTGTTCTCTGATAAGCACTTCAACCTTATCCTTTAGATCTTCAATATCCCAGGAATTATCTATCGAATGATCACCTAATTCGCAGTATTCATCATCGGTCATTTGAACAGCAATACGTCTTTCAGCCTCATCTTTATCCATTCCACGCTTCTGAAGGCGTGCCAGACGGACATCTTTATCACAAGTAACGACCCAGATCTGATTGCAAAGATCTCTGAACTTATTTACCGGAATCGGAACATCCAGAACAACGCATTTTGTTCCTTTCTGCTTTTCCTTCTCCAAAGTCTCATCTATCTGTTCAAAGACATGACGGTGAATGATCGAACTAAGCTCGTCAAGTTTCTTTTTATCTCCGAATGCGATATCAGACATAATTCGTCTGTTAAGAGCACCATTTGAACTTACTACTTTATTACCGAATACAGCAGCGATCTCAGGCATTGCCCTGCCCAGAGGACCTGTTACTGCACGTGAGATCTCATCAGCATCAAGGACCAAAAGTCCTCTTTCAGCAAGTATCGCACTTACTGTACTCTTACCGCTTCCGATTCCGCCAGTTATACCTAATACAAACATTACTTAGCTTCCAGCCAATCCTTTCCGAAGCCTACCTCTGCCAAAAGCGGAATGCTTAATGTAGCAGCAGCTTCCATCTCACTCTTCAATATTGAAGCGCAAAGATCCTTATCATCAATATCACATTCACAAATCAGTTCGTCATGCACCTGCATTACGAGCTTTGCTGTAGGAAGCTTTTCCTCGAGAGCTTTGCTTACGCGGTTCATGGCGATCTTGATAATATCAGCAGCAGTTCCCTGAATAGGCGTATTCATGGCTACTCTGTAACCGAAATTCTTAATGTTCCGGTTCTGACTCTTGAGTTCGTTTAAGATCCTCTTTCGGCCATATAAAGTAACAGCATATCCCTTCTCTTCACCGGAACTCTTAAGCGAATCAAGATAACCTGTAACTCCGGGGAACTGATTGCCGTACTCCTTAATAAGATCAGAGGCTTCCTTATAACCGATGCCGAGATCCTGAGCAAGTCCGTAATCGCTTATCCCGTAAATGATACTGAAGTTAACGGTTTTCGCAGCAGATCTCATCTTATGTGTGACCATATCCTCAGATACGCCATAGATCTTTGCAGCAGTTCTCTTATGGATGTCTTCACCCTCAAGGAAGGCTGAACTCATAACTTCATCACCACTTAACGCAGCCAATATCCTAAGCTCGATCTGTGAGTAGTCAGCATCAACAAGTATCTTTCCGTCTTCTGCAGTAAAAGCCTTGCGAAGTCTTGAACCCTCATCTGTCCTTACAGGAATGTTCTGAAGATTAGGTTCAGTTGATGACAGACGGCCGGTGTTTGTCATTGCCTGGGTGAAAGTCGTATGGATCCTCGAATCGCTCTTAACCGCGCGCTTAAGTCCGACTGCATAGGTGGAATCGAGCTTTGACAATTCTCTATACTTGATTATGTGATCTATCGCAGGAGAATACTTTCTTAATCTGTTGAGTTCATCTATTCCGGTGGAATAATCTCCGCTCTTTCCTTTTTTGCCCGAAGGAAGATTAAGATATTTCTCTCCGTATAAGACGTCTGCAAGCTGCTTCGGTGACGAGATATTGAACTCGGTTCCGCACTCGTCAAATACACGGGCGCTTATATCTTCCAGTCGTTTTGTATATTCACTGTGAAGCTCATCAAGTATTTTGCCCGACACATGCATACCGTTACGCTCGATCTTATCCAAAGTGATAACCAATGGGAATTCGATATCATATAAAAGGCTCTTAAGATCCTTATCCTTTTCGAGATCTCTTGCGATTACTTTAGCTATTGCAGTGACAGCAAGAAGCTTTGAAGCAGTCTCTTCAACTTTAGACGATCCGTCGTCTTCAGCAATATCATCAAACAGAGAAAGCTGCTTAACGGGCCCCTTCCTGTCCTCGACAGGATAAGCTGACTTAATAACGCTCTCGTATAATCTTTGGAGATCCGGCTTACCGGAAAGGATGTTAAGAACATATCCCGCGATCTCGCAATCAAAGACAGAATCGATAGAAGCAACCGGCTCTTTTAAGAGCTTGCACCTGTCTTTATAACCGTAAGATACGGGCATGACTTTATGTCCTGAACAAAGCTTATCGAAATCAGCAGGATCGATCACATAGAAAGTCTTACAGCTCCAGTCCAGAATGACGATCTTATCACCGGAAGGAATATCAACGAAATCCATTCCGATATTCAGATCATCCATGACAATAGAATCAGGGACTTCATATTTTACGTTGATGCCGTTCTTTAAGACTGATTCAACGTCCTGAGCTATACCGCTGACAAAAGGATCTGCTTCCTCAGCGCTTTCAAAAGCGGCAGGTTTAACATTTTCGAGATCGAGCTTCTTGATAAGCGATCTTAAAGAAAGACGGTTAAGCACTCCCGATAAAGCTGAAAGATCTCTTGTATCTGAAGGATAAACAGAATCAGAAGCTCCGAACTCGACAGGCGACATCCTGTCGATAGTACATAGCTTGATGTTAAGATCAAGAAGTTCTCCGGAATTTCTTATCCTTTCACCCAAAGCAGGAGATAACTTATCGGCATTTGCTATAACGTTATCGCATGAACCGTAATCAGCTATGAGCTTAAATGCAGTCTTCTCGCCTACTTTCTCAACACCTTTGATATTATCCGAGTTATCACCCATCAGAGCCTTTACATGAACAAAGACCTCAGGCTTAACTCCATATGTATCTTCGAACATCTTGCGGTCAAATAAGACTCTCGGCTCTTTTCCTTTTCCGGACTGAGGCATGATCACAGAAACTTTGTCAGATATGAGCTGGAAATCATCGTGATCTCCGCTGAAGATAAAGACATCCATACCCTGCTCTTCGCCCTGTTTTGACAAGGTGCCGATAAGATCGTCAGCTTCATACCCTGCAAGCTCCATGCGCTTTATTCCGTAAAGATCAAGGATGTTCTTTACAACCGGCATCTGAGCTGCGAGGTCATCAGGCATCCCCTTTCGGTTAGCTTTATATTCCGAACTCATCTTATGCCTGAAAGTAGGTTCCCTCCTGTCGAAAAGAACACAAACATGATCAGGCTTATATTCGTTCATAACGCCAAGAACTGAATTGAAGAAACCGTTTACGGCACCGGTGGGAGTTCCGTCAGGTGCTGTCATCGGAGCCCTGCCTATAACGGCATAATAAGCTCTGTTGATAATGGAGTTACCGTCAACAAGCAATAGTGTGCTCATTATTTACCCTCTTTTAATTTCTCTTCTTCGATCTCCTGATCCCTTACGGCATGCGCTGTGCTTATCATGAGCTTGATACGGTTGAGCTGGTTGGCTTCAGATGCGCCAGGATCGTAGTCGATCGGAACTATATTTGATTTGGGATACTGTCTTCTTAATTCCTTGATCATGCCTTTGCCGGTTACATGGTTAGGGAGACATGCAAAAGGCTGGGCACAGATGATATTCGGAACTCCGTCCTGAATAAGCTCGATCATCTCCGCCGTAAGGAACCATCCTTCACCGCATGAGTTACCGCAGCTTAATACAGTCGAAGATTTCTCTGCAAGTTCCTGGATCCTCTCGGTCAGCATGAACTTACCGTTAGTCTTCTTGAACTCCTTATTGATCGGCTTTCTCAAAGATTCAAGGAAGTTGATAGCCATAGTCATGATATGACCTGTCTTTTTGCTCTTACCGAGATTCTGAGCCTGCCATACAGGGTTATATGCACAGTAAAGGAAGAAATCCAGTACACCGGGCAATACAGCTTCGCAGCCTTCAGCTTCGATAACATCGATTGCGTTGTTATTGGCATCAGGCTGGAATTTAACAAGGATCTCACCTACAAGACCGACACGAGGCTTACGCGGGATATCAGCCAGAGGCAGAGCATCGAACTTTGCAACAGCAAACTTAACAAATTCCTTATATTTTGTGATAACAGGAATATTATCAAGATCTACACCAATAGACAAAAGACAGTCTCTTATCTCCTTCTTCTGCTCGATCGACTTTGAGAAATAGCTGTTAGGCATGACAACATCATATCTCTCAGTCAGGTCATCGTTGGCGAGCTTTGGATTGAAAAGGCGTCTTCCGATCCTGTTGATGTATGAATACAGAGCATTGGCAGAACCTTCAACCTTCTCGTAAGGCCTTACCCTTAAGAGCAAAGTCGAAAGCATATCACCCGCACTCAGTGCCTTAACTGCATCAAGAATGAAGGAGACTGTATATTCGAATCCCTCATTCTTCTCGAATCTCTGTGCAGAGATAGTAATTACAGGGATCTGCGGATAGCCGGCTTCCTTCAATGCTTTTCTTAAGAATGCAACATAGTTTGTGGCACGGCAGCCGCCGCCTGTCTGGGTAATGGCAAGAGTCGTGTTATCAGGATCGATCTCACCTTTCAGGATGGCGTTTATCATCTGACCGATAACTATTATCGTCGGGAAGCATGCATCGTTGTTTACATATTTAAGTCCGCACTCAATATCTTCTCTTGTTGCCTGTTTTAACAGCTTCAGCTTGTATCCGTGTTTATGGAATACGGATTCGACGAGTTCGAACTGAATAGGAGCCATCTGAGGCGCTAAGATGGTGTGATTTTTCTTATGTTCCTTTGTAAACTCGACACGCTTGATCGTATAAGGAGCATCTTCGGAATCAGAAGGCGTTGCAACCTTTACTTTACCGCTTTCGATTAGTTCCATTCTCTCGTTCATTGCAACAACAAGAGATCTCATTCTTATCCTGGCAGCACCAAGGTTGCTAACCTCATCGATCTTAAGCAATGTGTAGAGTTTTCCGGAAGATTCAAGTATCTCCTGGACCTGGTCGGATGTAACAGCATCAAGGCCGCACCCGAAGCTCGTAAGCTGGACAAGTTCAAGGTCAGGTCTTGTAATAACAAATGCAGCTGCCTCATAAAGTCTCGTGTGATACATCCACTGGTCGATGACTCTTATAGGTCGCTTTAAGACGCCCGGTTTTGCGACCGCATCTTCTGTAAGGACAGCTAGGCCCAGGGAGTTGATCATCTGAGGGATTCCGTGGTTGATCTCAGGATCCACATGATAAGGCCTTCCTGCAAGGACGATACCCTTAAGGCCAGTCTTTTCCATCTCCTCAAGGATCTCAACACCTTTCTTCCTGATGTCTTCCTTGTAATTAAAATACTCTTCGGCTCCTGCCTCAACAGCCTGCTTGGCTTCTTCTGCAGATACACCGAGATAATTGAAGATCTCGGTAAGGTGAAGAGCAACATTATCGAGATTATCGAGAGGCATAAAAGGATTTAAATACCTGATATTCTTCTCGGTAAGATTCTCAACATTATTGCGGATTACCTCAGGATAAGAACAGACGATCGGACAGTTATAGTGATTATTTGAATTGGAATTCTCGATATTCTCGTAAGGAACATCAGGATAGAATATTGTCGTGATGCCCCTGGAAATGAGATTCTCAATATGTCCGTGCGCAAGCTTAGCCGGATAGCAGACTGACTCAGACGGGATAGTCTCCATACCGCCTTCGTAGATCTTATGTGAAGATCTTGCAGATACAAGGACTCTGAACCCGAGCTTTGTAAGAACCGTGAACCAGAAAGGATAATTCTCATACTGGTTAAGGACACGGGGAATACCGATCTCGCCTCTTGGAGCATCTTCAAGTTTTAAAGGCTTATAGTGGCTGAACGTTCTCTGATACTTGTAATCAAAGAGATTAGGGAGCTTCTTCTTGTCATTGACAGGAGCCCTGTCCAAAGCAAGATCCTCGCCTCTCTCGCAGCGGTTTCCGGATACGAACTTTGTACCATTAGAGAATGTGGCGATCGTAAGCCTGCAGTGATTCGTACAGCCCTGGCACTGTGTGTTTTCTGTATCCATCGAGAAGGAATCGAGTTCATCTTTGCCGAGGACATTGGATTTAGCACCGTCCTTAGCTCTTCTGTGAGCGATCAGGGCAGCTCCGAATGCACCCATAAGTCCGGCAACATTTGGTCTTATTACATCTCTTCCCGATACGAGCTCAAAACATCTTAAGATAGCATCGTTAAGGAATGTACCGCCCTGAACCACGATATTCTTACCTAGCTGCTCGGTATCACGGATCTTGATAACTTTATAAAGAGCGTTCCTTACTACTGAATAAGACAGACCTGCTGATATATCACCTACTGAAGCGCCTTCCTTCTGTGCCTGCTTTACCTTTGAATTCATGAAGACGGTGCAGCGTGTACCGAGATCAACAGGTTTAGTGGAGCTTAAAGCAGCTTCAGCAAATTCAGGCGTTGTAAGACCAAGAGTCTGAGCAAATGTCTGGATAAAAGAACCGCACCCTGAAGAACAGGCCTCATTGAGCATTATGGAATCGATGACACCATTCCTGATCTTCATGCACTTCATATCCTGTCCGCCGATATCGATTATGAAATCAACATCAGGGCAGAAGAACTTTGCTGATTGGAAATGAGCCATTGTCTCGATTTCACCAAGGTCGATATTAAGTGCTGCCTTGATGATGTTCTCACCATAACCGGTTACGCAGGAATTGGCAAGATAGCAGTCTTCAGGCAGCTTGGAATAAATATCCTTCATGATCGTTACGGCGCTCATGACAGGATTGCCCTTGTTGCTCGCATAGTATGTGTAGACCAGATCACCCTTGCTGTTGATAACAACAGCCTTGGTAGTTGTGGACCCGGCATCAACACCGAGATACAGTGCTCCATGCTGGTCCTTTATATCAAGTACCGGGATCTTATCCTTCTCATGACGCTCATCGAAAGATTTCTTATCTTCAGCATTTTTAAAGATAGGATCGATCCTAATGATGTCAGGAACAAAGCCTTCCCTGTTCTTTAGCTTTTCGAGGAGTTCGGATAATCCGATCGGATTAAATCCGTCAGCAGAAAGTGCAGCGCCGAGAGCAACGTAGATCTGGGCTTCTTCAGGCATCCAGAAGGAATCGACTTTGCCTTCAAGAGTTCTCTCAAAAGCATTTCTTAATTCTGAATTAAAGAACAGCGGACCGCCTAAGAAAGTAACGTTTCCCTTTATCGGCCTTCCGCAGGCAAGACCGGAAATAGTCTGGTTAACAACAGACTGGTATATAGATGCTGCAAGATCTTCTTTGGCAGCGCCTTCATTGATAAGGGGCTGAAGATCTGACTTTGCGAAAACGCCGCAGCGGCTCGCGATCGTATAAAGTGACCTGTAATCCTTTGCAAAGTTATTAAGGCCGTCAGCATCAGTCTGAAGGAGCGATGCCATCTGGTCAATGAAAGAACCTGTTCCGCCTGCACATGTACCGTTCATGCGCTGCTCTAAAACAGGATGCATATATGTTATCTTAGCGTCCTCACCGCCAAGTTCGATTATTACGTCTGTCTCAGGATGATAAGTCTTTATTGCTTTGGTCTCAGCCATTACTTCCTGTGTAAATTTAAATCCGAGCCAGTTGGCGACCGAAAGACCGCCTGAACCCGTAATAACAACATCAACCGTAATCCCGGGGAATTTCTTATTCAAATCTTCAAAAAGATCATTCAGAAGTCCCGAAACGTCCGAATGATGTCTCTGATAGTCACTGTGAATGATCTTTTCTCCGTCGAGAAGAACCACCTTAATCGTTGTAGATCCGATATCAAGACCGAGCTTGTATACCTTGTCCATCACTTTCCTCCAACTTACATTATCTGCCCTGCTTCGGCATGCCCTTAGGCTGCACAGTATTGGGATCTACAGATGCAGGATGTCTGTAGGTCTTTCTTGTTTTATCGTTATCTGCTCTCCTTGGAGCTTTCTTACGCGCCGGGATCGAACCGAACAGCTTGAATGACTTATCCTTAAGATCCTTAAGCCAGTTCATCTGTTCTGAATGCAAAGTTTCCTTGAAGTTCCTTGTATCAAGTCCCTGCTTGAATTCACCGTTAAGACTGACTCTTAGAAGTTCATCAGGAATACCAAGTGAAAGATCAAAAGGTTTGCCGAATGTATCCGATACTTCAAGCTGAAGCGAATCACATACTTTCTTGCAGTTTTCCTCATAAAGGCTCACATCGCACTTGATGCCGAGCTGAGTCATAAGCCCGGTGAAATTCAAGGTTATATAAGGGAGATTGCTCGAAAAGATCAGGTGTAAACAGATCAGTTTCATATATGATTCAAGGCATATGCACTCCTGGTCACATATAAGGGTAAACTCACCTTCCGTTGTCATCTTGGATATATCAGCCTTCTCATTCTCAAATCCGTTAGCCCACAGGAAATATAATTCCCTGTAGACCTCCTTCTTGAAATACTCAAAATCGCGCGTTAAAGGTTCAGCAAGAACCTTGTTGCCGAGATTAAAGATATATTGCATATATGACACTTCAAGATAGTTCGGAACCGAAAAATATTTGAAGTAAGCCGCTACATCACGGCTGTTGTATATGTATTTGCGCAAAAGAAATCTCCTGTCCGCATAATAATTCATGATGAATTATAGCATAAACATCATAATATACTAATTATATATATGGGAAATATGAGGGAGTTTGATCAGGCATATAAATATACAGCATAAACCTCTGAATTTCAGGCTTTTGCTCTGATTTTTCCTGCAATGCTCTTTAGCGCAGTAAACACAGAATTTCTGAACTGTTTATCAATGACTGCAACAATAAACAGCGCTGCAACTGAAACGCCGAGTGATAACGAACCGTTCAGAAGAATACCTTTGATCCCGTTACTTTCAAGTCCCAATGTTTTCGCAATATACGGGAATACAACAAGACAAACCGTAAAAAGTACAGTGTAAAGATAGTTTCTTATGTAAAAAGGCTTGGGAGAACTCTCAAAAACATGCCTGAAGATGACATAAGGTTCAACTATATGACAGATAAACAGTGTTGTAAGTATCGTTGCAAATATTACACCTACTATCTTCAGATCCTCCGGTAAAATATTAACAAAGAGTAAGGACAGAATGATATTTACCGTACCTTCGGCAACCGGTTTCCAGCGGTCGTTATAGAAAGTTCCGGAAGCATTCCTGAACAGCAAAGATGCGTTGCGCATATATGTTGTGAAGTGATTCATCGTGATTATAAAGACAATTGGTCTTGAAATCTCCAGACCTTCACCGAATATAAGCGCAACAAGCCCGTCGATCACGGCATAGAAACCGACAAAGAATATTACACCCAGTGCGAAATTCAATGAATAAAAGTAATCGAAGTAACGCTTGGTATTAGAAGCTTCCTTTAAAGTGCAAAGATGTCCTATAACTGATGTAAGCGGCGAGAAAAACAAGGCTATCGTAGAAGATACAACACCCGCTATATATGCGTAGTTATTGTATTTTCCAAGGATAACTACACCTATAAAGATTGATATGATAAGACTGTCGACACCATTAACAAGAATAGTTCCGATCTTATGCATGAACATTGCTTTGATGTTTTTAACGATCTCTGATTCAGTCTCTTTATCTATACTTTCATGAACACTAAGTATCTCTTTGTATTTTTTGCGTACCGCAATCTCTGTAACTGCCCAGGCAAACAAGGATCCGGCGATCTTACAAAGCGCAAAAACAGTAAAAGAACGCCAAATAATAACAGACGCGATCTGCAGACCGTACATAAACAGCTTGGATAAAGTGGTTATGCCTGTAGTGATGTAATTATCCTTGTGAGCCTCAATAAGTGAAGATTTTGCACTGTAAAGATAACTGATTACCACAGATACGACCGTAAGCAAAAATGTCAGATAGACATTGATGCTTTTGTCTATGCTGTCGTAATCGCCAATGATCTTCGGAAGAAAAGGCGTTACAAGAATGCCTGCAGCGAGGATTATTGTACCGATTATCCTGTAAAGTCGCTTATAAAGACAGAATAACGCGGATACTTTCTTCTTATCCCCTTTTACTATCGGGCTGTACATCGAATATACAATGGCGCTGCCGACACCTAATTCGGCAACACCCATCATGCCGATAATATCGATATAAAGTGAATTTAGACCGTTAACATCATTACCTATCTTCTGAATAAGTAATCTCCTGACGATCAAAGCAGCCAGCATCAGTATAAACTTAGAAGCGACTGAGACACTGACATTAAGAACACTTCTTTTTTTATCCAAATCATTATCTCCCGGTAGAAACCTGCCGTAGAGTATATACTATTCTTAACGGAAAATGTTTATCATGCAGGGATATATAAGGTCCAAAAGCCACGGGCATATACGGACCATATTATAGGCAACTTTTACATGAAAGCTCAGATAATCAGTACCGTATTTTTTCCCGGCCTCAAAGATCCGGTTTCTAAGATTCTTTCTGTATTCCTTTTTGCCTTCATCTTTTATGTTCTTTGACTGAAGATAGTGAACAATAAGACGTTTAACGATCCTGTGGTCAAATTGCTGGAGCTGTTCTTCAGAAAATATATCAGGTGTATTCTGACGGACAAAGTCCTCAGTGCGCAAAGCTGCCAGTATAGCATCATCAATGCTGTTCTTAGTATAAAGTGTCGTAATACTGTTCGGTCTTTTTCTGTGAAGATGCAGAACGCCCGGAAGAATGCTGACTTTACTGCACTTGCAGCATAATCTGTACATAATCTCAACATCTTCAAATACATGTCCATCAGGGAAACGGATACCATCCCACAGTTCTCTTTTATAAAGCTTATTCCATACGATAACCTTAAAAGTCTCATCAAAAAGAGACTGAATAACATAATCTCTGTCATATGCACCCGGTTCTGTTACCGGAACAATATCGACGGGATCGCTGCTTCCGAGCTTTTCTGTTGTCACATATGTCGCGCTTTTGCAGACAACCATATCAACATCTTCGGAAATGATCGATGCTACTGCTTTTTCAACAAATTTCTTTTCAAAAACATCATCAGAATCTAAAAACGCTAAATAGTCACCGGTAAATTCATCCAAACCCACATTTCTCGCGGCACTGACGCCTTTATTTGTCTGGCGTATAAACCTTATGCGCGGATCTTTAGCTGCATATTCCTCACATATATCGCTTGATCCGTCAGAAGACCCGTCATCGACAATGATGATCTCGAGATTTTTATAAGTCTGACCGATAATGCTGTCAATCGATTCCCGTAAATACGGATAAACGTTATATACAGGAAAAACAATGCTTACCAGTGGCTCCATCAGTTACCCCGCATAAGCTTTAGGCAGCTCCGGCAATACTATTGCCGCCGCCGATTACACCGACAACGCCAAGAATAAGAACCAAAACGCCGAGTATTATCCTGTACCAGCCAAAGCATGTAAATGAATGCTTTCTGATAAAAGCCATGAGCCGCTTGATAATGAGAAGGCTTACAAAGAATGCAGTTACCATGCCGATAAGAAGGATGATGATCTCATGTGCGGTAGCTCCGCCATCATACTTCAAAACCTTAAGAAGACTGGCACCGAACATTACAGGAATAGCAAGGAAGAATGTGAACTTGGCAGCAGCTTCCCTCTTGATACCTATCGCTATGGAACCGACTATAGTTGAGCCTGATCTTGAAGCTCCGGGAAAGACAGCTGCGAGTATCTGGAACATTCCGATCGCAAACGCATGTCCCCAGTTAAGCTGATTAACGGTCTTAACAGAAGGAGTCCTGTTCCTGTTGAGATATTCAACAACGATAAATGCAATGCCGAATACGATAAGAGCTATTGCAACGACAACATAGTTATAGAGATGTTCGTCAAGCCAATCGTCGAAGAGAATGCCGACAATAGCTGCCGGAATACATGCAAGCGCAATCTTAAGCCACATAATGATCTTATCTTTCATAATGTAGCTGCCGATACCGTCTTTGGAAAATGGATGCTCGTTATTCTTTTTACCGAATGGCCAGATATCTTTCCAGAAGATGACAACAACGGCCAGAATAGCTCCAAGCTGGATAACAACTTCATAAAGGCTGTAGAATTCTTCAGATACATTGAGCTTTAGAAACTCGTTTAATACGATCATGTGACCGGTGGAACTGACAGGCAGCCACTCGGTAACACCTTCAACAACACCGAATATCAACGCAACAAAATAATCCCAGATCATTTATTTCACTCCTTTATTCAAACCATAGCATCATAACACATTTATCATCCTGTTAAATGCACAAACTACGGCACGGACAGAAGATTTTGTGACAGAGCTCGATACACCGGCACCGACATAAGTCTCTTTGTTGGCCTTATTCTCGATCTCAATGAATGTTATAGCCGCAGAATCAGAACCGGACTTCATAGCATGCTCCGAATAGTTTGCGATCGAAAAATCAATGCATGTATATTCCGAAAAGGCATGTACAAAAGCATCAAGAAGACCGTTGCCCTGGCCCCTGATTACAACTTCCCTGCCCTTGTCAGTGATCAAAGCTTCGACTGTAGATACCTGATCACTGTCCTGCTGCTCGGAGAAGTTCTTTAAGCCATACGGTTCTAAGACATTGATATATTTATCATCGAAAAGATCGAAGATCTGCTGAGGAGTAAGTTCATTTTCGGTTCCGTTAGCTTCTGTAGCCGCCTTAACGACAGGCAGAAAATCTCTTTGAAAGCTCTTCGGGAGGATAATACCGAAATATGTCTCCATGACATATGCAATACCGCCTCTTCCGGACTGGGAATTAATGCGGATTATAGGCTCATATTCACGTCCGACATCTTTAGGATCGATAGGAAGATAAGGAACGGCCCAGATTGCCTCACTGTTTTCCTCCATCTTCTTGCGGCCTTTGTTTATAGCATCCTGATGTGATCCCGAGAAAGCAGTAAATACAAGTTTTCCGGCCCAGGGATGCCTCGGTT